>Ga0190358_1000122_pt1 | contig 28671 bp, 20 predicted proteins | sample 48721812_MG_FD_161666 | JGI IMG/M metagenome (GOLD analysis project Ga0190358, IMG submission 161666) | Hydrothermal vent microbial mat bacterial communities from Southern Trench, Guaymas Basin, Mexico - 4872-18-1-2_MG | ecosystem: Environmental > Aquatic > Marine > Hydrothermal vents >... | reverse complement strand
ACTGCAGCACCAGCAGGTGGATCTCTCCGATCTTGCCTCCCTCCAGCACCTGCACCAGCCGCGCCCAGACGGTGGGCGGGGGGCTGCCCCAGAAGCGGCTGTCGTCGCCGTCGGGTGCCTTGATGTCCAGGGGGGTGAACTCTCCTGGCAGTTCCAGGCGCAGCAGCTGGCGGCCGATGCGGAAGGTGGCCCCCGGGGCCACCGCGGTGGGGGCGGTGAGCTTGAGGTAGACGCCGTTGAGGCTGCCGGCGTCGCTCACCGTTATCCGGCCCTGGCTGTATTCGAGTTGCGCGTGTTGCGGAGACATGTAGGGATCGTCGCTGAACTGGATGGCACCCTGGCTGCGGCCGATGACGGTCTTGCCCTCGGCCAGGTTGTAGACCGCTCCCTCGGTGCCGTCGGGGTTGATGAGAATGAGCCGCGCCCGCGGCTGGGCGCCCGCCTCCGGGCCGGCGGTGTGCAGGAACATGGTGCTGCGCGGGCCCGAGTCGCTCATGCGGTGACCGCAGTGTGCGCAGAAGGCATCGCCGGGGTTGACCGGCTTGCCGCAGGAAGGGCAGGGCAGGGTCGGTTCCGCGCCCGCTGCAGGCTGGGCCGCCTGGCTGGCCGGGGCGGCCTTCTGCTGGGCAGGAGAAGATGCCGCCGGGGCCGCGGCCGGCTGGGCCGCCGCCGACGGCGGCGAGGTGGAAGCGGCGGCCTGTTGACCGCTGGCGGCCGGCTTGGGAACCAGCGGCTCGCCGCAATCGAGGCAGAAAGAGAAGGAGTCATCGTTTTCCCGACCGCACTTGGGACACTTGCGCATGGGCCAAACCTCCAACTGATGCCGCACCGGGACATCGTGTTTCAGGATGGAGATAATCAAGCACGCCGCGCAGCCGGGTGTCAAGCGGCCGGGCTCACCGGATTTCCCGGCCGAGGCGGGAAACCCTCGGTCCAGGATTTTCTTGCTGGAGCACGTGCAGGCTGGCTATGCTGGCGCCTGTCCAGACAAGGAGAGAGACATGAAGCAACAAGCATGCAGCCGATTCGTTGGCCAGGTCCTGTTGGCACTGCTGCTGGCCGGGCCGGCCGCGGCCCAGGATACCGGTCCCTACGCGCTCACCTTCGACATGGAACTGCCGGCGGTATCGGTGGCTTACTTCCCGGACATGCTGGCGCCGGTGGTGAATCCCGCCGGGGTGGGCTTCGGCCGGGGGCTGGAAGTGATGTTCCTGCACCAGCAGAACCTGCTGGTGGAACCGGGACAGGCGAGCCGACCCAGCAGCGCCGGTGCCGAGGGACTGTTTTTCCGGAGCGGTCACCTGGGCCTGGGCATCCAGTGGCTGCGGCCGCTCGAGCAGGACGACGGCTTCGACTACCTCAAGTACTCGTTGACGTTGCCGGTGCTGTCGGTGGAGCGCAGTTTCGCTCTGGCGGGCTCGCTGGAGATACTCGATCCCGCCAACAACGATGCCGACAACTCCCTGGATTTCTCCCTGGGAGCATTGTGGCGGCCCTTCCGCTTCCTGAGCCTGGGCCTGGTGGGTCGCAACCTGGGGCGGGCCAGCCTCAACGGCGTTCGTTCCCGGCGCCTGCTCGATGTCGGGGTGGCGTTGCGGCCCCTGTGGTTCGCACCCGAGCGGCTTACCCTGGCGGCCGACTACCGGATGGTGGAAGGGGCGGACGATCCACCAGCCCGCTTCTCGGCCTGGCTCACCCTGTTCGCCGGCTTGCGCCTGTTCGCCAGTGCCGATCTCGACGGCAACTTCGGCGCCGGCCTGGCGGTGGACTTCCTGCACATGGGCAGTTCCGGTTACGTGGGGGTGAACAACGGCCCGGATGGTCTCGATGCCGCCTACTTGCTGCTGGCTGCCCGGGCCTCCAACCTCTCGGGCCCGGGCCTGGTGGTGGGGCACGGACGCACGGTACGCATCGTCCTCGACTCCAGCCTGAGCGCCGGGCCGCAGCCGTCCCGCGGGTTGTTCTTCCGCCGTCGTACCAGTGCCTGGCAGGTGGAGCAGGCCCTGGCCCGGGCGGTCGACGACGAGCGCGTCGACAGCGTGCTGCTGCAGGTGGAGGATCCGGAGTTGAGCTGGGTCATGGTCGAGGACCTGCGCCGGCAGCTCGAGCGCCTGCGCCGGGCGGGCAAGAAGGTGTTCGTACACCTGCGCGACGCCGACAACCTGCGCTATTTCCTGGCCTGCGCGGCCGACGCCATCCTGCTCAACCCCGGGGGTGGTTTCATGGTGACCGGGCCCAGCGTGGAGGCGCTGTTCCTGGGAGGAGCCTTGCAGATGATGGGGGTCCGGGCCGAGTACCAGCGCGTGGGAGACTTCAAGACCGCGGTGGACACCCTGACCCGGGAACAGCCCAGCCAGGCTCACCGGCAGGTGCTCGACAGCCTGGCCGACGAGGCTGCTGACACCTTCTTCTCGGCCGTGGCCAACGGTCGCGGCATCAGTCGTGAACGGGCGCAGCAGCTCATCGACGGCGGCCTGCTCACCCCCCGGCAGGCGCTGGCCAGCAAGCTGGTGGACAAGCTGGTCTACCCGGACGAGTTGGAAGACTACCTGGCCGAGCAACTGGGGCACCGGACCAGCATGCTGGCCGGCTACCTGCACGAACGCCGGTCGCCGCGGCGCTGGGACCGGCCGCCGCAACTGGCGGTGGTGCACGCCAGCGGCACCATCGCCTACCGGGGCACACCCTTCGGGGGCATGAACGCCCACCGAATCGCCGCCATCCTGGAGCAGCTGCGCGACGACGACGAGGTACGCGCGGTGGTGCTGCGGGTGGATTCCCCCGGCGGCAGCGGGGCCGCCTCGGACCTCATCTGGCGCCAGGTGGTTCGCCTGCGCGAGCGCAAGCCGGTGATCGTGTCCATGGGCAAGGTGGCCGCCTCGGGCGGATACTACATCTCCGCCCCGGCCGACGTGATCGTGGCCGAGCCTTCCACCATCACCGGCTCCATCGGCGTCTTCGCCATGTTCTTCGATCTCAGTGATCTCTGGGCCTCGCTGGGGATAAGCAAGGAAGTGGTCAAGCGCAGCCGGCTGGCCGATCTCGACAGTACCTTCCGGGGACGCACCCCGGAGGAGATGGAGCTGATCAAGCAAAACGTAGAGGCCTTCTACAAGAAGTTCGTGGAACTGGTGGCCCGGGGGCGACACCGCCAGCCCGAGGAGATCGATCGCATAGCCCGCGGGCGGGTGTGGACGGGCCGGCAGGCCCGGCAGCGAGGCCTGGTGGACGAGCTGGGCGGCCTGAGCCGGGCCCTGGAGATCGCCCGCCAGCGGGCCGGCCTGGGTTCGCGGGAACCCGTCGAGGTGGTGCACCTGCCCCGTCCGGGGTTTTCCCTGCGGGCCCTGTTGACCGAGCTGGGACTGCTGCCCCGGCTGGATGCTTCCTTGCTGGAACTGCTCGATGCCAACCAGAGGATGTTGCTGCAGCTGGCCACCATGGGTGGCAACACTCCCATGACGGTGACGCCGCTGCTGGTCAGGTTACACTGACGGTAATAAAAAATGGGAGACGCTTTCCCGGACCGCGGGCGGGGGGGGAACCCACGGCCCGATGGGCGCATCTCCCAAAAACGAGGAGTACTCGTGCAGGCAAACAGGCGGGGGGGAAACCATGTACACCCGCATCGATTCCTCCTCTAAACGAATACACTTTGAAAAGAGCCCGGCGATTTCCACCGCCAACTGCGGCAATAAACCTAAGCATACTTCGTGCCATGATTTGTCCTGTTTTGTAACCATCGGATCTGTATGCAAAAACCTCCACGTTGGGGGTGTTTTTTTTCTTGAGTTTCTGCCGTAATTATGGTGATAATACCACATTGCATCGGCTTGGTGTGGTGTTTCTCTTGATTTTCTGTGGCTTGCCCCGTGGTAACAATGCCCTGGAGGGTGCATGGCAACTGACAGGTTGAAGATACTGGTGGTCGACGACGACCAGACGGCCCTGGAGATGGTGAAGACGTTCTGTCGTAACGAGCCCTACCGGTTGGAGTTTGCCACCAACGGTGTAAAGGCCATCGAACGACTGCGGGCCGGCGACATTAACCTGGTGGTGACCGACATCCGCATGCCGGAGATGGACGGCGAGGACCTGCTGGGGGCCATCAAGGATCTGAACCCGGAGATCCCGGTCATCGTCATGACCTCTTACGGGAGCATCGACAGCGCCGTGCACTTCATCAAGTCCGGTGCCCACGAGTATATCAACAAGCCGCTGTCACAGGATGATTTCCTCCACCGTCTCAAGAAGGTCATCGAGAACCTGCGCATGTCGGAGGAGATTGCCCACCTCAAGTCCATGCTGCAGCGGGCCAAGAAGATCGACATGGTGGGCAACTCCGCGGTTATGCGCCGGGTGATGGAGCAGGTCAGCTCCATCGCCCAGACCGATGCCGCGGTGGTCATCTACGGCGAGAGCGGTACCGGCAAGGAACTGGTGGCTCGTTCCATTCACCAGCTTTCCCGCCGCGCCGACAAGCCCTTCGTGCCGGTCAACTGCGGTGCCCTGCCCGAGACCCTGCTGGAGAGCGAACTGTTCGGCTACAAGCGGGGTGCCTTCACCGATGCCACCACCGACTACCCCGGCCTGGTGGTGGAAGCCAACCGGGGCACGTTGTTTCTCGACGAGGTGGGCGAGATGAGTCCCAAGGTGCAGGTGAAGCTGCTGCGCTTCCTGCAAGACAAGGAGGTACGGGCCCTGGGCAGCACCAAGAGCGTGCGGGCCGACGTGCGCATCATCTCGGCCACCAACCGCGACTTGATGGCCGCCATCGGCGAGGGAGACTTCCGGGAAGATCTCTATTACCGGCTGAACATCGTTCCCATCCGCATTCCTCCCCTGCGCGAGCGGCGGGAAGATATTCCCCTGCTGGCCAACCATTTCCTGCGCAAGTTCGCCGAGGAGTTCGGCAAGGACGTGCGGGAGATCTCTCCCCTGGCGCTGCAGAAGCTGGTCGGCTACCACTGGCCCGGCAACGTGCGCGAGTTGGAGAACAAGATCCAGCAGGTGGTGGTCATGGCGCAGAGCACGGTCATCCTGCCCGAGCACATAGATGCCCCGGATCACCTCAGTACCTACAAGTCGGAGAAGAAGAAGATCGTCGACGAGTTCGAAGTATCCTACGTGACCAAGATGCTGGCCCTGCACGACGGCAACATATCCCGGGCCGCCCGGGCGGCGGGCATGGATCGCAAGAACTTCTGGCAGTTGATGAAGAAGCACGGGATCAACTCCAGCGATTTCCTGGAATCGACCGGGTCCTGAAAAACGTGCGCTGGCGATCCCGCCCATGCTAGCATGCCGGCGGACGGAAGAGTGACCATGGCCATAGTGGTACAGAAATACGGTGGCACTTCCCTGGCGGACGAGGACAAGATCGCTGCCGTGGCCCGGCGCGTGGCGGAGGCTTGCCGCCAGGGCTACCAGGTGGTGGTGGTAGTCAGCGCCATGGGCAAGACCACCGACGAGTTGCTGGCCCTGGCCCGCCGGGTACACGAAGATCCCCCGCGGCGGGAGATCGACATGCTGGTATCGGTGGGCGAGCGCATCAGCATGGCCCTGCTATCCATGGCCATGCACCGTCTGGGCCACGATGCCATCTCCTTCACCGGCAGCCAGTGCGGCATCATTACCAACGATCGCCACTGCGACGCCCGCATAGTCGAGGTGCGTCCCTTTCGCATCCAGGACGAGCTGGCCCGCGGCCGGGTGGTCATCGTGGCCGGTTACCAGGGCATGTCGCTCAAGCGCGAGATCACCACCCTGGGCCGCGGTGGCTCGGACACCACCGCCGTGGCCCTGGCCGCGGCCCTGGGGGCCGAGTACTGCGAGATCCTCGGAGACATCGACGGTGTCTACAGCGCCGACCCCCGCCTGGTGCCGCAGGCCCGGCGCCTGCCTGGACTGGGTTACCAGGAGATGCAGGAACTGGCCGAGAGCGGCGCCCGGGTGCTCAACGCCACCGCGGTGGAGTTCGCCAAGGAGCAGGGTATCGCCCTGTACGTGCGCAGCTCGGACGGCAGGGGCGGCGAGACCATCATCCGCCGCCATGCTCCGCGCCTGCCCGGAGCGGTGGTGGGGGTGGCCCACCAGCAGCAGGTGTACCTGCTCGGTACCGCCGGCGACGATGCCGGGCTGGACGCCGAGTTGCTCGGCTTCCTGGACGAATGCGGCATCGCCGGCAAGCAGCTGAACATGAACCGCAGCGGCCCGGGCCGGGGCCTGAACCTGGTGATCTCGGCGGACGCCGGCGCCGCCTGCAGGCGGGAACTCGCGGAGCGCTTCGCCGGGCGGGTGGAGCTGAGCCCGGAGCTGGGGGCGGTGAGTCTCATCGGCGCCGGCATCAACGAGTCCTTCCACAACCTGCGCCGTTGCCTGGCCGTGTTGGAGCGGCTGGAGGCGGTGCCGGTGGGGGTGCACACCTCCTCGTTCCGCATCAGCCTGCTGCTCGAGGCGGGACAGGTCGAGCGTGCCACCCGCGAGCTGCACCGGGCCTTCATCGAGGAAAACGACGCCTGCTGAACCAGGATGGCCGCGGCCTGTCGCCTACTTCTGCCAGCACTCTCCCACGCTGACGTCGACCACCACCGGCACGCTCTTTACGAACAGCCGCCCGGCCCGGACCATCTCCTCCTCCACCAGCTCGGCCACCTCCCAGGCCTGCTCCTCGCCGGCCTCCACCAGCAGCTCGTCGTGCACGCAGTTGACCATCATGGCCGGCAGGTTCTCCTCCAGCAGGCGCCGGCGCACCCCGGCCATGGCCGCCTTGAGCATGTCGGCGTTCGTGCCCTGGATGGGCATGTTCTTGGCCACCCGCTGCAGCGCCGCCCGCTGCTGGGGATCGTCGCTGCCGGCAAACCACAGGCGCCGGCCACCGATGGTCTCGGCCCAGCCCCGGCGCAGGGCCCGGGCGGCGGAGTCTTCCAGGTACTGGCGCACCCGCGGGTAGGCGCGGAAGTAACGGTTGAGCAGCTGCTCGGCCGCCTCCAGGCTCAGACCGGTGACCTGGGCCAGCCCGCCCGCTCCCATGCCGTAGGCCAGGCCGAAGTTGATGGCCTTGGCCCGCTCGCGCAGTTCCGGGTGGCGGCTCTTGCTTACCGTGCGGCCGAAGATCTCCGCGGCCACGATGGAGTGCAGGTCGCCGCCCGAACGGAAGGTGCGGACGAAGGAATCGTCCTGGCTCAACTCGGCCAGGATGCGCAGTTCGCAGCCCGAATAGTCGGCGGTGATCATCTTGCGCCCGGGCGGTGCCCGGAAACAGCGGCGGAAGCGGCTGCCCCGGGGGATGTTCTGCAGGTTGGGGTTGGAGCAGCTCACCCGGCCCGTGGGCGCGCCGATCTGGTGGAAGTGGGCGTGAATGCGGCCGGTGCGGGGATGGATGGCCTCCAGGAAGCTCTCGCCGTAGGTGCTGACGATCTTGGCCTGCTCGCGGTAACGCAACAGCAGTTCCCCCACCGGGTGATCCAGCCGGCGCAGCACCTGCTTGTTGACCTCCGGCAGGCGCCGGCCGGTGAGCCGCCGCAGGGCGTCTTTCAGCTCGCCGTCGGACTCGTAGTTGATGGCCACCCGGCCGAACAGGTCGGTGGAGCACACCGGCCGGAAGTGCTCGTCCAGCTGCTGGCGCACCTCGTCGCGTTGCCGGCCGGCCGCGGCGACGATCTCCGCCCAGGAGTCGCGGTCCAGGTAGACACCGTCGTAGTGCAGGTCGGCGAAGGCCGGCAGGGCCTCGCCCTCCAGCCGGGCGGTGGCGCCCAGGCCGTCGGCCTCGATGCGCGGGGTCTGCTCCAGCAGGACCTGGAAGGTGGCCAGCAGGTCGCGGCGGGCATACTCCAGCTGGGCCTCGCTGAAGCTCCCGCCGGCGGCGGCGAAGCTCAGCCGTTCCGACTTGTCCAGGCCGATGTCCAGGTAGTGCCGGGCCAGGGCGGCCAGGGAAAAGGGACCGCCGCCCCGGCCGTTGCGCAGCAGCTGCTCGTTGAGCATGGTATCGAGGACGTTGTTCACCCGCAGGCCCAGCCCCCGCAGCATGGCCACGTCGAAGGCGCCGTTGTGGGTGACCATGACAACCGGCCCCTCCAGCAGGGGTCGCAGCGGTTCCACGGCCACCCGCCGGCAGTCCACCAGCACCTGCAGGCTGCCGTCACCTATGCCCAACAGCACTACCCGGTGCTGGTGGGGATCGAGGCCCTCGGTCTCCAGGTCGAGCGCCAGCAGGGGACGGCCGGCCAGGCGGGTGCTGGCGTGCTTGAGCTCGTCGGTGTCCGCAACGAGGATGAAGTCGCCGGCCGCCATGCCTCCTCAGTAGTCGGGACCGAACTCCGGCATGCAGATGCGCCCACCGTCGGGGTTTATGGGGTTCCGCCGGCAGAGCAGATCTCCCGGGCAGTGCTCGTCGGTGGCACACCAGATGGTGCAGGAGCTGAATCCCGCTTCGCCCACGCAGACGGCGTCGAAGATGTCGTCCATACCGCAGTTGTCATCCGAGTGGCAGCCCTCCTGACCGATGTCGCGGATGGCCTGGCAGGTGCCGTGCTTGTCGTAGGCAGGGGTGCAGTACCGGGGACGGGTGATACTCATGTTGCAGGTGAAGCCCTTGGTGCAGTCGCTGTCGTCGTCGCAGATGCGCAGGCAGCCGTAGTCGCTCTTGCCGCCCGAGGGGGAGGGGAACTCCGCGCAGACGGTGCCCGGCTGGCACTTGGTGGTGGCCGAGCAGATACTGCACGGCAGGTAGCCTTCCCGGCATTCGTGGCTGGCGAAGTTGCAGGACTCATCGGCGGCGCAGTGGGCATTGCGCAGGCAGGCGACGCAGGTTCCCTCCCCGGGCAGGCAGTAGGGGCCACCAGCCTGGTTGGCACAGTCGTCGTCGCTCAGGCACTGCACGCACAGGCCTCTCTCCGTGTCGCACTGGAAACGATCGTCATGGTTGGCGCAGTCTTCGGGAACGCGGCACTCGACACAGCGGCTGGGATCGCTGTCGAGGTTGCAGAAGGGAGCATCGGCCGGACAGTCGTCATCGCCGCCGCACTGACCCGGCAGGCAGGAGCCGTCCTGGCAGTGTTCGTCGGCGGGGCAGTCTGCGGACGCCAGGCACTCGACGCAGGTGCCCTGGTCGACGGCGCAGCGCGGGGTGGGATCCTGGCAGTCGGCGTCGGAGTTGCAGCCGCTGGGCTGGGTGCAGATTCCGGAAACGCACACTTCACCCGTCCCGCAGTCGTTTTCGTTGAGACACTGCACGCACGCGCCCGTACTCTTGTTGCAGCGGGGCGTGGCCCCGGAGCAGTCGGCGTCGGTCTGGCAGCCGCCGCTGGGAACGCAGCTTCCCGCCGCGCACTGGTGGCCGGCCGGGCAGTCGTCGTCCCCGGTACAGGCCACACAGGTGCCGGTGAGGGTGTCGCAGACCGGTGCCGGGGCGGCGCAGTCGGCAGCCGACTGGCAGCCGGCGCGGCAGGTGCCGGCGGAACAGAGCAAGTCGCCGGCGCAGTCGTCGTCGGCACGACACTGCACGCAGCTTCCCGCCGTGCAGAACCAGCCGTTGCAATCGGCATCGCCGTCGCATTGCTCGACCGCCTGGCAACTGGTTCCCGCACAGCGGCTGCCGCCCCGGCAGTCGCTGTCGCTGCTGCACTCGGCCGAGGCGCACTGGCCGTCCTTGCATTGCTGGCCGGCCGGGCAGTCGGCGTCCAGGTAGCAGCCCGGCGGCGGGGTGGGGCTCGAGGAACTGCAGGCCGGCAGCCAGGCCAGTGCAGCCAGCACCAACAGGAAATAGTTGCTCTTTTTCAAGGGGGTCCTCCTTGTGCTTCCCCGGTCGAGGTTGCCGGTCCACCGGCTTTACAGCGGCGTGCAACTGCTGAACTGTCCCCAGTTGGCGCATTGCCAGCCGGCGATGCACATGGGCGCATCGTTGGGAGCGTTGCTGCGACAGGTCACCGAGCAGTAGGACTGTTGTACGTCGGGAACGCACAGGGCGTCGTCCACGCCGGGTACGCCGCACTGGTCACCGCCGATGAGTTCGCAGGCCTTGCCCATGTCGCGGATGGCGGCGCAGGTGATCACCTGCTGGGAGTTGTAGGGTACGCACTGGTTGAGCCCGCCCAGGGCGGCACAGCGGTAACCGGCCGGACAGGGAGACTGGTCGGAGCAGAGGCGGCCGCAGCCGTGGTCGACTACCCCGATGTCGGAACCGGCAAAGGGCAGGCACAGGTCGTCCGGGCCGCCGCATTCTTCGTCGCTGGTGCAGAATTCACACAGGCCCCGGCCGGCGATGGGGCGGCAGGTATAGTCGTCGTCGCAGGTCATGCCGTTGGGGCACTGCTCGTCGAGGTAACAATCGACGCAGACGTTCTCCCCCGGCAGGCAGAAGCGGGGCTGGTTGGCGCTCGACAGGCAGTCGTCGTCGGTCAGGCACTCCACGCACGTCCGGGCGACGGTGTCGCAGACCAGGCCGCGCTGGCGGCAGACGGAGTCGTTGCCGTCGTAGCACTCCACGCACACCGAGGGCTCGACCGAGGTGTCACAGACCATGCCCCGGGCGGTGCACTGCCAGTCGGCGCTGCAGCCCTGCAGGCAGGTGTGGCTGGCGGGATCGCAGTACCACTCGCCGATGGCGCCGCACTGGTCGTCGCTGAGGCACTGCACGCACTGGTGCTGCTCCACCCAGCAGTACATGCGGTCGGGACAGTCACTGTCGCTGGTGCAGCCGGAGGTGCACTGGCCGCTGTCGCAGAAGCTGCCCACGGGGCAGTCGCGATCGTCACGGCAGCCGGGCACGCACTGGCTGTTTTCACAGATGAAGCCCAGGTCGCAGTCGGCGTCCTGCTGGCAGCCCTGCACGCAGGTGTGGCTTTGCAGGTCGCAGGTTTCGCCGGGCGGGCAGTCTTCGTCGCCCAGGCAGCCCTCCAGGCACTGGTTGGCGTCCAGGTCGCAGTAGAAGCCGGGCGGGCAGGCGACGATGTCGGAGCAGCCCTCGACGCACTGGCCGCTCTGGCAGATCAGCCCCGGGCCCAGCTGCAGGCAGTCGTTGTCGTCGCGGCAGCCGGTGACGCAGCTGTTGTCCTCGCAGATTTGTCCCAGCGGGCAGTCGTCGTCCTGCTCGCACCAGGGCTGGCAGGTTCCCTCCTGGCAGCGCTGTCCCGGGGGGCAGTCGTCGTCGGCCAGGCAGTCGACGCAGATGCCGTTGTCTAGGTCGCACAGGGGATGAATGCGCGGGCAGTCGTCGTCGCTCTGGCAGGGCCGCACGCAGGTGCCCTCGGGAGAGCAGACCTCGTTGGGACGGCAGTCGCCGTCGTCCAGGCACTGCACGCAGAGGCCCAACTCGCCGGCGGTGAGATCGCAGCGCAGCTGCGGCGGGCAGTCGCGGTCGGACTGGCAGCCCTCCACGCACTGGCCTTCCTGGCACACCTGGCCCAGCTGGCAGTCGGAGTTGAGCACGCACTCGGGAGGCTGGGCCTGGCAGGTGTTGTCGACGCAGAAGCCGTCCTGGCAGTGGGCGTCTTCCAGGCACTCGACGCAGGCACCGTTCGAGGTATCGCAGTGGGGCAGGGCGCCGGCACAGTCGTCGTCGGAGTTGCAGATGGTACCCACGCACTGGTTGTCCAGGCACTGCTCTTCGAGATCGCAATCGTTGCCGTCCAGGCACTGGACGCACTGGCCACTGGTGGGATCGCAGCGCGGGGTGAGGCCGCCGCAGTCGTCGTCGCTCTGGCAGGTGCCCGGCCCCGGCTCGCAGGTGTTGTGCTGGCATACCTCGCTGGGATCGCAGTCGCCGTCCTCCAGGCACTCGACGCAGGCACCGCTAGAGGTGTCGCAACGGGGGGCGTCGGCGCCACAGTCATCGTCGCTGCTGCAGCCGCCCGGCTGGCAGTGGTTGTCCTGGCACGCCTGTCCCGAGGGGCAATCACCGGCGTCCAGGCACTCGACGCAGGCGCCGCTCGAGGTGTCGCACACCGGCGCCGGGCTGCTGCAGTCGTCGTCGGAGCTGCAGCCGGGATGGCAGACGCCGTCCAGGCACTGGTCGTTGCCGCCGCAATCGCCGTCGTCGAGGCACTGCAGGCACTGGCCGCTCTGGGTGTCGCAGCGGCCACCGTTGCAATCGTCGTCGGAACTGCAGCCGCTGACCACGGTGCACTGGCCGTCCTGGCAGGTGCGGCCGGTGGCGCAGTCGGCGTCCGACTGGCAGTCGGTGGACTTGCAGAATCCCAGGTAACATTGCTCGCCGCCCGGGCAATCGGCATCGCTCAGGCAGGCTTGCCCCACCGGGCTGGAGGTACCGCAGGCAACCACCAGCAGCAAGGCCGGCAGGACGACTTGGGAAATCAGCAGCTTCCAGGTCTTCATGGCATTACCTCCCTCTCTGACAGCACATAGGACCATACTAGGGAAACCCGGAAAAAGTTACAACCACCCGCCGCCCGGCGCTGCCGGCCTTTTTTACTTGAATAGAAATTCCCCCTGTGGAACATTGACCGCCGTGGTTTCAGATGAGAACGAGAGTGATTCCAGACGGATAATGACGAGGAAAAGCCATGAGGTACGCTGAGACCGGCTACAATCTGGAAATCGATCTGGCGCGGGGCAACGTCGAGCGGGTGGCCAGCGATCCGGCCTGGACGGAGATGTACCTGGGCGGGCTGGGCACCAATGCCAAGATCATCTGGGACCGGGTTCCCCCCGAAACCGAGGCCTTCTCCCCGGAAAACCTGCTCATCTTCGGCACCGGCCTGCTGGTGGGCACCCCGGTCATCGGCTGTAATCGCACCATCGTCTCCACCATCTCCCCGCAGACCGGGCTGCTGGCCTTTTCCATGATGGGCGGCTTCTGGGCCCCGGAGCTGAAGCATGCCGGCTACGACAAGCTGATCATCCGCGGCAAGTCGCCCCAGCTGGTCTACCTGTGGATCGACAACGACCGGGTGGAGATCCGCGACGCCACCCACCTGGCCGGCAAGGGGGCCGTCGAGACCCAGGAGCTGATCCGCCGGGAACTGGGCCAGCCCAAGGCCCAGGTGGCGGCCATCGGCCTGGCCGGGGAGAACCGGGTGTTCTACGCCTCCATCGAGCAGGGTCGTTCCAGCGCCAGCCGGGGCGGCATCGGCGCGGTGATGGGCGACAAGAACCTCAAGGCCGTGGCCGTGCGCGGCACCCGGGACATCAACGTGGCCCGGCCGGAGAAGCTGCTGGAGATCTGCAACTGGGTAATGGAGTACATCAAGCATCGCCAGGAAAACCCCATTCCCGGGGTGATGCCCATCGTGGCCCGCCTGGGCTCGCCGCAGGAGATGGCGGTGCACGACGAGAAGTGGCACACCGAGAACTTCACCTGGGGCAACGCCCGGGTGCGGCGCAAGGGTTTCTGGACCGAGGAGATCGCCAAGCAGTGGACCGATACCCTGGAGAGCATGCGCACCCGGCTGATCAGCTGCTACAACTGCCCGCTCAAGTGCGGCGGCACCATCTCTCCTCCCGGCCAGCCCACCTACATGATGAAGTGCTTCTCCAAGCTGACTTACACCATGGCCGCCTTCTCCGACCTGGAGTTCGGCCTGCGCATCGCCCAGCGGGCCACCGAGTACGGCGTCGATGCCTATTCCGCCCCCCAGGTGATGGCCTTCGCCCTGGAGCTGTACGAAAACGGCATCCTCACCGACGAAGACCTGCCGGGCCTGCCCGCCACCACCGAGGAGCGCTTCTACTGGCTGCTCGATCGCATCGTGCGCCGCGAGGGCATCGGCGACGTGCTGGCCGACGGCACCTGGTGGGCGGCCCGGAAGATCGGCAAGGGCGCGGAGGAATACGCCCACAACACCATCAAGAAGCACGAGCAGCTGCCGCTGAAGCTGGGCATGCTCAATCCCATCTACTTCCTGATGTATTCCACCGGGGAGAAGATCAACATCACCCAGATCGAGGGCAACTTCCCCCAGGCTCCCTTCGCCACCCGCGAGGAGCGCGAGGAGTTCGTCAAGGACTGGATCCAGGTTCCCGACGAGAAGTTCAAGCAGTACTTCCTGGACTGGGAGCCGCGGGGAGAGCACTCCTTCCCCTACTATCCCACCCCGGAGGCCACCGCCGAAATCGTCGACTGGCAGGAGCGCATGCACTACATCGACGACGCCCTGGGCCTGTGCGCCGGGCTGTCCTCGTTCGCGCTGAAGCCGCCCTACCACATCCACAACCTGCCGGAGGTGGTCTCCACCGCCGCCGGCATCGATCTCGACGAGGACGGCCTGACCACCATCGCCCGGCGCAACCGCAACCTGGTGCGGGCCATCAACAACCGCCGCGGCATGCGTCGCAAGGACGAAAAGCCTCCCCAGGATCACTGGAAGCGTCGCTTTCCCGAGCTCGAGGCCCGGCTCATGGACACCTATTACCGCTTCCGGGGTTGGAACCGGGAAGGCATTCCCACCGCCGAGTCTCTCCGGGAACTGGGTCTCGACTACGTACTTGAAGATTTTCTCGAGCGGGGCATTCTTACTGCCGGTGGAGACGACGCGCCTGCCGCCGGCGAGCCGTCCGGGACGGAGCAGAGCGGAGGAGACGAGCCGTGAAGGTGGAGAAGAAGATAAAGATCGTCAAGACCATCAAGATCGACGCCGACAAGTGCAACGGCTGCCGCGCCTGCGAGATGATCTGCTCCGCCTTCCACGCCACTCCCCGCTACAGCAGCATCAACCCGGCCCGGGCCCGCATCCACGTGGTGCGCGATCCCCTGCGCGATCTCTACGTCCCGGTCTACGCCGGCGAGTACACCGCGGCCGAGTGCGCCGGCCGGGACCGCTACGTCATCAACGGCAAGGAATACGACGAGTGCACCTTCTGCCGGGCCTCCTGCCCCTCCCGGGACTGGTTCAAGGAGCCCGACTCCGGGCTGCCGCTCAAGTGCGACATGTGCGAGAGCGATCCGCCGCAGGAGCAGCCGCTGTGCGTGCAGTGGTGCATTACCGACGCCCTGGTCTACGAGGAGAGGGAAGAAGAGGTGGAGGAGGAAGTCGCGGAAGACGAGGTGGAAACCGGCCTGGAGGCGCTGGTGCACAAGCACGGGCTGCAGAAAGTACTGGATACCATGGCGCGCCTGAACAGGAAGGAATGACGGCGACAGGACGAGCGGAAAGATGACAGCCAGCGTGGAAACGGCGACACCGTTGCTGGAGATATGCGACGAGATCAAGGCGGCCGGGGGGGAAGCCTACAAGCTGTGCTACCAGTGCGGCAAGTGCGACGTGGTCTGTCCCTGGAACCGGGTGCGCAACTTCAGCATCCGCAAGATCATCCGCCAGGCCACCTTCGGGCTGTCGGAGATCGAGGGCGAGGAGATCTGGCGCTGCACCTCCTGCGGCAACTGCGTCCGCGAATGTCCCCGCGGGGTGCAGCAGGTGGAGATCGGGGTGTCGCTGCGCCGCCTGGCCTCCGAGTACGGGGTGTTTCCCGGCGGCGCCCGGGCCGTGCGCGGGGTGCGCGGCAGCCTGGTGGCCGAGGGCAATCCCCTGAACGAGAAGCGCGAGCAGCGGGCCGACTGGGCCCGCGAACTGGGCGTGCCCGAGTTTACCGAGGACATGGAGATCCTCTACTTCGTCGGTTGCTACTACAGCTACGATCCGCGCCTGCGCCGGGTGGCCGTGGCCACCGCCCGCATCCTGCAACAGGCGGGGGTGAGCTTCGGCATCCTCGGCAACCGGGAAAGCTGCTGCGGCGAGAGCATCCGCAAGACCGGCGGGGAGGAAGTCTTCCGCACCCTGGCCCGGGGCAACATCAAGACCTTCATCGATGCCGGGGTGAAGAAGATCCTGGTGGCCTCGCCGCATTGCTACCATACCTTCAGCAACGAGTATTCCGAGTTCATGGTCAACTTCAAGGTGGTGCACCTGAGCCAGTTCTTGCTGGAGTTGCTGCAGCAGGGACGGCTGCAGTTGCGGGGCGAGTATCCCCGGCGGGTCACCTACCACGATCCCTGCTACCTGGGCCGGCACAACGGCATCTTCGACGCGCCCCGGCAACTGCTGGCGGCCGTACCCGGCCTGGAGCTGGTGGAGATGCGCGACCACCACGAGCACAGCCTCTGTTGCGGCGGCGGCGGCGGGCGCATCTGGATGGACACCCCGCCGGGGGAGCGCTTCGCCGACCTGCGCCTGCAGCAGGCCCGCGACAGCGGTGCCGGGGTGCTGGCCACCTGCTGTCCCTACTGCATCAGCAACTTCGAAGACAGCCGGTTGAACCTGGAGTACCAGGAGTTACTGGAGATCAAGGACATCACCGAGATCATCCAGGAAGTGTTGTAGGCAGATACAGCGAGGCGAGGACGGGTCGAAGTGGACACAGAGGCGTTCGATAAACCGGGCAGCGGCGATTTCGCGGACGTGCTGGTACTGGGTGGCGGCATCAGCGGTATCCAGGCGGCCCTGGACCTGGCCAACTCCGGCTTCCGGGTCTACCTGGTGGAACGCTCGCCCACCATCGGTGGCAAGATGGCCCAGCTCGACAAGACCTTTCCCACCAACGACTGCTCGATGTGCATCGAGTCGCCCAAGTTCATCGAGTGCGACCGCCATCCCAACATCGAGATCCTCACCTACACCGAGCTCGACGACGTGGCCGGGGAAGCCGGCGACTTCACGGTGACGCTCACCAAGAAGGCCCGCTACATCGACGAGAGCAAGTGCACCGGCTGCACCACCTGCGTCGAGTACTGCCCGGTGACCGTGCCCGATCCCTTCAACCAGAACCTGTCGGGCAACAAGGCGGTGCACATCTACTTCTCCCAGGCGGTTCCTCTGGTGCCCTACATCGATGACAACTGCCTGTACCTGCAGGACAAGAAGTGCTCTATCTGCGTGGGCGTCTGCAGCAACCAGGCCATCGATCTGCACCAGAAGCCGCAGCAGGTGAAGCTGCAGGTGGGCGCCATCGTGCTCTCGCCCGGCTACGAGGTGTTCGATCCGGCCCGGCGCGGCGACTACGGCTACGGTGCCTACCCCAACGTGGTTACCAGCCTGGACTTCGAGCGCCTGCTGTGCTCCACCGGGCCCCACGAGGGCGAGATCCTGCGTCCCTCGGACAAGCGTCATCCCCGTAAGATCGCCTGGATCCACTGCGTCGGCTCACGCCAGGTCACCCCGGGAGGCAACGGCTACTGCTCGGCGGTGTGCTGCTCCTACATCCAGAAGCAGGTGATTCTCGCCAAGGATCACGACGCCGACATCGAGGCGGTCATCTTCCACAACGATATTCGTTCCTACGGCAAGGACTTCGAACGCTTCTACCAGCGGGCCGCCAACCTGTCCGGAGTGCGTTTCGTGCGCAGCTACGTGACCGTGGGCCGGGAGATACCCGACAGCCACAACGTCACCATTCGCTACTCCACCACCGACCGGGGCGTCCAGGAAGAGGAGTTCGACCTGGTGGTTCTGGGGGTGGGCCTCAACCCGCCGCGCGGGGCCCGGCAGTTGGCCGACAAGCTGGGCATCGAACTGGAAGAGCACGGCTTCTGCAAGACCAATCCCGCCAATCCCATCGAGACCACGCGGCCGGGGGTGTTCGTCTCCGGCGCCTTCCGGGGGCCGCTGGACATTCCCGAGTCGGTGATGACCGCCAGCGGTGCCAGCGCCCTCAGCGGACAACTGCTCGCCTACCGGCGCGGCAAGCTGGCCCGCCAGCGGGTGTATCCGCCGGAGCGGGACGTCTCCGGGGAAGAGCCCCGGGTGGGGGTGTTCGTCTGCCACTGCGGGGCCAACATCGGCCGGGTGGTCAACGTTCCCGAGGTGGTGCGCTACGCCGCCGGGCTGGAAAACGTGGCTCACGCCGAGGAGGGCCTGTTCATCTGCTCCACCGATGCCGCCCAGCAGATCGCCAACACCATCCGCGACAAGAAGCTCAACCGCGTGGTGGTGGCCGCCTGCACCCCGCGCACCCACGAGCCGCTGTTCCGCGACACCCTGCGCGAGGGCGGTATCAACCAGTACTTCTTCGACATGGCCAACATCCGCGAGCACTGCTCCTGGGTGCACGCCAAGCAGAAGGAAGAGGCCACCTGCAAGGCCAAGGACCTGGTGCGCATGTCGGTGGCCCGTACCCGGCACCTGGAACCGCTGCAGGAGTTCGACCTGCCGGTGCACAAGGCCACCCTGGTGGTGGGTGGAGGCGTGGCGGGCATGACCGCCGCCCTGAGCCTGGCCGGGCAGGGCTTCGAGGTGCACCTGGTGGAGAAGGAGACCGAGCTGGGAGGCATGGCCCGTCGCCTGCACTACACCCTGGAAGGGCTGGACGTGCAGGCCTACCTGAGAGAACTGGTGGCCCGGGTCTACCGCCAACAGCTGATCCACGTCTACCACGGGGCCCGGATCACCGATGCTTCCGGCTACGTGGGCAACTTCATCACCACCGTGGAGTCCGAGGGCCGCCGGACCAGGATTCACCACGGGGCCACCATCCTGGCCACGGGTGCCAGCGAGTACCGGCCCACGGAGTACCTCTACGGGCAGGACCAGCGGGTGCTCACCCAGCTGGAGCTGGAGGAGCGCATCGCCGCCGGAGACCAGTCGCTGGCCGGGCTGCGCAGCCTGGTGATGATCCAGTGCGTGGGCTCGCGGACCCCCGAGAGGAACTACTGCTCGCGCATCTGCTGCAGCCAGGCCCTGAAGAACGCCCTCAAGCTCAAGGAGCTGAACCCGGGCCTGGAGCTCTGCATCCTCTTCCGGGACATGCGCAGCTACGGTTTCCGCGAGGACTACTACCGGCTGGCCGCGGAGCGGGAGGTCAAGTTCGTGCGCTGGGAGCCCGAGCAGGCGCCGCAGGTGGAGGCCGTGACCGAGGAGGGACGGGAGCTTTTGCGGGTGAGCGTGTTCGACGCCGTGCTGGGACAGCGGCTGGCCCTGGACGCCGAGCTGCTGGTGCTGTCCGCCGGCGTGGTACCCGCCGCCGATTCCCAGGAACTGACCCACCAGTTCAAGGTGCCGCTCAACCCCGACGGCTTCTTCCAGGAGGCCCACGTCAAGCTGCGCCCGGTGGACTTCGCCGCCGAGGGCGTCTTCCTGTGCGGCATCAATCACTATCCCAAGCACGTGACCGAAACCGTCGGGCAGGCCCACGGGGCCGCCGGCCGGGCGCTGACCCTGCTGACGCACGATACCATCACCGCCTCCGGCGCGGTGTGCGTGGTCAAGGAGGACCTGTGCATCTCCTGCGGGGCCTGTATCTCCGCCTGTACCTACGGCGCCATCGAGTTCCGGGATACCGACCGCGGCCGGAAGGCCATGGTCAATCCCGTGCTCTGCAAGGGCGACGGCCTGTGCAACGCCAAGTGCCCCACCAACGCCATCGTCCTCAAGCACTTCACCAATGAAGAGGTCTTCGCCCAGATCGACGCCTGCCTGGCCCCGGATGCCGAATCCGGCGCGGCCGCCGGCGGGCGGGGCGGGGGCGGGTAGAGGAGGGCGGAACAGCCATGGCTGCCGGGCGTGATTTCAAACCTAAGCTGGTGGGCTTCCTGTGCAACTGGTGTTGCTACGCCGGGGCCGACCTGGCCGGGGTGTCGCGCTTCCAGTATCCCGACAACATCCGCATCATCAGGTTGATGTGCTCCGGGCGGGTGGATCCGGAATTCGTCATACGGGCCTTCGCCCGGGGAGCGGACGGGGTGTTCATCGGCGGTTGCTGGCTGGGCGAGTGCCACTACGTTACCGAGGGCAACTACGACGCCATGAGCATGATGCACCTGTGCCGCTGGCTGCTGGAGAAGGTGGGCATCGAGCCGCAACGGCTGCGCCTGGAGTGGGTGTCGGCCTCGGAGGGTATTCGTTTCTCCGAGGTGGTTGCGGACTTCACCAGGCAGTTGCAGGCCTGGGGCCCACTGGGCCGGGGCGAGGGTATCGACGCCGAGATCCTGGCGCTGCGGCTGGAGGCGGTGCGACGCCTGCTGCCCTTCGTGAAGCTGGTGGAGAGGGAGCGGTTGCGGGTACGTTTCCGCACCGAGCAGGAGTACCAGGAATACTTTCACAGCGCGGAGACCAGGCGCCTGCTGGAGGAGTTGGTGGCCGAGCGGTTGCAGCTGAGCCAGCTGGCGGTGCTGCTGGAGCGGCAGCCCCGCACCCTGGCCGAGCTGGCCGGGCAGTTGCGGCAGAGCCCGGCCCAGGTGTCGCGCCACCTGAACCTGTCGCTGCAGCAGGGCCTGGTGAAGTATGACGAGGACGGGCACAGATACGCCCTGGCCTGAACGGAAATGGCTGCCATGGATACCGACAGAATCGACCAGATCATCGATCACCACCAGGCCGAGCCCAGTTCGCTGATCCAGGTGCTGCTGGACATCCAGCGGGAGAACCACTGGCTGCCCGCGGCGGCCCTGCAGCGGGTCAGCGAGCGTCTGCGGGTACCCCTGGCCCGCATCCGCCACATCGCCACCTTCTACAAGGCCTTCAGCCTGGTACCCCGCGGTCGCCACGAGATCCACGTTTGCCTGGGCACGGCCTGCCACGTGCGCGGGGCCGGCCGCGTGCTAGAGGCCGTGCGTGACATCGCCGGCATCGGCCCCGGCGAGACCGACCCGGAGATGCGCTTCAGCCTGGAGACGGTCAACTGCCTGGGCTGCTGTGCCCTGGGGCCGGTGGTGGAGCTCGACGGCCAGGCCCACGGCCAGGTCACCCGGGCCCGCATCGCCGAGCTGCTGGCCGCCTGCGAGTAGAGGAAGATCATGGAGCGCTTGACTTCACCGGCTGACCTCGAAAAGCTCCGGCAGCAACTGCAGGCGCAGCGCCGGTCCGATGCCCCGGGAGTGTCGGTCTGCGCCGGTTCCGGTTGCCTGGCCCTGGGGGCGCAGAAGGTCATCGAGGCCTTCCGGGCCGAGCTGGCCGCCCAGGGACTGTCGGCCCAGGTGGAGACCCGGGGAACCGGCTGCCCCGGCTTCTGCGAACGCGGGCCGGTGGTGGTGATCCAGCCCCGGCAGATCTGTTACCTGCAGGTCAAGCCGGAAGACGTGGCCGAGATCGTCACCACCACCATCAAGAACGGCCAGGTGGTGGAGCGACTGCTGTACCAGGATCCCGGCAACGGCCGGCGGGCCGTTCACGAGGCCGACATTCCCTTCTACGGCAACCAGCAGCGTCACCTGCTCGGCAGCAACATCCTCATCGATTCCCGGAGCATCGAAGACTACCTGGCCCAGGGCGGCTACGCGGCGCTGGCCAGGGTGCTGGGGGGCATGAACCCCGAGGAAGTCATCGAGGAAATCACCAAGTCTCAACTGCGCGGGCGCGGCGGCGCCGGCTTTCCCACGGGAGTAAAATGGGCCGGCTCGCGCTCGGCACCCGGAGACGTCAAGTACGTCATCGTCAACGCCGACGAGGGCGATCCCGGGGCCTTCATGGACCGGGCCCTGCTGGAGGGCAACCCCCACTCGGTGCTGGAGGGGCTGATCATCGGCGGCTACGCCGTGGGTGCCGCCGAGGGTTACGTCTACGTGCGCCAGGAATATCCCCTGGCGGTGGAGAACATCCTGCTGGCCATCGAGCAGGCCGAGGGCTGCGGCCTGCTGGGTGAGAACATCCTCGGTTCCGGCTTCGACTTCACCGTCAAGGTGCACCGCGGGGCCGGGGCCTTCGTGTGCGGCGAGTCCACCGCCCTGATGACGGCGCTCGAGGGCCGGGTGGGCGAGCCCCGGCCCAAGTACATCCGCTCCAACGTGCGCGGGTTGTGGAACCGGCCCAGCGTGCTCAACAACGTCGAGACCTGGGCCAACGTGCCCCTGATCATCAACCGCGGCGCCGATTGGTTCGCCGGCCTGGGCACCGCCGGGAGCAAGGGCACCAAGATCTTCTCCCTGGTGGGCAAGATCAACAACACCGGGCTGGTGGAAGTGCCCATGGGCATGACCCTGCGCGAAATCATCTACGACATCGGCGGGGGCATTCCCGGGGGCAAGCGCTTCAAGGCGGTGCAGACGGGCGGACCCTCGGGCGGCTGCCTGCCCGAGGAGATGCTGGACCTGCAGGTGGGCTTCGACGAGCTGACCGAGGCCGGTTCCATGATGGGGTCGGGGGGCATGATCGTCATGGACGAAGACACCTGCATGGTGGACGTGGCCCGCTACTTCATCAACTTCCTGGCCGACGAGTCCTGCGGCAAGTGCGCCCCCTGCCGGGAAGGCCTGCGCCAGATGAGCCGCATCCTCGACGACATCACCGCCGGCCGGGGCCGGCCCCAGGACCTGCGGGATCTCGAAGACCTGGCCGAGGTGACCGGGGAGGCCTCCCTGTGTGCCCTGGGCAAGAGCGCGCCCAACCCCCTGCTCAGCACCATGCGTTACTTCCGCGACGAGTACCTGGCCCACATCGAACAGAAGCGCTGCCCGGCCCTGTCCTGCCGGGAGTTGATCAGTTTCTACATAGAGCCGGACAAGTGCTCGGCCTGCCTGCTGTGTCTGAAAAACTGCCCGGCCGAGGCCATCGACGGCGGGCGCAATCGCGTTCACGTGATCATCCAGGAGAAGTGCACCAAGTGCGGCACCTGCCTGGAGGTGTGCCCGCAGCGTTTCGCCGCGGTGAGGAAGATCTCCGGTGAACCCGTTCCTCCGCCGCCGCCGGAGGAGGCCCGGGTCATCGACAGAAAGAGCAAGAAAGATGGGTAAGATACACCTGCACATTGACGGCGTGGAGGTCGAGGCGGAAGCGGGCACCACCGTCCTGGAGGCGGCCCGCCAGGCGGGTATCGACATTCCCAGCCTGTGCCACCACCCGCGGCTGCAACCCTACGGGGGCTGTCGGCTGTGCCTGGTGGAGGTCCGGGCCGGGGAGCGCTCGCGCCTGGTGGTGTCCTGCGTCTACGAGGTGGCCGAGGGGCTGCAGGTGACGACCCGCTCGGAGAAGATCGACCGCCTGCGGCGCACCATCCTGGAGCTGCTGCTGGCCCGCGCCCCGCACTCGCCGCAGTTGCAGGAGCTGGCCAAGGTCTACGGGGCCGACCCGCGACGCTTTCCCCCGGAGTCTTCCTTCTGCATCCACTGCGGCCTGTGCGTGCGCTACTGCGCCGAGGTAAAGCAGCTGCACGTGGTGGGCTTCGTCGATCGCGGTACCCGCAAGGAGATCGCCTTCATCCCGGAACTGGCGGCCCGGGAATGCGCCTCCTGCCAGGAGTGCTTCCCCCTCTGTCCCACCTCCTACCTGCAGGCGGCCTACGTGTTGGCCACCTCCCTGCACGGCGGCCGCGACCAGGAGCACCCGTGAGCTCCGACAACCAGTCCAGCAGCCAGGCCGTGCTGCTGTGCCGGGAGGGGGAGTGCCGGGAGAGTTCCCTGGAGTTGCTGGCCGAGGAGCCGCTGCTCATCCGCGTGCAGGATCGGCCCTACGTGGTGGTCATGCGCACCCCGGGAGACGAGAAGTTCCAGGCGGCCGGTTTCTGCCTGGCCGAGGGCATCGTCGACGGCGCCGCCGATTTCCGCACCATAGGCCATGACGAGCTCCAGGACGCCAATGTCGTCGACGTCTGGCTGCAGCCGGAGCGGGTGGCCGCCATCGGCGACATCCTGGCCCGCCAGAGCTTCCTCAGCCAGAGCAGCTGCGGCATCTGCGGCAAGGCGCTGCTCGAAGACATCCGCCAGAAGACCACGCCGCTCGACGACGCTTTCCGCATTCCCCTCGGCCGGCTGGCCGAGTGCCTGGAACGGCTGGACGAACACCAGCAGTTCTACCGCCGCACCCGGGCCTCGCATGCCGCCCTGCTGCTGGACGACGCCGGCCGGCCGCTGGCCTTTGCCGAGGACGTGGGCCGGCACAACGCGCTGGACAAGGCCATCGGCCGGGCCCTGCTGGAGGGCCGGCTGGACCGGGCGCGGCTGGCGGTGCTGTCTTCGCGCAACAGCTACGAGCTGGTGCAGAAGGCGGCCCGGGCGCGCCTGCCGGTGATGCTGAGCAAGTCCCGGGCCACGGCCCTGGCGGTGCGGCTGGCGGGGGCGCTCAACATCACCCTGGCCTTTCCCCGCCGGGACGAGCTGGTCATCGCCACCGCCGCCGGGCGCATCACCTTTCCCCGGTAGGCGCCTGGCACCGGGCGCCCCAGCGGGTGCCTCCCCACTCGGGCACCACTCACTCGAAGAGCGACTGTCGATCCGGCAAAGTCCCCACGGCACTGCGAGCATCGGCCCGCGGAGGTCTTCCTCGCCCTAGAGGGACGCCGCTGTGAGCACTCCCAAGAGGGTGACTGACATGCCGGCCAGGAACCCGACAAAGGACGAACAGCCGCCGCCCGCCAGCAGGGCCGCTAACCCCGCGGCCAGCAGGCGACTGCCCTGCGACCAATGCTGCCGGCGAGGTATGGACTGCGCCATGGTACCTTCCCGTGCGTTGTCGTCCCTGGAAAGTCGTGCCGATAACGGGATGCTAACATCGTAAGTTCTGATGGGTCAATCCGCGGCCCGGTGCACTGCGCGCAGCGCCAGGCTGCCGCCCAGCGACCCCGCTGTTGCCTATACAGCCGCGGGGTGTACAATATAGTAACACCAGAATTCCGGGGAGCAGCCATGAAAAGAGTCGTCTTCGCACTGCTGGGGATGATTGGAATCCTGAACTGGAGCGGCTGCAGTGCCCTGCAGGTGGCCCGCCAGAACTGGGCCGCCACCCGCACCGAGCACTTCCAGTTGCTGACCAACCTGGAGGCGGGACGGGCCGTCGAGCTGGCACGGCAGATCGAACGCTTCCGGTTGCTGGTGGAAAAGCTCAGCGGCCAGTCGATTGCCCCGGCCGCCACCGCCACCACCATCGTCATCTTCAAGGACCGGCAGAGTTTCAAGAGTTTCAGTCCAGCAAGGGACTACATCGGTTACTTCATACCCACGCTGTGGGGCAACTTCGTGGTGGCTTGCCTGGATTCGCGCCACGGTGTCAGGACGCTGTGGCACGAGTACACCCACTCCCTGCTCCAGGAGAGCCGCTCCCTGTACCCACGCTGGTACAACGAGGGCCTGGCCGAGATGCTGTCCACCGTGAAGTTCGCCGGCGTCATCGCCGAGGTGGGCAGGATACCGGTTCGAATAGGACACTACCTGCTGGCCAGTGGTACCGGGCTTGGTACCACCGGCAGCAACATCAAGCACCGGGCGCGGCGGGCTACGAAGATCGAGGTGGATTACGCTCTCAACTGGGTGAAGGTGTACTACCTGCTGCTCGGTCACCTGAGCGGTGCCGCTCGACATGACCGGCACCGGCAGCTGCCGCGATTCCTGGCGGCCATCAACCAGGGCCTGCCCGAGCGGCAGGCTTTCACCCGGGTACTGGGCGTAACCCCGGAACAGTTTACCCGGGAGGCCCTGGACTATTTTCGCCACGGCGAGCTTTTCCTGGCACGAGTTTCCCTGGGGCCGGACGATGCCGAGCGGGTGGTACCGGTCCGGCGGCTGGGCCTGGTGGCCACCGCCACCAAGCTGGGCGAGCTGGCCTTGGCCCTGCGCAAGTACCGGGCCGCCGGAGATCTGTTCGCGGCGGCCCTCGAAGAGGAGCCCGATCAGCCACGGGCCCTGGCCGGCCTGGCCCTGGTCCGCCAGCACAACCAGCAGGGCCGGGAGGCCCGGCGACTGATGGAACAAGCCCTGCGTGAGGTTCCCGGCGATGCCTTCCTGCATGCCCGTTACGCCGAGCTGCTGCGCCGGCAGGGGAGCGATGCCGCCAGGATCGAGGCGGACATCAAGATGACGGAAGGGAAGGTTGCCGGGCAGGGACCGGTCTTTCGGCTGGTGGTCAAGCAGGATCTCAACGACAAGCAACGGGACTTGCTGGCCCGGGCGCGCCAGCATGCCGAGCGCGCCCTGCAGTTGCGGGCCGACTACCTGCCGGCGCTGACCGTCCTGGGGATGCTTTGCCTGTGGACCGGGCAACAGCCGGAGAAGGCCCTGTCATACCTGCAGGCGGCATACTCCCAGGCGCCCAACAACCAGCAGGTCCTGCTGGGCCTGGCGCTGGCCAGCTTGCAGGCCGGCCGCCACCGGGACTTCTGCCGGCACCTGAATCGGGCCCGGCTGCTTCTTCCCCCCGAGGAAATGGGCGGGGATGCCCGGGACCTCGAGAAACTGCTGCGCGTGGTAGAGCAGTTCTGCACCGGTGATGGGGGAGACACCTAGGTGCCGCCTCCCGGACATTCCCGCGTGTTCGCGGCGGGAGCGGATTTGCCATACAGGCGCGGGGGGTACTAGAGTAGGTAACGATGAACCCGCGGCAGCGTGAAATCCTGGAGCAGGCGGTCGAGGTGCTGCGGCGCCGGCTCGCCCCCCGCCGGATCTACCTGTTCGGCTCACGGGCCGCCGGGCGCAACGACGAGCACTCCGACTTCGACCTGGCGGTGGAAGACGCCAGGCCTGATGGAACGACCAGGCGGCTCGTCGCGGAGGAGCTGGACGTTATTGCCGGCCTTTACCACGTGGACGTCGTGTACCTGGATACGGTGGAGGAGGACTTCCGCGGGCTGGTGCTCAAGACGGGAAAGGTGATCTATGAAAGACGACCTGGAACTGGCCCTGAAGAAACTCGGGCGGGCGGTGGCAAGACTACGTGAAGGAATAGCTGCTGCCAGTGACGATCTCGATCGTGACGGGGTGATCCAGCGCTTCGAGTTCACCTTCGAGCTGTTCTGGAAAGCCCTCAGGCTGGTGCTGGAGAGGGAAGGTGTTCGCTGCGTGACTCCCCGTGAATGCCTCAAGGCGGCTTTCCGGCTGGGATTGATCGAAGACGAGCAGCCCGCCCTGGACATGCTGGCAGCCCGCAACCGCATGTCGCACACCTACAGCGAGGACGATGCCAGGCAGATCTTCAACGAGATCGGTGACCGCTATTTTCCCCTGGTGGAGCGGGTGGCGAAGCGGTTGCTGGGAAACGCTCAACCCGCCGGTAACGGGTGAGGTCCTGGATCATGCTCAAATACTGGCCAGGGAGGCAGGACATGGGCGCGCACGGGAAGATGGTGGCCGGGGCGGGCTGGCTGGCGGCGTTGCTGTTGCTGGCGGCCGGCTGCGGCGGTGGAGACGGCGGCGGTGACGGCGGCGGTGACGGCGGCCTGCCGCTCGACGAGGTGCTGGCCCCGGGACAGGTACGGGCGGGGGTGATCACCCGGCAGGGCGAGCTGCTGCACGGGGTCGACGCCCACGGCTGGCTGGGTGACTTCAAGCTCTACAACGACCGCGTGGCCTTCATCGTGGAGAGCATAGACCAGCCGCGCGGCTGGGCTCCCTACGGCGGCACCTTGCTGGATGCCGACCGCATCCGCGCCGCCGGCGAGCCGGGCGAGGAGCTGTTCGAAGAGCTGATGCTCAACATCGACTGGATGACCCTGTATCCCACCGGCGCCGAGGTGGTGGCCGACGGCAGCGACGGCGGACCGGCCGTGGTGCGCATCAGCGGCGAACACCGCGGTATTCCCCTGCTGGACGCCGCCGTGGGTGGGGCCATGGAGCCGAAGGACCTGGACATCGTCCAGGAGTACATCCTCGAACCCGACGCCGAGTACCTGCGCATCCGCACCACCATCACCGGCAGGTCGGTCGGCAGCCAGCAGGTGGCGGTGGGAGACCTGGTGCTCAACGGCGATCGCACCGTGGATTTCTTTCCCGGGGTCGGCCCCAGCGAGGACTTCCCGGCCGACGACGCCGAGTACTACGCCGGCTTCGCTCCCGGGGTGTGTTACCTCTACACCGGTGCCGCGGGAGGGCTGCACAGCGCCATGTCCCTGCACGACATCACCCCCATGGTGGTGGCCAAGGGCCAGGTGTCCCGGGCCGGCGAGCCCCTGGTGGTGGAACGGCTGCTGGTCGTCGGTTCGGGCGGGATGGATTCCTGCCTGGCCATACTGAACGAACTGCGTGGCCGAACGGCGCTGGGTGAACTGGGCGGGGTGATCAACGACGACCGGGGTCAACCCCTGGCCGGGCAGAGCGTGCTGGTGCACGACGTCTCCTTGCCGGAAAACTACGACATCGTCGACCAGGCCTTCAGCGACGAGCAGGGTCGCTACCGGGTGTCGTTGCCGGCCGGCAGCTACCGGGTCGAGGTGCGGGCGCCGGGCCGGGAGCCGGTGCTGGTGGCTGCTCCGGCGCTGGCGGCGGGCCAGAGTGCCGGCGCCGACGTGACCGTGCCCGCCCCGGCGGTGGTGGAGTTTTCCTGCCGCGAGCAACTGCCGGGCGGGCAGGCCGGCGGCTTGTTGCCCTGCAAGCTGTCGCTGCAACCCGGACCGGCCGCGACCATGGCTGCCCCGGTGGCCCGGGACTACATCACCTTCGCCCCCTCGGGGCAGGGCCGGGCGGTGGTACCCACCGGGGAGTGGACGGTCACCCTGTCGCGCGGCTGGGAATATTCCATCCACCGCCAGGACGTCACTGCCGTCTCCGGCCAGACGGCCCCGGTCGACGGCCTGCTGCAGCGCCAGGTGGACACCGGCGGCTTCATCGCCGCCGATCTACACAACCACTCCACCCGTTCCATCGATTCCACCTTCGAGATCAAGGACAAGATCGCCTCCAACGCCTGCGAGGGAGTGGAGCTGGTGATCCTCACCGACCACGACTGCCAGTCGGACTTCACCCCGCAGCTCGAGGAGATGATCACCGCGCTCGACTTCGACCTGCGCCAGTGGTTGCGCCTGGTCACCGGCAACGAGGTGTCGCCGCACTACGCCCACCACACCGCCTTTCCCTTGCCCGCCCATCCCACCGGC
>Ga0190358_1000119_pt1 | contig 28927 bp, 16 predicted proteins | sample 48721812_MG_FD_161666 | JGI IMG/M metagenome (GOLD analysis project Ga0190358, IMG submission 161666) | Hydrothermal vent microbial mat bacterial communities from Southern Trench, Guaymas Basin, Mexico - 4872-18-1-2_MG | ecosystem: Environmental > Aquatic > Marine > Hydrothermal vents >... | reverse complement strand
TAGAGGGGAATCTGATTTAAGCAGTGAAGAATTGTATTGGATTTGTGAAGAATTTATGAAATAGGTTGGATGCTGTTTCAAGAAAAAACGGGACGCTGGCGCGTTCCGACTGCATTTCCACGCCAGCGCGTGGGAACGAGAAATAAACCTGTCATGTCTTGGATACCTGACAGGTTTTGGGAAGTTATTTACCTGAACATCTATACTTTGCTGCTAAAAGAGATATTTAAAATGATTCGAGAACTGTACATTAATAATTTCAAATCGCTACTCAATTTTCGGGTTGAGTTATCAAAATTTGTTTGTATCATTGGTATGAATGGTGCTGGAAAAAGTACCCTATTACAAGCCATTGATTTTATTACTCAAATTTTCAAGGGCGATCTTAAAACTTGGTTGCAAGCGAGAGAATGGCAATCGCAAGATTTGCTTTCTGATCGATCCTCGCCTAGCCATAAGATTTTTGAAGTCAAATTGCAATTTGAAAGCACTCGCTATACGTGCTATGGCGAATTTAATCTCAATAAACTCACTTGCACCAAAGAAAAAATCATCAACGAAACGTCAGGCGATATACTTTTTGAAGTTGTTAACCGCTCATATCGTATTGGCAATCATGCCAAGAAAAGTATAGAATTTAAGTATCAAGGTTCTGCCCTTTCAGCCCTTTTTGAAGATGCTTTAACGCCAGAATTGCTCCAAATTCGTTCTTTTTTGATTGCCGTTAAATCTTTCGAGCTACTGAATCCCCAATTGATGCGGAAACCGAGTAGGCAATCAGATAATGAGTTAGGTTTAGGGGGTAATAAATTATCGGCTTTTTTGCATAGTATTTCTAACCGCAAAAAGGATGAACTTAATCGGTTTATTAAAGAAGTCTTTAGTACGACTTTTGAATCAATTGAAACCATAACCACATTATCGGACCATAAGCGATTATTTATCGAAGAAAAATTAGCCAATAATCGTTGCATGAAAACAGAAGCTTCACATATCAGCGACGGCTTATTGCGGATTATGGCTATCTTGTCTCAAACGATGACAACCCATACGATGTTGGTATTTGATGAAATCGAAAATGGTATTAATCCTGAATGGGTAGAAGCCCTGGTTGATTTACTGGTGGAATCCCCTAAACAAATTATAGTAACCACTCATAGTCCAATGGTGTTAAATTACCTTGAAGATGAACAAGCGAAAAAATCGGTGATTTTTATCTATAAAGATAAGGAGGGCATGACTCAACAATGTCGTTTTTTTTCGATTGCCGGGGTTGAGAAAAAACTGGACATTCTCGGACCAGGTGAAGCCATGGTAGATGTTAATTTAAGCGAATTAGCAGAAGAATTGAATCATGATTAGTCTATTACTCAGCGGCGAAGGCAAGACAGATATGGGGGAATTAAACTACGCCGATCCATCACGTTTTAACAAAGGACCAATGACTTGCCTTGCCGAAATGGTTATCAAACATTGCACTGACGAAACACTTGATATGGAATTGATTCATAAAAGTCAATTCACTCAGAAAGGGCATATCAAACTCCCTGGCAAAAAAAGTGATAAAACGACCGGTTATTTTTACAAAAATGCCTACCTGTTAGGGCAAATAGCCTTAGAAAAAGGCTGTGATGTGGCTATTTTATTTCGTGATACTGATGGCACTCATAGTACGATGCCTTCTAATTGGCGTATTCTTGTTCAATCTATTCTTGATGGTTTTGAAGATAGCGGCTTTCAAAATGGAGTCGCTATGGTGCCTAAACCCACAGGAGAAGCATGGATATTATGTTGTCTTCAACACTATCAACATTGTAAACAATTAGAAAATTTGCCGGGTAATCAAGTGAGTTCAAATCACCCAAAAAAGATAATTCAACTGAAGGAGACGATACTATGAAAAGATTGACGTTCGTTTTTTCAGCTTTTATGCTGATATTTGTTTTATTGCCCAGATTATCAATTGGGGCAACAGATTGTACGGTGCAATCTGAAATTCCCGAGGTGGAATGTCATGCCCTCGTTGCCCTTTATGATAGCACTGATGGGGATAATTGGACCGAAAATACCGATTGGAAAGTGACGAATACGCCCTGTAGTTGGAAAGGGGTGACTTGTAGTGGTAGACACCTGACGGAAATTGATCTGAATACTAACCAAATGACGGGAACGATTCCCATTGAGTTAGGTAACCTGGTTAATTTGACTTACCTTGGGTTATATTTTAACCAATTGACGGGAACGATTCCGGCAGAATTAGGTAATCTGAGCAACTTGACTAAACTTCATCTGTACGGAAATCAATTAACCGGGGCAATTCCCACAGTGTTAGGTAATTTGGTCAATTTGACGGAACTTTCGTTGAGTGATAACCAATTAAGTGCCGGCATTCCATCAGAATTATGTCAGCTTACCCTTTTGACACAGATTAATCTGAACCATAACCAATTGACGGGAGCAATTCCTTCTTGCCTGGGTAATCTGAATAGTTTGACTCAGATTAATTTTAATACTAACCAGCTATCCGGAACGATTCCCTTTGAATTAGGTAATTTGGTTAATTTGACTCTCCTTAACCTAGATACTAACCAGTTGAGTGGCATGATTCCCACTGAATTAAGCAATCTCGTTAATTTGAATTACCTTGGAATCTATTCTAACTCATCATTATGTCGGGGTAACAATATTAACTATGCGCCTTGGGAAGCAGAAGTCAGTACTTATCCAATTTGCCCAACAATGGCTGATTTATCAATTACTCAATCTGTTTCCGATACTTCTGTCAATTCTGGTGCGAATTTTAGTTATACCCTAAGTGTCACAAATACTGGACCGGATGCGGCTAGTAGTGTTCAAGTGACTGATACTTTGCCGCAAGGACTCACTAATATCAGTGTAACGGGTAGTGATTGGACATGCCAGGAAAATAACGGTATTGTGACTTGTGACATTTTGAATAATTCGTTAGCCAACGGTGTGACAACTGATATTATTATTAATGTCACTGCGCCCGTGATAACGACAGAGATCACAGTAAACAATACGGCGACTGTCAGTACTTCAACCACTGATCCCGATAACACTAATAACAGTGAGACTAAAAGTACAAGCATTGTACTAGCACTACCTGGAAATGAGCAACCGCAACTGTCAGCGATCAATGATCAAACGGTCACCGTAGGCAATACCTTAAATTTGACTATCAGCGCGACTGATAAAAATACGGGAGATCAATTGACTTATAGTCTAGTCACCGCGCCGAGTGGAGCCAGTATTGATCCGACAAGCGGTGTATTGACTTGGACACCAAATAGCACGGGTGATTCTACTACGATCACTGTGAAAGTCACTGATGATGCGACATCGCCACTCAGTGATGAAAAATCTTTTTACATCACGGTGCAAATTGTTTCCCTCAAAAGCTGGGGCATACAAGGTGCAGGTGAGGGCGAATTTGAAATGCCGTCAGGTATTGTCATAGATAGTCAGGGCGAGATGATTTACATGACTGATACCGATAACCATCGTATTCAAAAGTTTGATAGTAACGGGAATTTTCTCCTACAGTGGGGAAGTCAAGGTATCGAAAATGGGCAGTTTAACAGCCCTCAAGGTATAGCCATTGATTTTCAGGATGATATCTATATTGCTGATACCCTCAATCATCGTATTCAAAAGTTTGATAAGAATGGTAATTTCAAATCAGCTTTGGGAAGCGAAGGAACGGCTAATGGCGAATTTTCCGAACCACGCGGTATTACAGTTGATGCGATGGATGCCATCTATGTGGCTGATACCAATAACAACCGTATCCAGAAGTTTGATAGCAACGGTTTTCATATAAATACGTTGGGTACTTTGGGTAGTGCGGATGGAGAATTTGATCAACCAATAGGGATTGCCACTAGTAAAATGTTTCTCTATGTTATTGATTCTGCTAACAATCGTGTTCAGAAGTTTGATGATAATGGCAATTTCAAAACAACTTGGGGAACGCCGGGTGCCGGTGATGGAGAATTTAATCAGCCGATAGGTATTGCGATAGATAGCCAGGATCGAGTTTATATCACTGATGCTAATCATCGTATACAAACCTTCGATAGCGCGGGTGTTTTCTCAGGCACCTTTGGGAGTTCGGGTAGTGCAAACGGTGAATTTAATCAGCCCATAGGAATAGCCATCAATGGCGGTATGATTTATGTTGTGGATACAGGTAATCATCGTATTCAGGCATTTTCTGATACACCCTCTGCTAATTTGGCGATAAGCCAAACCGCTTCCATAGAATTTCCGGCAGTGGGAGATAGTCTCAGTTATACCTTAACTGTCGAGAACCTTGGTCCCAATTTCACGAATAGCGTAACAATAGAAGATACTTTGCCAACACAAGTAAGCTATACCAGTGCCACTGGCACTGATTGGAGTTGTGTAGAAAGTGCTGGCATTGTGACTTGTGATTATCAAAAGACGCTGGATGCTGGCATCACGGCTGATCCAATTACCGTAACGGTTTCTGTCAATGCAAACGATACTTTGAACAATACGGTGAATGTCGCTTCGACTGTTAATGATCACAATGGCACTAACGATAGTAACACGTTAGAGATTCATGATAAACCACCCGAAGATGAAGCTGATTTAGCGATAAGCCAAAGCGTTTCCTCAGAATCGCCGAAAGTGGGAGATAGTCTCAGTTATACCTTAACTGTCGAAAACCTTGGTCCAAATACCGCGACTGATGTACAAATAAAAGACATTTTGCCAACACAGGTAAGCTATACCAGTGCCACTGGTACTAATTGGAATTGTGGGGAAAGTGGTGGCACCATAACTTGTGATTATCAAAATACGTTGGATGCTGGCATCACGGCGGAACCCATTATCGTAACGGTTTCTATCAATGCAAACGGTATTTTGGGCAATATGGTAAATGTGAATTCGGCTGTTAATGATTCCAATGTCACTAATAATAGTGATACGAAAACGATTAACATTGAAGTTGATAAAGCTGATTTAGCGATAAGCCAAACCGTTTCCCCAAATTCGCCGAAAGTGGGCGATAATCTCATTTATACCATAACGGTTAACAATAATGGTCCAGATACCGCGACTAATATACAAGTGAAAAACACTTTGCCCCCACAAGTAAGCTATACCAGTGCCACTGGCACTAATTGGAATTGTAGAGAAAGTGCTGGCACCGTGACTTGTGATTATCAATCGCTGAATTATAATATCACGAATGATCCAATTACCGTAACGGTTTCTATCCATACAGGCGGTGATTTGAGCAATACGGTGACAGTGAGTTCGGCTAATGATCCGGTGAACTCTAATAACAGTCACACGATAATAACAAAGGTTAATAGGGCACCTATCCTGGAATCTATAGGCAATCAAATGGTGTCTGTAAATGATACCATCAGTTTCAAGGCGGAAGCCAATGATCTTGATGGTGATAACCTAAGTTTTAGTTTGGGAAATGCGCCGACTGGTGCCAGTATCACAGCAGAAGGCGAATTTACTTGGATACCAGGTAATTCAGGCACCTTTGACAATATCCAAGTGATTGTCACAGATGATGGTATACCGCCCTTGAATACTGAAGAGATTATTAGCATCACTGTCAGCGAAGGACCCTCTTTTTCGTTACAAACTGACATTTCACCAGAAGGTGGCAGTATAAAACGCGATCCGGAAGGAACATCTTATCCACAAGATACACCTATCACCCTGACAGCTATACCCAGTTCAGCTTGCTATGAATTTATGAATTGGACAGGAGATTGTGAAGGGACTAGCGGTCCGACTTGCTCCTTAATAATGGATGCTGATAAAAGTGTCACTGCGCATTTTCAAGCCAAAACCTTCACATTAAATGTACAGGCTGAACATGGGCGTGTAAGCCTTGATCCGGCTAAAATGATATACGCTTGTCAAGAAACCGTGACGCTAACAGCACTTCCCGTTCCTGGTTCGCCCTGTTATGAGTTTATTAACTGGACAGGGGATTGTCAAGGTAATGAACCGGTCTGTTCTATACAAATGGATGCTGATAAAGCAATGAATGCGATTTTTCAACAAAAATCGTTGACTTTGAATATACAGGCTGATCATGGGCATGTGGTCCTTAATCCGGATAAAGCGGAATACGCTTGTCAAGAAGTGGTAACGCTGAAACCGGTTGCAGACGAAGGTTATCAATTCATCCAATGGGGATTAGATTTATCGGGTGAACAAAGAGAATTATCGTTGGCGGTCCAAAGTAATATGGATATCCAAGCGAATTTCGGCAAAATACCCGATTTGAAAATAGAACCAATCCAAATGTTTCATGCGAAAGTGGGGCAAACTTTAAGTTTCACAGCCAGTGGTGGACTGAATCAGTTTTTCTGGACTGCCACTGGGGGAGAAATTTATCCGGCTGGGGCAACTGCCACTTTTACGGTACCCGAAGCGGGCGTATTCTATATTTGGGTTAGTGATGGCGAACAATTCGCATGGGCATTAGTTGATTCAACAGATACTCTTGTTTTACTACAAGTTGTACCGGACACGCTTAATTTATGGAAAGGTGAAACACAAGCCATATTAGTCCGGGGCTATTACCCTGACGGTAATTGGGTGAATTTAACTCAAAGCGCAGATTTTCAAATTGAAGACCCAGATATTGCCCAAATCCTTAACAAGGGCGAAATTGAGGGAATCAACGAAGGTGAAACCATCTTATCGGTCCATTACCAAAACCTAGAACCGGTCAATGTGCTTATTCAGATCCAAGATAAGCCGCCTTTATTGAAAGTAGAACCAGAATTATTGATTCTATATGAAGGCACCACACAGCCTGTGACGGTTTATTCTATCAGCCAAACAGGTGAAAAGCTGCCCTTTCATGAAGCGCAAATGAGTATTCTCGATCCGAGCATTGCCAGCCTTGAGGATCAAACGCTCACTGGATTGAACAAAGGTTTAACTTGGTTAAATGTCAGTGCTGGCGAAAACACTTTGCCAATTCGGGTGATTGTACAATCGCGCCCCCCATTAGACATTACTCCCGCTTTTGCCGTGATAGAACAAAATGAACCCATTCAGTTTTCCGTCACGGGTGGACAAATGCCTTATGAGATGACAGCCGATCAAGGGAACGAGCCAAAACAAGATGATGAGAGTACCTTTGTCTATCAATCTGAACAGCTAGGTACGACTATCTTAACGGCTATTGATAGCTCAGTTGAACAACAAGTGCAACAAGCCGAGGTTAAAATAGTGCCTCCCTTAACAATCACGCCGACACAAGCAATCGTTTCTTATGGAGGCGGGCAAGATATAACATTACGCGTTAACGGTGGTGAATCGCCTTATGTATGGACAGTTACCCGGGGTGACTTAAATGAAACCCCTTCTGATACGGTGATTTATACTGCGCCATCACGCGCCGGATTACATACCGTTACCGTGATTGACGCACTCGGAAATAGCCAAGAAGCGTTAATCTTAGTCGGAAATGCATTATCACTCAGTCAAAAACAGTTGTTTCTCACCCCGAGTGAGAAAATTCAACTGAAAGTATTGGGCGGTGTTCCACCCTATATATTAGATGTGAGTGCCGGTGAAGGGCATTTAGATATGATTGCAGATGGTATCAATGTCATAAACTATACAGCACCAAACGTATCGGGTACTTATAGTTTAAGGATACACGACAATCAAAACAATCAAATCACTGCCGATGTAAATGTCAAACGAGGGCTTATTATCACGCCACAATCAGGGCATGTCGATAAGGAAAAATCCTTAAACTTCCAAGCAACTGGCGGTTTTGGGAAAAAACGCTGGAGAACGACCCAAGGTATTTTGGATAAATCAGAAGGTGAATCTGTGATATGGACAGCCCCTGCCCGTTTTGGTACTGCCTTTGTTCATGTCAGTGATGCTGGTGGCGCGACAGCGACTGCCACGATAGAAATCTCATCAGAAGGTTTAACCATAACACCCTCAATGCGCCAAATTCACCCTGATAAAAGTGCGGTGTTTACGGTGACTGGCGGTGGAAGCCCTTATCAGTGGAGAGTAGAAGCCGGTGATTATAGCCCCCTGGCAGATGACAGTATGACTTATACCGCTCCCGGTGTCAAAAACACCTATTGGATCAATGTACAAGACGTGACTGGTAAAGAGGCGCAAGCACAAGTCAATGTGTATTCCGCACACTTATTAGCTTCACCAGAAACCCTATATCTTTACTCAGGCGAAACCTCAAAAATCACCATTAGCGGTGGCAGTAGAAGTTATACGCTTGGTGCGGCTTTAGGTCAACTCACTCCCCATAAAATCACGCTGTTAGAGGAAGAAATCTATAGCAACAGTGAATATACTGCCCCGAAAGCTTATCAGGGCTACGACACGATCACCATCACGGATACCGCCGGCAATAAAACAAATATCGGTGTAGAAATCTCCTGCGATATGCTCAACTTTTATGCTGGATTAGATGGAAAAATAGATGATCAAGAGATGCAGCAAGCTCTTGATGACTTTTTTGCAAGAGAAACTTGTCTCAGTACTGAAGATTTATATTGGATAGCTGATAACTTTGTTCAATCCTTCAAATAAGAAATCCGAATACCTGTCAGGTTTAAAGAAATACCATTTTTTGAAAAAATGGTATTTCTAATATTTTTCTCGTTCCCACGCGCCAGCGTGGGAATGCAGTCGGGACGCGCCTGCGTCCCATTCATCATTACTGAAGGAGGAATGATAATTCTTAACCTCGACGCTGGCGCGTCGAGAATGCGTTCCCACGCCAGCGCGTTGGTACGAGAAAACCTCAACTTTAAATAAGGAATTAACTTATGAAAATACTTCGCATTGTAAAAATGCTTTTTATCACGCTTCTATTCACAGAAATGATGGTGTTATCCTCACACGCTGTGGGCTTAGAGATTGAACCTTCACCTATCACTTCCTGTAAATTGGAGGCTTCATTTATATCTTGTTTGCCAGGCGGTACTGTCGAATTTTCTGCGACTGGAAATTCAGGTGAGCTTTCCTGGGTTAGTGTCAAAGGGGATATGAGTGTACGCAAAGCAGCCCGTGTTGGTTTTTTATCGGGTGTTGTTTCGGACAGTGGGCAATTATTGATTATGGCAGGTAATAGCGTTCGCTATACCGCACCTCATTTACCAGGCACTTATAGTGTTGCTGTCACTGATAGTCAGGATATTGCGGTGGCTGAGGTACAAGTCTATGATTCCATTGATGCTATTCTAACTATCGCCATTCTAGGCGGAGATAGAGTCGAAAAACAGGCATTGACGGTAGGTGTCACACAAGCGCTGTCTTTAGAAGTCTGGTTAGCTGATACGACACGACAGGATTATACGGCGCGAGCGAATTGGATAAGTGATCAGCCTGGCATTGTGGCAGTCAATGAGGCGGGATTATTGACGGCATTGGCGAGTGGCGCGGCGACTATTTCTGCTAGTGTTGGCGAATTAAGCCATTCAATAGAAGTTGAAGTCAAAGAACCTGATATTATCGGTTTGGTCCTTAATCCTTCTCCAATGTATTTGACGACAGAGAGTACACAAGTCTTTGATATAGCAGGCATTTTACAAGATGGTCGTCAAGAGGCGATTGAGCCGACAGATTGTATTTTCATATCGGAAGCGGAAGAGTATGTTACTGTTAATCAGGATGCGGAAGTTCAAGCCCTGGTGCCTGGGCAAGCTATTATAAGCGTTGATTGTGATGGTTTGAGTACCCGTGTCGCGGTTTTTGTGAATTCTCCCTTTGATTTGACCAGTCATCCCGCTAAATTTACTTTGGGAATAGGAGAGGAAAAGGCGTTTGATATTATTGGTGGAATGCCACCTTATATCGTGACTGCGGAAATGGGGCATATCACAGGTAGTGGTAAACATTGGCTTTATCAAGCACCCCGTCTTGCCGGGGATGAGAGTATCAGCATTACTGATCAAGCTGGTGAAAATATTTCCTTGGTTGTTACTTTGACTAAAGGGTTGGTTTTGTCTCCGCAGGCTGTTGATTTATCGGCTTCGATTATGAAAGGGTTTAAGGTTTCTGGCGGTTTTCAACCTTATCAATGGGTCGTATCTGGCGGAAAGCTTGATAAAACGGAAGGGGCGGAGGTCACTTACACCGCACCGTCGGTGCATGGCTTGTATGAAATAACGGTAACGGATAATCAGGGGAATTTGAAAACAGCGGTTATCAATGTGAGTGCAGGACTCATGGCAACCCCTAAGCAATTGATTATGGAGCCCGATGAGGAAGGGCGTTTTCAAATCACTGGCGGTATCCCACCTTATGATATTTCTGCCACTGCTGGCAGTTATGAAGGGGAGGAAGCGACTTATTATTATAGGGCGCCCTCAGTTTCAGGAGATTATCAGATCAGCGTGAAAGATGCTGATGGCATGAGTACCAATATTGTTGTGATTGTGAAATTGCCTTTAACTGTCACACCCAGCGAATTGTTTCTGAAACGAAATGAGACTGCAACGCTTAATGTTAGCGGAGGTCATGCGCCTTACTCTGTCACGACTAAAACAGGTGACGTTTCTGAAACAGAAATAGAAATCGCTAAAGAATTAACTTATACGGCTGCTAATATAACTGAACCAGATGTGATTACGATTACTGATCAGTTTGGTACTGTAGTACAAGTTAAGGCGTTAGTCAGCTCTGATGGTCTTTATGTTTCACCAGGTGAAAGCTATATTTTGCCAGAAGAAGAAGTCAGATTGCAGGCACATGGGGGAACACCACCTTATACTTGGACTTCGGATAGGTGTATTTTGCCTGAAAATAAAGGAGATTCTGTTAGTTGTCAGGCTCCTTTAGAAGCAGGAGGTTCTTATATAAGCGTGACAGATAGTACAGGATTAGAAACTGATGCCCTGATTTTTGTTTATCAAGGTGAACTGCAATTGAGTCCTAATCTGTTGGTTTTAGCACCGGGTGAAAGTGCAGAATTGCAAGCTTTATTGGGTGTGCCTGAATACGAATGGTCGACTAAACAAGGTAGACTATCGATAACTCAAGGTCAAGTCGTCACTTATACGGCACCAATTGAAGTGACTAACGGAAATGTTGTGATTCAGTTAGAAGATGGTAGTGGTAAAGTCAAAACGTTGCTGGTTGTGATTTCGGAAGAAAGCAAGCTTGATATTATTGATCTCTATGCGGGCAACGATGGTCAATTGGATGGTGATGAAGTTGAAAGGGCTGTTGAAGACTATTTCCAACAAGCAGGTTGGGTTAATAATAGTGAATTGTATCAATTGTTGGAAGAGTATTTAAATGTGCGATAAGTTTTAATATGGCTTTTCAGAAAAAGTTCTCAGACCTGCCAGGTTTAAAAAACATGGCAGGTCTCAACAATTGAAAAACTCAATTTATGACGGTGCTGAGTAGTTACCATTTTTTAAGCTATTATTGTAGAATCAGCCGCCGATAGTATATCTTTAGGTTTTAAATTTAACCGTTTACCTTTAATAATAGCCATGACGCGCCGCATTTCCATTTCACGTAATAAGATATAAGCAAACACTTTAGCTAAGGTAAAACTCCGCAATTTCAAAGTCAATTCAGCAACCCGTCGCATTTCTCGAATAAGCAGTTGATCTACCGCAAAGGTATTATCGGTACCCGATAATAAACTGTAGAGTGGCTCCGGTAAATGCTCAAGCACTTCTTGCAATGAATTTAATTCTACTAAATCTTGCAAAAGGGAGCGATTGAGCCGGTAAGAGGTAGGTACTAATAAATAATACGTCTCCGCTGCTGATAAGTTATATGCAAACCGATAACGCAGTAACCATAACAAATTAAAACGATCCATCAATATACTTATCAATGGTGATAAATATAGGCGTTGCTTATCATCAAGTGTGCGAACTCGTTGCACAAATCCTAACAGATAATGCCGATCAATCGCTGCATCTAACGAATAAAGTTGATGTTCCCTTTCAAATACACGTCGCGCCTGATTGGCAATATGACCATAAGGGCTATTTTCTAAGTGCCGCAATAGTTCACCCACATCTTCAGTGCGTAATAATTGTTTAATCGGTAAAGCCGTTAATGCGCCTAATTCTAATAATTGGGCTGAAATCGCGTTCGCATCTAAGCCTGCAATTTTACCACGCACAAGAGTTTTAAGATTAGCAATGTCGCGTTTATGAAACCAATACATGAGCAGTTCACGATCCTCCCCCGATAGGGGGCGTACCAATATCTTGAAATCGGCTAACATACGCATTAACCAAGCTTGTTCTATCTTAATCGGATCAACGCGACTATCACTGAATAAATCTTCTAAATTGCCCCATTCAGTACCGCTTTTGGCTAGAGCGGTGTTTAGCGGCTGATTTAATAAGCCAATTAAGCATTTTTCAGAGAGTAAACGTTCTGCCAGAATTGACACGCGGGCATTAAGATAAGCATAATTAATCATTACCGTGATCCTATTTGCATGAGTAAATGGATCGCGGCTTCTAACGCTTTTTGTTGATTATCTTCAGCAAGATTGGTTAAACGTTCTTTTCGCGCTTCGTATCGTTTTTTTAATTCTTTGATAGTCTGTGCAGCCTGTATTTCAGCCTTTTTTAAAAAACTGGCACGTAAGTCAGGAATTTTAGCCTTAAATTGTTCTTCTGCCTGATGTGCTTCCTGTAAGGCTTGTTGGATAATTTGTTCACGTTCTGTCTGCGCTTTTGCAACGAATTGTTCGGCTTCGGTTTCGACTGTCAGTAAACGTTTTAAAGTATCTTCCATTCTGAATATCCTTAAATGTTGCCCAAAGCTGACGCTTTGGATTCCAAAATCTTGTATAAATTTATATAATAACAAATAATTGATTGGCAAGGAAATTGATTTATATCAATTTGTACGGGTTCACCTAAAATTGAAAATAGCCAGGTATAGTTTGCCCACCATTCTATTAATCATCAATATCGTGTTGGTGGGCAACAAAAACACGTTGCCCACCCTACATGGCTTGTGTTGGGTGAAAATAATTGAAAATATTTTGTGCTCAGGGCAACCATTTTCATCAATATAGGCATTTAAAAAAAATGAATTCTCAAACTATCGAAAAACTTGAGCCATTATCCGCTCCATTACAAGGCACTCATCTAATTGAAGCCAGTGCGGGTACCGGCAAAACTTATACGATGACGACTTTATTTGTTCGTTTGATTTTGGAAGAAAATTTGACGGTGGATCATATTTTAGTCGTTACGTTTACCGAGGCTGCGACGGAAGAATTACGGGATCGTATTCGCCGCCGTTTACGGGAAGCTTTAACCGCTTTTCAGCAGGGCAGTAGTCAAGATGAAGTTTTAGCAGGGTTGATGCGGCAGTGTGCCGATCATCAGGATGCGATTTTTCGGTTGACTAATGCGTTACGGGGTTTTGATGAGGCAGCGATTTTTACCATTCACAGCTTTTGTCGACAAATGCTGCAAGATAATGCTTTTGAAAGTGGGGTATTATTTGATGCTGAGTTAGTGAGTGATCAATCTCATTTATTGCGCGAAATTGTGGAGGATTTTTGGCGGCAACATTTTTATGAAACTTCTTCTTTGTTTATCACTTATGCGTTGGAAAATAATTTTAATCATCCGACTCAATTGCTCCATGTTTTGAAAAATGGGCAATATGTTGGGCAACCCTTTTTAAATATTATTCCTCAACAAGATATACCGCGTACTGATGCTCAGGAATTGGCTTTTTATACCGCTTTTTCAGAAACGCGAAAAACTTGGCTATCTCAAGCGACAGATGTTGAAGATTTGCTGCTGAATGATAAAGGGTTAAATCGAAATAAATATCGCACAAAATCTATCGCGATATGGTGTAAAGGATTAGATCATTTTTTAAATGCGCCTCAGATGTCTATTACCTTGCCTGATAAATTTGTGAAGTTTACTCCAGGCGAACTGGCGCAATGTGTTAAGAAAAATAAGTTGCCGCCTCAACATGATTTTTTTGGTTTATGTGAAAAATTATTAGATTGCCAACAAGTGCTTTCTGAACGTTTTCAACAATACTTATTGGCTTTAAAACTGAAATTGTTTCAAGCCGCAGAACGGGAACTTGCCCATAAAAAACAGCAGCAGCATATTCAGTCTTTTGATGATTTATTAATTAATTTACATCAGGCACTCAAGGGCGAAAATGCGGATAATTTAGCCCGGTTGATTCGCAAAAAATATCACGCTGCTTTGATTGATGAATTTCAAGATACTGATCCGGTGCAATATGAAATTTTTCGGAAAATTTATGGTGATAATAAGCGTACCTTATTTTTAATTGGTGATCCGAAGCAGGCGATTTATAGTTTTCGGGGGGCTGATATTTTTACTTATATGGCTGCTTGTCATGATGCTAAACATCGTTATACTTTAGCGATTAATTGGCGTTCTGAACCGGATTTAATTAGTGGTGTTAATCTATTATTTGAAAAGGCGGTGCATCCTTTTATTTTTAAAGATATTCCTTTTCAAGCCGTGCAAGCATCCCCTGAACCTGTCGCTTCTCAAACTCGTTTGAAAATAGAAAATAAATATTTACCGCCCTTACAGCTCTGGTTTGTTTCCAGAGATCGAGCGGAGTGTTCTTCGGATAAACCTATTAATAAGAGTTGGGCAAAACAACATATTCCATTTTCCGTGGCGTATGAAATTGCTCGTTTGCTTATATTAGGGCAGCAAGAACAAGCCCTTATTGGTGATAAACCCTTAGTCGCTGGCGATATTGCTGTATTAGTGCGTACTAATACCCAGGCTCGGCTAATGCAAAAGGCACTGACTCAATTACAAATTCCTAGCGTTTTATATAGCCGTGAAAGTTTATTTAGTTCTTCTGAAGTGATGGAAGTTGAACGGGTATTATTCGCTGTAGCGGAACCGACTAACGAGGCATTAATTAAAGCAGCATTGACTACGGATATGTTAGGTGTTTTCGGAAACGATTTACATAACCTGATAGAAGATGAACTCGCTTGGCATGAACGCTTGAATCATTTTCAACGTTATCATTTTCTTTGGCGAAAGTTTGGCTTTATTCAGATGTATCGCGATTTGTTATCAAAAGAAAATGTGTCGGAACGTCTTTTAAAGCTTATGGATGGTGAAAGGCGTTTAACAAATGTATTACATATTGCTGAAGTGTTACAACAAGCCGCTGTTCAACAAAAATTAGGGATCAGTGCGCTATGTCAATGGTTATCCAGACAACGCTATCAACAAGGGGAAAACGAAGCTGAACAATTGCGCTTAGAAAGTGATGAAAAACGAGTCAAAATTGTGACGATCCATAAAAGTAAAGGGCTGGAATATCCGATTGTATTTTGCCCTTTTGTATGGGATGGCTATTTACATAATAGCAAAGGAGAACAGTTTACCTTTCATGATGATAAGGATAAATTAACACTTGATTTAGGCTCTTTAGAACAAGAGCAACATCGTAAACAAGCTTTGGAAGAAGAGCGCGCTGAAAATTTGCGCTTATTTTATGTCGCGGTGACTCGCGCCAAACATCGCTGTTATTTAATTTGGGGTGCTTTTAAAGATGTTCAAACTTCAGCCCTGGCTCATTTACTTCATCCTGGTGTTGAGATTGATAAGACAGATGATGCGACACTTTGGCACCAGTTACAAGTATTCGCTCATCAGAATAGCCACGCGTTGCAGATTTCTCGCTTACCAATTGATAAGACATCCTACCACCGCCCCCAAGAAGCTGCCGTTCAACTCAAATCTCGCTCCTTTTTAGGTAAAATTAATAAAACCTGGAAAGTTTCCAGTTTCACTTCACTTTCTAGCAGTGCACATTCTATTGAAGCGGCTGATCAACCTGATTATGATGGTACACCTTCTATTCGCTTTGCGAGGTATTCTGATGAAAACCATATTTTTAGTTTTCCACGCGGTGCCAGAGCCGGTTCATTTATGCACAAGTTGTTTGAATTACTGGATTTTCAAGAACCTGATTTGGATTTAATTCCCCAGCAATTGCTAAATTTTGGTTATAATGCTAAACGCTGGCAAGCGGTTATCACTACATTGGTTGAGAATGTTTTGACGACTCCCCTTGAACCCGAACGCCAAGATTTTACGCTTTCTCACATTCGTTTTGATAAGCGATTGAATGAATTAGAATTTTATTATCCATTGGCTCAGATTACTTCATCTGGTTTAAAAAACATTTTTGCGAAGAGTCGTTTCACTTTTTCTCCCATGCGCGGTTTTATGAAGGGCTATATTGATATGGTATTTGAGTATGAGGGGCGTTATTATTTAGTCGATTATAAATCCAATATGCTAGGCATACAACAGCAAAACTATCATCATAGTTATTTAGCCCCTGTTATGGCGCGAGATGGCTATATTTTGCAGTATCACCTTTATGTCGTTGCCCTGCACCGCTATTTATCTAGTAGGTTACCGAATTATCATTATGAGACGCATTTTGGGGGAGTCTATTATTTATTTTTACGGGGAATGAATTTATCTAGTGGTGCTGATTATGGCATTTATCGAGATAAGCCACCTGTTGCTTTGATTAATCGACTTTCTGCCTATTTTGGGGGCGAATAGTTTTAAAGCTAAGGCATTTTTAATATGAAGAATACACCCATCTCTCAACAAGAGAATTTAATTGAACCGCCCATCGTGATCGATTTTGACAAATTGTTCACCGACTCCAAACTGTCTGAAAATGAGCAAGGTATTATAAAAAGACGATTGATTGAAAACCGTCAAGCGTTTGGAAAAGTGTTACAACAGTTAACCAACTATGCAAAACAAGAAACGGCTACTTTCGATTTGCTTGAATCACTCAAAGAACTCGAAGAAAAAGAAACTCGATAAATTAGAAGTTTCGATGCCATCGCTAAAATTCTATCACGGGATTTTCCACAACTACTCAAATTTATCCTGGATGAATACCAAGTTGAAGCCGAAAGCACTAAGGCACTCATTGGAAAAGAGTTTGTTTTTATAAAACGAATTGCCGATGTTATTTTTGAAGCCAAGGATAAAAATGGTTGTGAAGTCATTGTTCATCTGGAATTTGAACGCGAGTATGAATCAGATGAACATATGGATAAAAGGAAGTTGGAATATCGACATCTGATGGAAATGGATCTAGTGACAATTGAGACGATTATCAACCGAAATTTGCCCTTTTTGCTTCCATTTGTCGTTGAGTCCGAATTAAGAGCCATCGACAAAGCCCCAACCAGAGCAACCAGGCATCTAGCTCTTCTTCGTCAAGAAATTGATGAGCATGAAGTGGAACTTACCCAAATGATTGAAGGACTCACCGCCAATCAGATGGAAAATTTACGAACCACAGTTGAATATCTGTGGAGAAAAAAGTATAGTAAAGAAGTGTTTAACAAATCGACTTTACTCAAGCTTATGAAAAAACAACTGAATTTCCGACAAAGAGATGTAGAGTGGGGAAGAGTAGAAGGTCGTGTTGAAGGTCGTACTAAAGGTCGTGCGGAAGGTATTAGTGTGTTGCTCAAATTGATGCAACAAGAAGGAAAAATAACCCAAGAACAAACGGAATATTTTACCAAACGCATGGAAGAAGAGTATGATAAAAAGAGCTCTGATCAGTGAATAAACGGAACGGTGGGTTTCCATTTTATTTCTACCCACCCTACATTTCTTGATTTTTGCCAGGTCTGGTTTAGTTGTAGAATTTATTTCATGCACGTTCCTATGCTACAGGTTCCACCTGTGGTAATTATTTTAAACAAGAGCCATTTATCATGAATTTAAGATGCTTTTTCTGCCTTTTACTGATTTTCCTTTTTACTGCTTGTACTTCATCCCATAAAAAAATTGAGTTGCCTTCTTTACCTGAACCATTACGCCCAGCTATTATAAAGGGAATAGATACGGCTACGGTTTTCCAGCCTTCCAAAACGATTGTTCAAAAAAGTGGTATACCTCAAACGCATTTTAAACCTACGCCACAGGCTTTACCCCGTAAGTCTACTTCCGCAAAATTGGGGGGGGTGGAGCGTACACCTGAGTTTGCTATTCATGCTCCTATTAGTGTTAATGTGGATGGCTTGCCTTTGCCCGCTTTTATTAATGAGGTGTTTGGAAATTTATTGGGGTTGTCTTTTGAAATTGAACCGAAAGTTCAAAAGAAAAGGGAGTTAGTGACTTTAAGAGTGACTCAGCCTCAATTGCCTGCTCAGTTATATCAGCTTGCTATTCAAGTTTTGAATAATTATAAAGTGGCTGTGTTATGGCAGGGTAATTTGATGCGTTTTGTAAGGGCTAAAAGTGGGCAAACTAATATCCCTTCTTTAATTGTTGATGGCTTGACTTTACCACATGTTCCTGCTAGTCATCGTCCAATTATTCAATTTGTTCCACTTAAAGTGGTTAGAAATGCACAAGTCAGAAGTTGGATTCAAAAGGCTTTTAAAGGGCATAATTTGAAAATTCAAGAAGATGCTCGACGTAATGCGATCATTTTGATTGGTACACCGGAATTGGTTAAGCAAGCCGCTGAAGCTATTAGTGTTTTAGATCAGCCCTTAATGCGAGGGCAATTTAGTGTACGCATTGAGCCGGCTTTTTTAAGGGCTGATGTGTTAGCTAAACAGTTAATTAATATTTTAACCGCTCATGGCTACGGCGCGAGTTCTACTGCTAATTTTGGGAGTATTATTATTTTGCCAATTGTGGAAACGAATATTATTATCGCTTTTGCAATGGATCAGCAAATTTTGGCTTATGTTAAAGAATGGGCGGATGAATTGGATCAAATGAATCTCCCTAAAAATGAAATTAATAAGCCAGGTTTATATCTTTTTCCCGTTAAAAATACGACCGCTAAATTAATTGCGAATGTTTTGAATAGTTTATTGAGTTCAGCCAATCCTATCGCGACGACTTCTACTTCCAAGGTGGGTAAATGGCTGAAAACCGAACTTAAGTTAGTGGTTGATCCGCATCGTAATACATTATTATTTACTTGTACGGGGGAAGTGTGGTTACGTTTACTTCCTATTTTAAAAAGTATGGATATTCCACCTAAACAAGTTTTAATTGAGGTGACTATTGCTGAAATTACTTTGTCGGATAAGGATGAACGGGGAGTTGAATGGGCACTTGAAAAGGCTAACTTAGGAGGGCTAGATGGAAGTTTAAGTACTTTGGCTTTGGATGTCAGCAGTGGGGGACTTACGTATACGCTGAAAAATGCTGATAATGTTCGGGCGATGCTTAATGTTTTTACTAGCACGAGTCGGGCTACTATTTTATCTACACCCCGTTTGATGGTACGTAGTGGGAGTAATGCGTCAATTGATATTGGAACGGAAACGCCTATTTTGACTAGTCAAACTACTAGTAATCAACAGGTTGGAGGGAGTTCTGCTATTTTGCAGCAAGTTCAGTATCGTCGTACCGGTATTTTATTGAGTATTACACCAGTAGTATATGCAGGGCGGCGCGTAGATTTAAAAATAAGCCAACAAGTTAGTGAGGCGCGGGAAAATACCATCAGTACGATTAATTCACCGGAAATATTCAATCGCCAAATTTCAACCGAGCTAAGTTTAAGTGATGGAGAAACTATTTTATTAGGGGGGTTGATTTCTAATAATAGTAGTGAAGGTTGGAGGGGCGTACCTATTTTAAGCGATATTCCTTTCATCGGTCAATTATTTCGGGTTAATAAGAAAACGGCGGATCGTACTGAGTTAATTATTATGATAACACCTTATGTGATTGATAATAATGTGGAAGCAAAAGCTATTAGCGAAACAATTCGGCAGCGCCTGGAGTTATTGCCGCAAATGTCAAGTATAGTGCCATCTAGCAAGTAGGTACGCATAACTCTTTTCGAGGTTTCAGTTTTTTTTTGAAGAAAATAAGCTTAAAAATTATTTTAATATTTGACATCATCTAAAAATGAGTATATTATATTTAATATGGGATGTTAAGTTTTATTTTTAATAATTTGTGCAAAAAACTTGATTCTCAAAATAGAAAGTTATATAATATTTATAAGCCATGTTTAAAAATTTTTAACTTTGGTTTATTTCCAAAATATTTGACATGGCGAAATATAAAGACTATACTATTATATATTGGAACAAGCATGAAAGATTGAAGTCATTTCACGCACGTTCCATACTAGAATAACCTATTATTAACGAGGAGTTTTATAAATGACTCAGAATAAAATATTAGCGGCGGCTGTCGCTACTGCCCTTACAATGGGGTCCATAACAGCTCAAGCAGGTACCTTGAGTCTGACAGGTCCGACAGGTACAGGTCCATTGGCGATTGAAGCTGTTGGGAGTGATTTGACATTGCCATCAGGCACTAATAATGATTTTGATACAAGCTATACTACAGGCAAAGTCAAAGATGGGTACGAACTGACGCTTACCTATACATTGACCGGGGCTACTTGGTCGACAGAGCCGGGTGCTACTAATTTGATAAGTTCTAATACTACCGATACTCTGATAGGTATATCAGAAACTAGCGCCACTTATGCTCTTATGGTGGATGGTCTGGGTGATAATAATGAAGTAGAGATAAAGCTTGACTTCAATAATTTCAAAGTTAAAATCAAACAGGCAGAATTCCAAGATGTTGGTCAAACCGTTAACTTGGATATCGGTATAACAGGTAATATTTCCGAATCAGATGACCTAATCTTGCTCAGCACTGCTGTTGGCGCAACGGTTTCGTTTAAGTCTGGTGGTGATGAAAAAATTGATGTCGCTGAAAGTGGCACGAAGTTTACGATTAAGACAGATCCGACTGGCAAAAGTGCTAGTATCGGGGAATTGAAGATTGGCAATGCAAGTGCAAAGGATTCAACCCTGACTAATCCTTGGTCTTTTACTAATGTGTCTAAAGAAGGTACATTAACTATCAGTAGTGGTTCTTTTGCGGCGTCTCTGGATCATGATGAGGATGATGCTAATAAGGTGCTGTTGTTTTTGGGTACTGACTGTAGTGATAGTAGTATTTCTTCCATACCTGCTACTAGAGTTGACAACGAAACAACCGCTACTTGGGATTTGGGAGATGCTAACTTGGCTCTTATCGCTAACGCCAGCGCCACCAATTACAAGATTTGTGTGTCAGTGGCTAACGACAACCAGACTGCTATCAATGAAACAAAGGAACCACCCAAGGCTTTGTTGACGCTCGAATACAGTGGGTCATCAGAACTCTCGTACGATGGGGCATTGCGTCATCTAAAACGCAATGGTACAATTTGTACCGTGTATAATGTACCTCATGTGAATGCAAGTGATGAAGGGAACATCCGTGTCACCAACCGTTCTGGACGGACAGGTACCTTAACGGGAAGTTTACGTGGTAAAGACAATGTTTATGTCTTTGAAAACCTCAATCTGTTAAATGACTATGATACTTACCTGGCAACGTTTGGCAAAGCAGCAGAGGTACCGAATGGTGAAATCAAGAATAATCAAACTGTGCGCTTCACACCTGAGTACTTCCAATGGCTGGCACTGGAAAAAGGACATCCAGATGGCCTCTGGGCTGGTCGGGGTGTCTTAAACATCGGTAGTGATTTAAGTAAGATGGAAGTCTTCCTTTTATTGCGTTCTAAGCCGGTTGATGGCGTGACAACTTATCCCTTGTTGAATTTGAGTACCGGTGCAACGGGCAATGGTTGCAATTAAAACAAAATAACGGAACGGAATGACGTTCACTAAGCCGTGATCACATTTGATCACATTTTATTAGATAGCAGGAGTAGAAACTAATGCGAAAGAACATAATTTTAGGTGCTGCTATTTCAGCAGCACTTTCCCTATCGGCAACTGTCACAGTGGTGGCAGGTGGTTTTGAGAATGTGGATAGTTCGGGTGATATGAGTAATTTTACTCCAACTGCCGAAGCCAGTTCTAATGTGATAATGGTGCCTGAGAAAGGGACCATCTATGCCAAAGAATTGTTTGGTGGCAATAACACTGGACCGGATAAATTGCCGAATAATACTAAAAAAGCGGCAGTAATCTACACGCTCACTTTAGGGAGTAATATTACTGAGAATATCAATGCCATTTTTACACTCAGTGACGGTGTATTTGCTGATAAACCAGAGTTGGCGGTGTATAATGGTGGTGCTAGTGATAACTATACAACTCTGTTAACTCCAGTCTTAGGTGGTGAGAGTAAAAGCTCTGCTACTTTTAGTATTAAAAGCGGCGATAGCACTTATGACTTGTATGATACTAGTCAACTGTTGTTGCATTATAACTTTAAAGAGGCAGCCATCTTAACTACGGGTGGAAAGGTGAATCTGACAGCCGACCTTCAGAAGGTAAATGAGACTCCCGTAAACCCCAGCAGAACGGTAACCATCGCAACATCTAAGCCAGCAATTACAGCAAGCTTAGCTTCAGAAACTAGCGGTTTGGTGGAAATTTCCGTTATTGATGGTAATACGAAGTTTGCGGGGGAAACACCTGGAGCTTTTGTAAGTACGAACACCGCGCAGATTGGTCGCCTTGAAATTACCGTTGACAGTACTGCGATGCAATCGGATGGTGTAACCGGTTTTACATTTGCTACTACGGCTGCTGGTAGTAATGATGGGGAGACTGAAGATGCCGTTTTGGAGATTACCGGGGGTCAGTTTGCAGCTTCGCAGTTTGATGGGGGTGTGATATTGGCTAATGCTGCTACTACTGTAGTAACAGGTTCCGCAGCGGATGAGACAACTGCTACCCTTGATTTAGATGGTAAGATGGATGATATCATCACTAATAGTGGTGAAGTAGACATTCGCATGGTGGTAGACGGTCAAACTGCGATCAACACTGTTGGGGAAACTCCCCCTTCAGCTACATTGACCATTGGTTTTGCGCAAGACTATATGGATAATATTACGGTTGGACCGGTAGAACTGCTTCGGATTAAGCAAAATGGTACAGTGTGCGTTGTTTATAATGTGCCCGGTAGTGCTGCATCAGATGAGGTTAATATCCGTATTACTAATGAATCCAGTGCAGCAGGTAAATTGACTGGTATACTGTATAGCAAGTCTGGTGATAAGATAGGTGCCTCAATGACGTTGGCTGAGAGTTTACCAGCTGGTTCGACGATACGTATTACTGCACCTGATTTGGAAGCCCTAGCCGGTACATGGGCTGGTCGTGCGATATTGGAAATTACTTCCACATTACCTGACATAGAAGTATTAGCCATGTTGCGAAATAGAGTACCAGGTTCTCCATTGACTAACGTGAGTACGGGTGCGTCAGGGAATAGCTGTAATTAAAAGTTGTCAAATGGGAATCGTTTTATTAAACGAATCCTGACAATTTAAGTTTTTAAGAAGGCAACGTTAATTAGCGTTGCCTTTTTTTTTGCTCTTTTAATTTATTATTGTGTCTGAATCAGGATTTTCGGAATTTTGGAATTTTTCAGAATGGGATTTTTGAGATTAATGGGTTGATTATCCTGACAAATTCTAAAATTGTAAATTCTGATTCAGACAATATAATGTTAATAACGTTAATAAAGGTTTAACCTATGATAAAAGACAAACTCACATTTAAAATCATCGGTTGTGCTATGGAAGTACACAATACTTCAGGTCCTGGATTCCAAGAACTGATTTATCAAAGAAGTCTCGCGATTGAATTAAAAACAGCGGGATTATCTTTTGTACGCGAACAAGATCAGAAAATTTACTATAAAGGAATTGAAGTAGGTACTCGTAGAGCAGACTTTGTGGTAGAAAATCAAGTTGTTGTAGAAATAAAAGCATTAGTTAACTTAGAAAATGTTCATCTTGCCCAGGCGAAAAATTATGTAGTCGCTTACGATTTTTCAAGAGGTTTGCTTATTAATTTTGGGGGGCAGAGCCTTCAACATAAGCTGTTGTTTAACCCAAAATACCAAGCTGAAAATGATAAATTACAAGCTTGAATGAACATTTTTTGGGTGCCCTTTTAATTTCTTATTGTCTGAATCAGGATTTTCGGAATTTGGGAATTTTTCAGAATGGGATTTTGAGATTAATGGGTTTATTATTCTGACAAATTCTAAAATTCTGTGAATTCTGATTCAGAATATTCTGACAAATTCTAAAATTCTGTGAATTCTGATTCAGAATATTCTGACAAATTCTCAAATTCTGTGAATTCTGATTCAGACAATATTTGGTTTATTATTATTAATTTGTTTAATTAATTTATTATAATGAAAAAAGGACCCTACCCCATTTTCTGCCGAGGACACTCTGGCGGACGTTTAATCAGTGAAGCATTCATCCAAAACCAAATAGATATGGGACAAGTAGCCCCAGATCGCAAAGACACCGACTCCTTTGATATCCACAACCCCCTCATTTGCAAAATCATCCTCAACGCCTACGAATACCAACAAATGGCATCCTATCAACAACGCTACTATCAAAGACTCATGAAACGTTGTATCATAGAATACCGAAAAAATGAAATCCAATCAAAAGGAGCATTTGGCTGGAAAATGGGCATGACACTATTCACCCTACCTGTACTCCTAGACACCATCCCCACCGCCAAAGTGATACACCTCATCCGTGACGGGCGAGATGTCATGCTATCACGCCTAGAGGCGCGCATTGCACACCTAGATGAACCGATAAACCGATTAATGGTATTTGGTGATGCCACAATCAATCACTTTGAAGGACAAGCCCTAAGCCCTGAAACAATAGCCACATATCGCAATGAATTAGAAATATTGCATTGGGTAACAGCAGTCAAATATGGACTAAAAGGGCGAACCTATAATGAACGTTACTTAGAAATCAGATACGAAGACATTTGTCAAAACCCTATTCTGGAATTTACCCAAATATTTGAATTTCTGGAACTGCCCTTTTTAGAAACGACAAAAGCATGGCTACTTGAAGCAGTGCATCACACAAGAATAGGAAAATGGAAAAGCCTCCCAAAAGAACAACTGGAAAAGCCCTTAGCAATTGCAGGGGAATTACTGAAAGAATTGGGGTATTTATAGAAGGGCAGAAAGGAAGGAGGGCAGACACGACAATGCCATTAAGTTAAGCCAGGGCGAACACGCAGGTTCGGCCTACAATTTCGTACTTACATATCACAACTCACTAGAAGGAATATGCAACTAGCCACACAACAAGAACCTGAGAACATCTACTGTCCTTTAATCAGCACAATCGTGCTAAATTGGAATCGGGCTGATCTCCTATTTCAAGCACTTGAAAGTTACAAAAATACTATATCTGTTTCATATGAAATATTTATCATTGATAATGCATCAACAGATAACTCCCAGTCAGTTATCAATGATTTCTGTGCAGAAATTGCTTATGCCAGTGCTATATTTTTACACAAGAATATAGGAGGAGAAGCCATCAATATAGGTTTAGAAAAAGCGCGAGGAAAATACCTCCATATCAGCGAAAATGATTTAGAATATCTTCCTAATTGGGCGGATAAATGTATTGATTTATTTGAACATTTTCCATCACTTGGGCAACTTTCTTTTCTAGGTCCCCTTCCGGCAGATGATTTGCTAGGCGGAGTGGGTGCAGTTCCCCCCTCTCAATTAAAACATTCTCATGGACGCATTGTTTATGAATTAAAAGAAAACAGCGGTACCTCATGTATTATGAGACGAGAAATTTATGATCAGGGGATACGAGTTCATTCACTGCCGGAAAAAGAAGGCTTTATATTTCCAAACGATGGGCAGCTTTCATTAGAAATAAAAGAAGCGGGCTATATGGTGGCGCGTTCAGATCACTACATTGTCAAAAACATAGGTCATACCGTAGAAGAGATAAAAAAACGTTCAGAGTACTATGTCAGAAACTACCGCGCAAAACCGAGTATTGGAGAAACTAAGCTAAAAGAAAAAATAGCAAAGTGGGAAAAAAGCAATAAACCACTAACCAGATCATCTTTTCTGTTTCCAGAAGAGAATATACTCCGCGAAAAATCTTATTCGACAAACAACTGTTTGGAACCAAATTTGTGGTCTATGCTTGACGAATGGACACCGGAGATAGAAACACTGGAATTTCTTTACGCCATGACGCGACTGGCAAAACCCACTTACTGTGTTGAAACAGGTAGTTGGAGAGGTTTCTTAGCAGAAGCCTTATGTCGTGCCCTACAGCAAAATGGACGAGGTAAGTTAATTTCTTTAGAAAAAGAAGCTGATATCTATGCTGTTGCCAATGAACGAATAGCAGAACATAATTTGGAAGCTCAAGTCGAAATAATCTTAACCAACAGCCTTGCTTTCACGCCCACCGAAAAAATTGACTTACTGATTTTAGGCTCAGATGTCAACCTAAGATTATCCGAGTTTTTGCATTTCAAACCTTACTTGAATAATAAAGCCATTATTGTTTTCCAAGATGCCAATCATACAGAGGTAAACAAAGGACTCAAAGAACTAGAAATTCATTCATGGAGTTTGAACACGTTATCTTTTCCCACGCCCAGAGGATTGGTATTGTGCCAATATACTAAGTAGGGTGTGCTAACGTGTTTGCCCACCCATTGCCCTCATTTACCGATTAAAAGAAATCTGATTTTTAAAAAATCAGATTTCTAAACGCTCATCAAATCTAATACTCATCATCTTGCTCGTTATAAAAAAACTACTTTACAGAACGTGGCAGTTACTGGTCTCCAAAAAACCTTGACACCGTTTATTGGCAATGGTTTGATCGTGAAGACTACTTTAATAAAAGTGATCGCAAAGGAACTATTTACAGATATGTGCTATAATACATAAATTATTGTTCTTAACCAAACTAACGAGGTAAAAAATGCAAGAAGCAGTATATTATGGTAAAGTCGAGTTAATCCCCGGTATCATTTGTGACGGCTATGTGTTAAATGATGACACAGCTGTTATGAGTGAACGTGGGACTGCGGACTTGTTGGGAATGAACCAAATGGCATTAAACCGCATGAAGACTACTTGGCCTCCAAAAACGCTTAAACCCTTTGTTGACGAAGGCTGGAGCATGAAGACTACTTTAGTAAAAGTGGTCGCCAAAAAAAGCCCTTATGAAGGCAGAAAAATCGTTGTTTACAACAGTGATTTGATAGAAACAATCATTCGTGCTTATGTTATAGCATCTGGACATAACGCACTTCAGAAAAACCAATTACATATTGGAAAAAGATGTTCTATTTTAGTTTGTGCTTTGACTAGAGCCGCATTAGAAGTCTCTATAAAACAAGCCTGTGGCTTATCGCCAAACATTCAGAAAAGCGCCCAACAACATTACACAGATGTAGCAAAACTCATCAAAGACTATGGCTTTACCTGCTCAGTCCCCGATGACATTGCTATCAAGAAAGACATTGTGAACTTTCTTAAAATACCAGAAAGCACACTCAACAGCTTTCTTCGCAAACATCAGCATGACATTAAGCCGATAAAACTGGATTACCCAACTATCCGTTCCATCGGCTATAAAGCACCGCGTCTAAATGGCTATCATATAAAAGATGTTAGCAAAATAGCCCTCAACATAGACTCAGTAATTGGGATAAAATTGAAGAAACAAACATTTGGACAATTTAGCTCCTTAGCGAAACTAGAAACCAAAGGAGAAATTGAATGGTTAGCAGTATTCACCCAAGTCTTTGCTGGATTTAACTTGCATCACAACTACCCAATCGGCAAATACAAAGTCGACTTCTTTGTAGAACAACTCATGTTAGTCTTAGAATGCAACGGTTATGACAACCATCTCTATTACGACACAAAAAAAGAAACAGAACGAGAGAATTTTATCAAACAACAGTATAGCATAGTACGTTTTCATCATCAAACAAATTGGGAAACATTAGTGAATGGAATCTTACATGCAAAGAAGGGAACAGTGACTAAGTTGTACAATGTAGAACATCTCTGCCCTAAGAAGAAATTCGATTTTGCACAAAAATCGGATTACTAAACGCTCATCAAATCTAATACTCATCATCTTGCGCATTGTGAAAGAACTGCTTTACAAAACGTGGCGACTACTTTAATAAAAGTGATCGCAAAGGAACTATTTACAGATATGTGCTATAATACATAAATTATTGTTCTTAACCAAACTAAGAGGTAAAAAATGCAAGAAGCAGTATATTACGGTAAAGTCGAGTTAATCCCCGGTATCATTTGTGACGGCTATGTGTTAAAAGATGACACAGCTGTTATGAGTGAACGTGGGACAGCCGACTTGTTGGGAGTAGACCAAAAGCTCTTAAATCGCATGAGGACAAACTGGCCTCCAAAAACGCTTAAACCGTTTGTTGACGGGGGCTGGAGCATGAGGACAAACTCAGTCAAAGTGGTTGCTAAAAATAGTCCTTACCAAGGTAGAAAAATAGCCATTTACGATTCGTTAATGATTGAAAACCTCATTCGTTCTTATACTTTTGCATTTGCCAATAATAAATTACGCAAAAACCAGAAGCATATTGGCGAACGATGCGCCATTTTATCTGCCAGTTTAATTAGAACTGTCCTAGACACCGCCATAAAACAAGCCTGCGGCTTATCGCCAAACATTCAGAAAAGCGCCCAACAGCACTACACAGATGTAGCAAAACTCATCAAAGACTATGGCTTTACCTGCTCAGTCCCCGATGACATTGCTATCAAAAAAGACATTGTGAACTTTCTTAAAATACCCGAAAGCACACTCAACAGCTTTCTTCGCAAACATCAGCATGACATTAAGCCGATAAAACTGGACTACCCAACTATCCGTTCCATCGGCTATAAAGCACCGCGTCTAAATGGCTATCATATAAAAGATGTTAGCAAAATAGCCCTCAACATAGACTCAGTAATTGGGATAAAATTGAAGAAACAAACATTTG
>Ga0190358_1000118_pt1 | contig 28965 bp, 45 predicted proteins | sample 48721812_MG_FD_161666 | JGI IMG/M metagenome (GOLD analysis project Ga0190358, IMG submission 161666) | Hydrothermal vent microbial mat bacterial communities from Southern Trench, Guaymas Basin, Mexico - 4872-18-1-2_MG | ecosystem: Environmental > Aquatic > Marine > Hydrothermal vents >... | reverse complement strand
TACCTCTTATGGAAGCTACAGCTAAATTATCTCTTTTGACAGGAAGAACAATAGTTCAATCAGTAGAAGACATGACAGCTATTTTAAAAACCTATGAATTAGAAGCAAAAGACGCAATCAATATAGTAGATTCTATTACTAATGTCATGTTAAATCACGCTATTACAGCAGGAGATTTAGCAGAAGCATATAAACAAGTATCTTCAACAGCTTCTACATTAGGAATTTCATTAAACGCCTTGACAGGATATATTACAGCTATTAAAACGGTAACTAGAGATACAGGATCTAAAATAGGTCTTACTTTAAGAACCGTATTTTCAAGAATATCAACAGCTTCAGCAGAAGCTATTCAATCATTAACAGGTATTCCACTTTTCTTAGATAAAGAAGGAAAAGCAGTAACTACAGCAACAGCTAATTTAAGAAACTTAGAAACTGTTATAGCAGAATTAGCGGTTAAATTTAACGAACTAGGAACTGCGGAACAAGCTCAATTAGCAAGATTAATTGGTGGGGTTAGAAGACAAAACCAGGTTATTGCTTTGTTTAGAAATTTTAACGAAGCCATAGATGCTAATATAGATTCCTTATTTGCTTTAGGTAAAGCGGATAATGCCATTAGTGTTTTAACAGATACAATGAAATTAAGAATTAAAAGATTAGAAGGAGCTTGGGGAGAATTTGTTAATGCAGTAGCAGATACTTCAGCGTTAAAAACGTCTGTAGGAGCTTTAACAGAAATTATAGAAAGTTTTACAGCCACGTTAAATCCTAAAGAATTTAGAAGATTAACTTTCCTAGACGAAATAACTAAACAACAAGAAAAATTCGTCAGAGAAAATAAATTAGGAGAAGGGTTTATACAAGCTAGAGCTAGGGCTATAGAATTAGCAGACTCAGTAAAAGAAGGAAGAATCAGCGTAGGAGAAGCCGAAGCAGAAGTATTAAAGTGGGTAGTAGCTATTAATAAAGCAGGAAGGGCAGTAGATTTTCAAATAAATTCTAACATTAAAACAGCATCTGATTTAGCTCAAGAATTAGAAGTAAACTTGAATAAAATAAAAGAGATTCAAGTAACTGCTAACATAAACATAGCTAGAGCACAACTAAACGAACAGTTAGTAGATGTGTCTGATAGAATTCAAAGAGCTTTCGCAGAAACCTCTAAAATAACACAGGGAGTATACTACACATTATCTACTAAAAAATTGATAGAAGAGGCAAAACAACTAGAATATATATTTAGTAATTTAGATTCTAAATTAGGCGTGGCAGAAGCAGAGTTTATAAAAGAAGCATTTCAACCTAGATTAGACAAAGAACAGTATCAATTATTAACTAAGTTATTAAACGAACATTTGAATATAGGACAACAAATTAGTAATTTAGAAGCAAGAAGAGGTAACATAATTGCGGATGTAAATAAAAAAATAGAAGAAAGTACTGAAAAGAGAATTAAAGGGACAGTAACAGAAGCAGGAATTAAAAAAGAATTATTAGATTTAGAAATAAAAGCAGTAGACTTAGGAGAAGATAGACTTGAAACTGTTAAAAAGTTGATTGATAAATTAAAAGAAAGATCAACAGGATTAGGAGCAGAGTTACAAAAAAGATTAGACTCTCTTGAAATAGAAAAGAAAAAATTAGAAGTATCAAGACAACAAGAGACAAGATTATTAAACCAAAGGAAAGTTTTAAATCAACTAAAAGCAGAAGGAGCTTCTAATCTACAACTAGCTATTCAAGAATTGGCTTTCGCAGAAAGATATAATGCTTCTTTTAATACTAGATTACAATTACAAAAGAAAATAAATGATTTAAAAACAAATGTAGAATCTCAAGCAACTAAGAGTTTAATAGACTCACAAGCTAATCTTTTAAAAATACAAGGTGTTCAAGAATTTGCAATTATAAAACAAAATTTAGAATTAGAGAAAAAATTGGGAATAGAGAGAAAAGGATTAGATTTACTCAGACAACAATTATCATTAGTCCAATCAGTTGCGAGAGAACATAAAAAATCTAAAGAGGATAGATTAAATGCTTTAGAACAAGAGATTAGACAACAAGCAAAATTACAAAGCCCTGCATATCAAGCAAGGCAGGAAGCTAGAGAAGGTAGATTAAGAGAAAGAGCCAAAGAATTAGGTATAGATGCAGATAAATTTTTATCAGTACCTGAAATTAAAGATTTGCCTATGGAATTACAAAGACTACTTACAGATCCTATGACAGATAGTATGTTTAGATTAACAAGTGCTATAGAAAGTCTTACTAAAGAAGTCGTTTTACAAGAAACAAAATCTATACCTCTAACTGGAAGTCAAAGAAGTCTAGCTGGAAGAACTACTCCAACTGGTCAAATATTAACAAGACCTACTAGAATAGCTCCAACTACTCCTAGAACTATACTAGCGTCAGAACCTCCTCAACCTCATTACGAGGTAAAAATGGGAGATACTACTTTAGTATTAAGAGGATATTTAACTCCAGAAGAATTAGACCAGAAAATAAAAGAAGCACAAGATACAGAAAGAGATAAAACAATAAAAGAATATACAAGAAGAATTAATAATCCTTCTTCTCCAGAAGGAAAAGCAGTAGATAAAAGAATTAATAACTTTTAAGGAGGCAAATTATGAGTTTTGTACCACGATTTAAAATTTACGATTCTACAGGGATGAGCTTATTATATACTTTTCCTTTAGTACAGGATCATAATGCTCCTAAAAGTCCTAAGAAATCTATTCCAGTCACTAATTTCAACGCTTCTACAGAAATTATATTAGAAGGAGGAAACGCTCCTTGGGATTGGATTGTGGAATTTCTTATCACAGGAGAAAATTACGAGGAAATAGAAGGAGCTTTAGATAGTTTAAATAGTACTATAGAAGTACATGTTCCTTATATTTTAAGAATAGATAAAACAATAAGTACTTATTACGAATACAAAGTAAAAAGATTACAAGAATTTGACATTTCTAAAAGTTTAAGGAATGGAGATGGAGTTGTAACTGTAGTTGGAACTTTTAGAGTAGGGGCCTGGTAATGAAAGAAATTTTATATAATCAATATTGGAAAGAGAAAAGGACTTTAAGAGAAATAGCTGAAATCCATAAAGTTTCACATGTATCTATTATAAATTGGTTTAAAAATTATAATATTCCTACTAGAACTCGTTCGGAAAGTCAATTAGGAAGAAAATTATCGAATAAGACAAAATTAAAAATGAGCCTTATGAAAAAAGGAAAAGAAAGCTCTTTTAAAGGCAAACTTCACAAAGAAAGTTCTAAATTTAAAATAAGTAATAGTTTAAAAGGGAAGTGTGGAGAACAATCTAGAAATTGGAAAGGAGGTTTAAGTTTTGAACCTTATCCAAAAGAATTTAATGAAAAATTAAAATACGAAATAAAAGAAAGAGATAATTTTCAATGTAAAAGATGTGAATCCAATGAAATATTACACGTACATCACATTGATTATAATAAAGATAATTGTGAGAAATCTAATCTTATAACTTTATGTAATAAATGTCACAGTAAAAGCAATTCTAATAGAGATTATTGGTATGCTTATTACAGATATTTAATAGTCAATTCATGGTAAGGAGGGGAGACACATGACAAATTTAGTAATGGCTGTAAATCATGATACTCAAGATCAGCCTTATGGTGCAACAGGAGTAGATTGGGTTGATATTAACCTAGCTAATGACAAGGTAATATTTAGTAATGGTCTTGCAGGAGTTGTAGAAGACGGAGCCACTATACCGTCAGAGTCCGATTTGAATAGTGCAGGAGTCGTTTTGACAATTCCAGGGACTGAAATAATAGTTCCAAAATACTTCTTAGAAGATATAAGTGCAAATGAATTAAAAGAAGTGTTTAACATGGGAAATACCAATAAGAGATATGTTATGGCATTTGATTTTGATGGAGCAACTGCTAGTGAACCTAGATTAGAATTATGGGATAACATAAATTTAAATACAGTAAATCTAGTATCTTTAGGAAGAGGAAGTCCTTCAAGTAGTTTTTGGAGAGGAATTGTAACTACTAACGGATTACCAGGAGCAGACTGGACAGGAGTAAGATTAGCAGGTGCATCTACAGGTAATTTCTTATGGCTAAATGACCAGGCTGGAGCGTTAACAGGAGCAACAACATTATACTGTAATTTAAAGGTAATTATTCCTGCTACATTAACAGAAGGTGCTTTACAACAGCCAATAATTGCTGTTAAATATACGTCTAATTAAGGAGTTATCATGACTTTATTTAAAAGTTATAACTACGGTTTAAAAAAAATTAGCGATCATATTGTTGATGATTCTGGGACAAAATATGTGTGGGTAGCTTTTGAAGCTAATGCCACAGATAATTGTAAATTATATAAAGTAAGTGCTCATAATCCTTTACAAAAATATTATAATTTAGATGTTCCAGTTAATCAAATAAACGAATTGGCTATAGATAGTACTTATATTTATTTAGCTGTAGAAGACGATAATTTAATAGGGTATAGGTATCATAAAAACGCACCATTAACAAATTATACCACAATTCTTACACCTTCTGGAGTGAATGAAGCCCCTGTTAGTTTAGCAGTAGACAGTAGTAACATTTTTTTCCTAACTCCAGGGGTTGCAACAGGAGAAATAGCCAAAATAGTAAAAACCAATTTAAGTGGTACATTAGATGAAGTTATTATTTTAGAGAAAAGTGGAGAAGAAATTAGAAACGCAGTTTCTATTACTATAGATAACGGTAATTTATGGGTTATTACAAATGAAAACCCTGCAAAATTAGTGAGAGTTTATGAAGACGGAGGGGTATATACTTTCGAGTCTTGGGAAATCATAACTATCGTTTAAGGAGGAAAACAGTAATGAAAAACAAAAATGGAAAGAAAAAATTTGAACCACAAGAATTACAATTTACTTTCAACGCCATTATAGAGTCTATTGATAAGGCAACAGGAAAGGTAAAACAAAAAACTGAAGTTCATAATATTGTAGTTAATGATGGTTTAAGTTTAGTAAGAAACTGGATGGCAGGAGATGCTGTAGACAATCCAACAGCTATTGCTGTAGGAACAGATGCTACTGCTCCAGCAGTCGGAGATACTGCTTTAGGAACTGAAGTAGTTAGAGAATCTGCCACTATTACTAAACCAGCAAGCTATCAAGTTAGATACGAAAAAGTTTTTTCAGTAGGTTCTGGAGTTAGTCATAATATTAGAGAAGTAGGAATTGTTGATAACGTAGCTGTTTCAGGTTCAACATTATTTTCAAGAATTGCATGTAATAATACTCTTGATGCAGATACTGACTTATCAGTAAAAGTAACTTATACTATTGGAAGGGCGTAAAAAGGAGTAATGTATGGCTTTTTTAAGTGGATTCGATTATAGAAAAAAGTTAACTATAGATAACACTAAAGTAGACGCTAGTTTGTCTAATTTTCCAGTCTATGTAAAACTAACAGATTCTAACTTTGACTTTTCCAAAGCATATGAAAATGGAGAAGATATAAGGTTTACTTCTGACAATGAAACTACTCTCTTAGATTATGAGAGATGTGCGTTTTATTCAGATCCTGTATATGGAAGTGACTTCTGTACAGGAGGAAGTGCAAGTGGATGTTCTCATTTAGGTAGTCCAGGTAATGCTTTTGATGATAACAAAAGCACTTATAGTGCTACAGGGCCATCTGTACCATTTCCTCATTGGATAGCTTACGACTTAGGATCAGGAGTTACTAAAACTGCTAGGAAATTAAGACTTAAAGTGTTTAGTAATGTATGGGGAGCTTACTGTAAAGATTTTACTTTATGGGGTTCTAATCTTGCATCTCCCGACGGAGACGATGATAATGATTGGACATTAATCTATACAGGACAAACTGCTAATAATGATGCTTGGCAAGACTTTGAATTTTCTAATTCTACCGCTTACAGACATTTTAGAGTAAAAGTAACTTCTAACTGGAGATCTGCACAAGGTTATACGGACATGGCCTTTTACGAGATAGAGATGATGGAAGCTACTAGCGAAACTCATTATGCTTACTTTTGGGTTAAAGTTCCTACGGTAGACAATTCTACTGATACTGATTTTTATATTTATTATGGAGGAGCTTCAGGAACAGCAGACGGAGAAAACGCTACAGGGGTTTGGGACAGTACTTATGAGATGGTTCAACATATGACAGATGATCCTGACAACTCTAATATAGCGGATTCCACAAGTAACAGTTATGACGGAACAAAAACCTCTGCTGACAATCCTTTAGAAACAAGTGGGTCTATTTACAAAGCTCAAGACTTTAGTTCAGATGGTATTAATTTAGGAAGTACTTTAGCTGTATCTGGAGATGGTATGATAGAAGGTTTTATTAATCCAGATTCATTAGCTAATAACTCTATTTTAGTTAGATCTGATCCTTCTTCTGGAGAAGCTCAATATACTGACATTTCTCTTTTAATATGGGGAGGAAAATTAGCATGTTGGATAGGAGGAGCAGGAGGGGCAAGTGATTATCAATACTTTAATACTAACCTAACACCTTCTACAGGATCTTGGCAATATGTAGCTTGTAAAGTAGACGGTACAAACATTACTGTTTATTTAGACGACCAAAAAGAAAGTACTACACAAACAGTTACTCCTGCTGGAAATGCACATGATTACGCCATTGGACAATATGGAGAAATAGGTACTCATTATTTTGACGGTAAAATAGACGAAGTTAGATTAAGAAGTGGAGATAAGAATGATGCTTGGTTTAAAGCTAACTACTATAATTTTACAGATCAATTAATTACTTTCGGAACAGAAGAAGAGGCTCCAGGTGAAATAGATGAAAGTGAAACCGTAAATATAGGAGAAGGTTTAGAATTACAAGAGTCTAAAGAATTTGATGATGGAACTATACAAATAGGTGGAGAAGTTATAGAAACTTCAGAAGCTGAGAAATTAAGTATAGACGATGGAGGAGTAGATATAGGAGAAGGAGATTTAGAAGTTCAAGAAGATTTAGGAAAATCTGAAGGAGTTACTATAGGGGAACTTTCTGAAATATCTCAAAGTTTAGAAAAAATAGACGAGTCAGAAGGAGTAACTATAGGAGAAAGTGCTGAGATTGCTAATACTGAAATATTCTCTTCTGGAGTCAAAATAATAAGTTACAATCCACTTGTAACTATATCAGACACAGACCCTGTTACAGTAGCTAAAATAAATATAACAGACCCTGCTAACCCAACATGGACTATTTATAAAATCAATGCTTTAGGAGAAACTGTAAGAAACGCTAAAGATATTGTTTTTAATGATGTATTTGATTTGTTATATATAGCCTGTGCAAATGGTAAGATATTAAAAATAAATATAAATGATTTTAATGATAGAGAAGAAATAGATACAGGAGACAGTAATGATTTACTTAATATAAGTTCTCTTGACGGTTATCATAGTATTTATGCTGGAACGGATGATACTACAGGCGAGTTATTAATGATAGACAATTCCGAAATAGCTACGTTAAATACTGATTTAAGAATTATAGCCAGTAAAACAGAAACATTAAAAACTCATTTAGCCTTTATCAATGCAGGACTTTTAAATACTGATTTGAGAATATTAGCAGAATCAAGACATTTATTAACTACTGATTTGAGAATATTAAAATTCGATTATCAAGAATTACCAGCTAATGCCATTAACCAGACTGCATGGGAAGTATATATTGATGATGTACTGGTAACTGACATAGACTCTGATAATATTACTATCGTTCATACAGTAGATGAACAAAGTCAAGCAACTTTTAATTTAATTAGAAGACATGATAAATTCAATAACAAAATAGACGGAACTGCTTCTCAAATAAGTAACAATAATACTGTTAAAATTAAAATAAACGGTATAGAAGAGTTCTCTGGAAAGGTTTATGAAATAAGTGGAGATAGTGAAAGTGCTTTAGTAAACGTAGTAGCTTACGCAGATGAAAAAACCGATGATAGAAAAACCGTTTTACTTCCTTTAACTATTTTAAATTCAAGTATGCACCCTTACGATATAGTAATGGAACAACCTGTGATTGATAATCCAGAAATAGATCCTTACGATACCGACCCTGAATATTATAAGGGAATAAGAATTAACTTAGGAGAAAAAATTACACAAAGCGTGACAAGACAAAGAGCCTTTGATAGTGCTTCTTCTTATCCTACAGGATTGGGTCAACCTGTATTTGGAAACAACGCTTACGAAATTATGGAAGGAGATTTTGAATATGATCCTAACTGGACTTATTTTTGGGGGCCTATCCAAGCTGAAAATTATCTTTCTGGTCAGTCTTTTGATGTATTTTATTCTGGAACAAGTTTAAATGGATTTAGCTCAGATACTTGGGAAATAGTATGGGCAAGTTACAGACGACAAAGAGAATTTGATGATATTATAATTAAATTAGGAGATGGACAGGTTACAGTTAATGACTTAGAGAATATAGTGGATAATGCTACAGAGGCTTATAATATATTAGGTTCTAAAGGATTTATAGACGGAACAGGTAATATCCAAACTAAATTCAAAGAAACTTTCTCAGCTATAGAGATGGAATTAGGACTACCTGCTTCTGATACTGAAGAAATATATAATTTACTTGACACTCATTTAGGATACACAGTAGGAGAAGCTCCTTATGACGATATTAGCGAAACCAACGGACAGTTCTTTACTAAGTTTAAATGGGTAGATAAAACAGATGGATTATATAGTGAAAAAGAAGAAGGGTATGATTATGTAGAATATATCAAGAAAATAGCAGACTTAGCATATCAAAAACTTCAAAATATCAACGGAGAAGTATTACCTAAAACAAGTGCTTCTATATCTCTTATGTTAGATGGTTACTATTACTATGGTATTTCTCTTTTAACTAGAATAAATGTTACTAACACGACTGAAGCAGGGATATATACTAACAATAATGGTTTTCCTGTCAGCGTAAAATCTATCGAAATTAATTCTGGTTCTATGTTAGTTACTCTTACATGCGATAATAGTTGGTCACAAAAAGAATTAGAAGAAATAGATGATCAATATCCTGCGGAAGACGATGATGAGTATATTTTACCAGCATCTTCTGTAAAAATTCATCCAAAATTTGATCCTCAAGGATTTAAAGGATCTTATTGGGAGATAGAGTAATGAAAGAAATAAGACATAAAATCCGAGACATAAATAGGACGAGTAAAGATAATGAAAATAGGATTGATTTGCTCAAGAGAAAACAACTCATTACTAATAGAGTTATTTACAGTAAGAAACAAAGAAAAATAATTCTTGCTGAGAATATATTACTTAATGGGGAAGATATGCAATGGCCTCATACTGTAGAGAAAGTATTTGAAAAGTTTCCAGAAAGAAACTTAAAATTTGGAACTTTAGTTCCTATCTTTTATGGAGAAGATGGCTTCCCTATAGACCCTTACAACGAAGTATCAGAGAATAATCAAATATTTATTTGTTTATTTCAAAAACATTGGAAAAAAGTAGGAGACAATATGGTATTAAGAGTAAGTATCCGAGCCAGTTTAAAAGAAAAAGTATATGCTGGAGCAGGTTGGACAGGATACGATAGACCTCTTTATTTAACTTTGTATATGTTATTTTTAAACAGTAGGGTATTTGATGAAGAACGAAACACGAAAACATAAAATAGAAAGAGCCTACAGACGAAGTAGAAAGAATAAATATTCTCTAGACAAAAAAGAGAATAAAGTAAAGAAATTCTACCCTGCCAAAGTCCTTAAAACCCCTAAAACAGTCTATGATTCAGGATGGGTAGGTGTGGGTGAGATAACAGGAAATCTTGCAGGAGAAGGTACATTCTGGCTGTTTACAGACCAATATTCTGATAGAGAGGGAACTATGCTTCCTGTACATCTTAATTATGATATAAAACACGAATTAAAACTCCCTGAGAGGTTACTTCCTCACGTAAAACCTGTTATAATGGTTAAGAGAAATGCAGATACTGAAGTTCATTCTATTTACGATTATACTTGGGATAGGTGGGATAGAGACGAATACGTTAGAATAAAAGGAGATTCTACTCTTATTTATCAAGGTTATGACCCTTATGGAGAACAATTCTCTCAAAAAGAGATTAATGATGGTCATTTATTAGCTCAAAACACTAGCAAATGGTACAGAGGAACTATTAAATATACTATAAATTCAGACGAATACGAGATTAGAAGTAGTTATATTTTAAGGGTCAAAAGTTATCATAATGTTGTTACCAACGTATTTGGTAGTAAAGATTATGATGTGTATGAATGTAGTGCTTTCGACGCTTTATCAGATACTTCTATGAATGGACATGGTACTGAAACTCTTTCTAGAGTAGAACAAAGAGATCCTCCAAGTGGCCCAATAGAACAATATTTTTATACTACCAAGAATAAAGACATTACTGTCCCTACTTTCGAAGATATTACACACGTTCAAGTGAGGGGATTTGTATATAAGAACGGAGACTACCAATATTATACTGGAGAGTCTGGAATAACAGTTAAATTTGCAGGATCTTTAAATGGAGAAAGTACGCTTCCTAATGGAGAAGATGGTAATGCTACTTTAGTAGATTGGGATTACGAACAGGCTTATGTTACTCATTATGAATTAAAAGCTGAAGGAGTAGTAATAGGGAGTTATGGAACTTCTGCTCAAGCAGAAACCGCAAAACAAAATTATATCCTTACAGGTCAATATGAAGCAGATGCGTTAGAAGTAGTAGTTCAAACTTATAATTTATTTAAATTATTTTACGATAATAAGAGAACAAGGCAATTTAATTTTAATTCTCTTTACAATATAGTTAATTTACCTGATAAAGACGATTACGAAACAGCTACTCTTCCCTATACTAATTTTACCGTCGAGGTTAATCCAGATCCCTATCCCTTATTAGAAGAACAGGAAGATAGAGCTTACTCTGCTAATGAAATAAGATGGTTAAAAAGAAATACTAATGATGAACCAGTAGACAGATTCTTTTTATATTTTAGCGGGAGTATGATTATCTCTATGCCAGCTACTAAAAATAACGGAACTACAGAAGACTTTGTTGATGAGACATATTCTCAAAGCGGAGATTCTTATACCAAAGACGCTACTAATAGACCAGACAAGGAACTTGGAAGATATGTACCCGACGAACAAGATATTCAGATTAGATATAGACTTTATATAACTAATCCTCTTTATTATAAAGAGGTTCAATCTTATTTAAAAAATGAAATATAATTCTAAAAAACATAATATAAAAAGAACTGTCTCTCAAGAAGTTAAAAATAAAATTAGAATAGAGAGACAAAAAATTAGAAATAAACTAATTGACGAGAGAATAGTCCTTCAAAGAAGAAGTGAATACTTCCTAAAAAAAATAAGGAACGAAAGTACTGAGTGGGAGTTAATGACTCAGGCTGGAGATATTCCTTATGAACTTCAATATAAGTCTTGGAAGATAGTTTTTGAAAAAATGGATTTAAGAATCCTTCCTTATATTTCTGTAAATATTTTATTTAGAAATGTAGAAGATACTGAAGATGATGGGATTATATTTCAACATATGTACGAAAATATATTTTATGAAATAGAGGATTTAACAGAATCTGAAATAATTAAAAGAGTAACTTTACACGCTAGTATTTATGTGGGGGAAAATTTTGAGGTTAATCTTCCCCCTGCACCTTATGAAGCTAGATTATTAATAGATGTTATTAACCCTAACTTATATCAATAATTTATATTGAGGGACTCCTATTTTACCTTCTTTCCACCCTGTAGTTTTTTTATAATCATCTTGAGATAATTCCCTTTTTATTTGACCTGTTCTAGTGTCTATTACCACTTTAAATATACCATGACCAGGAAAGTATCCTGAAAGGATAATATTTCCTAACACTTTCCCGAACCCTGGAACCTCTATTATCTCAAACTCATGATTATACATAGCAAATCCTCTTAACAAGATAGTGTTTTTCCCTAGAGGATAATACCATTCAAGAATAGGAGTAGGGGGCATTTCGTTCCACCTACTATTAGGAATCTTGCCCCCTATAAATTCTGTATTGTCTGTGAATTTAACTCTGTACATCTTCTTTGACTTCCTGTTTGTCCTCAACTTTATCTTTAGGAGTTAATTCTTCTTTCATTTTCATAAATTCAGTATAAGCCCCTGTAACTTTTAACAACTCTTGATCTATCGCATTTAACTTCTTGATAGTAAGTTGTTTGTCCTTAGAAAGAGAATTGTATCTAGCTTGAAACTCTGCAATCTTCTGGTCTATCACACTTACTTCTTTGTTTTCTACAACATTCTCTACAACTTTGTTATCCTTTTTTGCCTTTGCCATTTCTTTGAATCTCCTTTAATTGGTTTAATTTGACTTTAATCTCTTCTCTTAATTTATCTTGATCGTAAGTTTTATTTTCTAAAACCTTAAAGAATTCTTCGTAACTAAGTTTTTCAAAAGTTGGTATTTTAGAAATTTTACTTACGTTAAAAATTTTGTTTTCTGAGAAAACTTTAAAATCTTTTTTAGCTCTCCCAGGAGTGTAATAATTTACTTTCCCTATTCCTCTATGATTAATTTTCCCTTGATAAAAATGAGTTACTTTCCTTTGATGTTCGTCTAATTTTTTATTATCTCCGTAATCGTAACCTAATAAGAATATTTCTTTTGGCTGTAAATATACTGCAATACTTAACGCATATAATCCTACCAAACTAGACTTATATACCCCATTCAAAAGAGAAGGATCATAATTCGCTCCTGCTTTTAACATTAAGAAATTATCAGACTCTTTTAACCCTCTGTGATATTTTCCTATCACTAATGGAAGTTTATCCAATTCCTTTTTTTGTTTAAGATAAAAATCCTCGTCAACATAAAACTGTGCAGTAGATTGAAAAAAATTGTAAGAGTAATTTAAGCCAAAGGTTAACTTTCCTTTTAACTTATCCCATAACTCTTGTTGAATTCCTTCTTGTATAGAAGTTCCTCCTCCAATTATAATCAATTGTCTATCCATATATTAATCTACCCTTTCTACTAAATAAGAATATTGGCCTTTATATTGTATTCCATTATACAATACCTTTTTTACGACATACTTAACAGTTCCGAAAACAACTTCATCTCCTACTTTTAAATCTTCTTTTGCACTATGCAATCCAATAACCATTGACTTTAACATAATCCTTTCCTCCTTATTCCATTATTTTTATAGTGGTCGATTCTTTCTCCTTTATTTTATTAGGGGTAACAGCAGAAATAAAACTATTTCCTTTTTCTAAAGCTCTTCTTGTAAATACAGCTATTAGAGGAACATCCAGCATTTCTGACATTGGTACAGCCCACCCTACTTGACTTATTACTAAATCTGCTGAATTAAATATATTTACTAAATTCCTGAAAGGATGCTTACCTGTTAATATTTTTACGTTTTTGTATTGTTTGATAAAATCACTATATTCTTCTTCTAAAGGTTGCATTGGTCTTGAACCTGAATATCCTCCCATAGGGGAATATGGTGGTATAACTATGGTATATCCTTTAGGAGTTCTACTTTTTAATTTACTTGTAAAAGGTATTATGGGAAACCCTACACTATTTAACAAATCCTGAAATTGAGTATTTGGGCCTCTTTTATCTCTTAAATAAGTACAAGAATAATCTACCCCTACACTTCTATTATATTTTTCTACTTTAACAGACATATCTCTAAAAATGTCTGGAAAGTTAGAAAGAATAGTGTAGTCTGCTGGTTCGTTTTCTAATAACCATTCCATGATTACTCTCATGTAAATGTTATCTCCAAACCCTGATAATCCTCTTATAGTTTTCATCTACTTCTCCTAAATAAGAAAGTATATATAGCTTCTCTTCCTAATTTAACTTCAATATCAGTAACTCCCCAACAAGTAAATCCGTAAGACTCCATATATTCTAATAGGCCATAAAATGTAAAATAATGGAAATGTTCATCTGGTCTAAAATGTTTAGATTTCAAAAGATTATCATAATCATAATAAATTGGCATAGCTATAATTAAAGTTTGATTACTAATCCTTTCTAGTAAACTTTGTGGTCTTTTTATATGTTCGAAACTATCAAAGAAAGAAATAGCGTCAAATTTACTCAAGTCTTCTTTATAAATATCGCACCATTTATTCGCTTTCTTTAACCTAGTGACCATTACAGGATTGACATCATATCCTTTCGAGTTTGTTTTATGAACTAAAATATCTCCCGAACCGACTCCTACGTCTATTACTTTTTTATAAGGTTTTAGAATATTTAACCTCTCTCGTAATAAACACTTTCCCATCTTCGTTTTAGAATAACCTTCGTATTTCTTAATATAATTTTCATCATAAACGAAATCTTCGACAGGGTAAAACCAATAACCTTTACTTATTTCAATTAACTTATTCATTTGATCTTCTCCACTTTGTATCCTTTTTTCCTTAAAAACTTTACCATATATTGTATGAATTCTTGAGATTCTTTTTTTCTTTCGCAGATATATAGTCTTTGGTAATCTCTAATAGATATTTCTTTAAGAATATTGAAATAGTCAAAAATAACTCCTCTCCATACTTCAAATGGTTTCTTGTTTATGTGCAAATCTATTTCAGTTCCATCTTTTAGAGTAACAATAGAAGTCGAATTAGCTATAGTAAATATTTGTCTTTCGCAAGCCAGCATATTAGTAAATAACCCTTTTACCTGTTCATTACTTAAATGTTCTACTACGTCAAAAGAAGTTGCTACTTTGTATCTTTTTAAGTTTCTCTTTTGAGTTATGTTTGCTTTTTTACAAAAAGTACTTCTAGGTTTAATCCAATCTAAGCCATGAGCAACGAAACCTTGTTTCCTAAAAAACTCTACTGTTTCTCCTGTACCAGACCCTAAATCTACCACGTCTCCTTTTAAATAATCTTTATAATGAGGATAAAGTCTAATACCAGGACAATGATTATATTCAGATCTGCCATAATCTTTAATGTCTTTATATACCCTTTCGTACAAGTTGCTATTAATTGGTATCGTCATTTAAAGCTCCTTATTTTATAATACAAAACTGGTGATTAGCTGATACAAATGCTCTTTGATGATTATTATTGTCTTTTAAAAATTCTCTTATAGCTTTTGCTACTCCTGGTGCTTGGGCAAGATTAAAATCATCAAAAAATAAATATCCATTCTTCACAGTATTTTTATAGAAATAATTTAGAAAGTCTTTACAAGACTCATAAGTGTCTCCGTCAAAATGAGATAAACAAAATAGTTCGTCTTCTCTTTTGCCAGTAAACCACCCTTTTACTATTACCGATTTAGTGTCTTTTAATAATTCCTTAACTTTCTCTTCGTTAGTATCTTTAAAAGCACCATCTTCTATTTTATCAAATTGTCCACTATTAGGTATTCCTTCAAAAGTATCAAATACATAATGAGTTCTTTCTAAAATTTTAGAAATAAACAAAGAAGATCCTCCTTTGTAAGCCCCTAACTCAGCAGAAACCCCTTCTAAGTTCATATCTTTTTATCACTAGGATAGCATTATAAAAGTTGAATAATTTATCAGGGTGAAGTAAAGTTAATTTATTGTTAATAATATAATCTCTTAATTTTTCCATATTAATCTTCCTTGTTCTTTTAAAGCCAATAATTCCTCTTTCTCTTTTTCAGGATTATGATTTCCTGACCCATCCCATCTCTCGTCGAGATTATGGATTTTAGATTCAAAACAATCAAATCCTATTATTGTTACTGTTTCTACTTTATCTAAAAAGAATAGTATAGCAGAAAATCCTACAGTTGGCATATACCCATCTAATAACTTTATCTGATTTATTAATTGATCTTCTGATAAACTTACCAAAGGACGAAACCACCAATTTTGTCTAAAATCATATATCCATCTATAATCTGCCATATTTACATTGTATTGAGATAAACTATTAGTCATATCACTATTAGGACATTTGTTAATTAAAAATTTAACACCGTCTCTCATTAATTCTAAAGGAGTCTTTTTTATATTTCTGCCAAAGTAAGAGAAATAAATATCTGTTCTAGCATTATTTGCTTTTTTATAATTATTCATTCTAACTATAATCTCAAACTTGTCATACCACTCTTGAGGTTTATTATTGGCAGAAGGGCTTCCTCCTACAATTAAAATGTTTTTATTAAATATATATTTTTGCAACAGGTCAATACTTTTCATAGTACCAAAGTTCCCTTCTTTCTTAGCATTAATCTTAAAAAGATATTTTCGTTTTTAAATTTAGGATCTTTCAAATAATCAAATCCATATAAAGTCATAGATTTACAATAAGGATATAAATAAGAAACTACACTACATCCTACTGACGGTTTTTTATTAAGAGCGTTTTGTATTCTCTTAAAATTGTCTTGAGGAATGTATAAACAAACTTGTCTTAAATATTGGGAAAGAATATCGTATTTGGCTATACTCCATAAAACAAATCTAGGGGAAAAATTATCTAATATTTCTTCTTTCGTTAAAGGTAAAGATAATGCTAAAATATCTGTTCTTTCTTTAGCAGAGCCTTTGTTAATTCTCACGATAATATCATGGTCGTCTGACACTATACAAGATCCATTAACTATAGCAATGTCTTTATCTAACACGTAATTATAAAGGGCTTTATCTATCATAAGTTCAACAGTCCTTTTTCTCTCATTTGATCTAAAGTTAATTCCTCTCCATCTATTACTCTTCCTCCTTGAGACTCTCTATTAATATCTTCAGGATAAATTTTACCTTCTTCTACATAAGCTAATTCTATCATAATACTGTCTTCTAATGCAAAGAATCTGTGTTTTAAAGGAGGTTCCACTACCCAGGATTCATTCTGAGTTAAAATAGTATTTCCAAAGGCGGTTTCTACTCTTACTTTTCCTTTTATGACAATAAATTTATTAGTCTTAAATTCGTGAGTATGTGTACTACAAAAAGCGTCCTTATTTACATAAAGTAAATCTATTTCATTTTTCTCATCTAAACGAATTCTTCTTCGTTCACCCCAAACTTTATGAATATTACTTTCCATTTTTTTCCTCCATCTTTTTTGACCAATATTCATTATCGCACCATATGCATTTATTACCTAATCTCATATCTTCACTAGGTAATAACCTTTTACAAAATTTACAAGGTTTCATTTTCTTCATAAGGCATTACCTCATCCGCATATCGTTTTAATTGACAAATTACATTACATTCTTTTTGAACTATTTGCTTCCTAAAATCGTCGTCCTCGTTTTCTTTTCCTCTCATCTTCCTAAAATCTAAAGTCTGTTGAGGGGTTCCTTCTAAGTAAACGAATAAATCTCCGTAGTTAAATCTTTTCAACCATCCTCCGTAAAGCCCTTCAATTATTAAGTAATCTATGTGTTTACTAGAAATCTCTCCATGTTCTATTTCTGGACAATACTTATGAGTTCTCTTGTATTTAATATCTCTTTCTTTCTTAAAATCATAACATATCCTTCTTACGTCTTCCCAATCTATCTCATCTACTCCTACGTGATTAATCCCCTTTTCCATTCTCCATTGACTTCTCTCGGAAGGAAGTATAAGATAATGATCGTCTAAAGAAATCGGTAAGCTAGTTTTACCTCTGCTTGCTAATTCTTTTTGAAGACATAAGCAGGTTTCAGTTTTACCTGTTCCACTTGGGCCAAATATGACAATAATAAGTTTAGTATCTCCTCCTCGGGGAAGTTTACTATTTATTTTTTTGGCATTATTAATATGTCTTTCTTTTATGAATACAGGGTCGCCTATCATATTAACTCCAATCTACTATATTTATATTTGGTAAGTATTTTTCTATAATGGGTTCTACTTCTTCCCATTTTAATTTGCCATTTCCACACCCTACTTTTGGCATATAAATATTAACACGTGGACAATATTCTAAAGCAGTATCTATAATAAATTTTAACTCTTTCGCAGATTGTTCAATTAATTTAATATCTGCTTCTTCCCACCAAACGTGCTTTACTGGAAATGTAATTAAATTGTATTTTCCGAATATCTCGACAACATTTCCTTTTTGTTTTAAATGAGTTCCTAATAATTTTGGAAACTCAGGTACTTGTCTTTAACTTGTTTTGCTAATCCTCTTCCCATGACGTTTTCGCCATTTTTTTTAACGAATCCATTAGTGGGAATAATAATCCAGCCAACTTTATGTAAATTCCAAATATCTCCTTTAATTATTTCCATCTGTCGTCCCATACATTATATCCCACCTTCTTCTTAATTTATCCCTCACTCTTTTTAATCTCCAATTATATAAAAATTCTGAAGAATTAAATAAGCATGAAACTGTTATACCCGACCTAGTATAAGTAGCTAAATGGTCAGGATTTCCTGCTAATACACTTGTAACTCGAAAATTTCCTACATCTGTCATAGCTCTTCTCCCATTCTCCCTCCCAGGGAAATTTTATTACCTGTTTCTTTATCGTAAATAGCAACTTTACCAGTTTCTATATCTTGCCAAACTTCAACGTAATATGCTTTTCCTTCAAAGGCTACTACTGATTCTCTTAAAAACTTTAATTTAGGCATAATCAATTCTCCAATATTTTATCAAGTCTATCTACCATTGTTCCCCAAAGAAGGTTCATTTCAGTAATAACATTTTCTTCTTTTTCTATAGATTCTATAGCATAAGACAGGTCTTTTTCTGATAAATTTTTTATTAAATAAACATCTGCCAATATTTTACCATCTTTATATTGAAAATTGTCCATATATCCAATAACTTCCCTTTCATTATAATTATTCACAATGGGGAGCTTATCATTTTTAACCGTTTTAACACATTTTTCCAAACATGCTTCTGTTAAACAAATATTATTTGAATTTAATCCGGCTGAGGCAATTATTTGATTTTTTCTGATTATTTTGGGTTCCATCGTACCTCCTAAAATAAAGAGAGAAAGATTTATTAAGTTTAATTAATTTTTTCTATTGTTTTACCATTATCATTAAGAATATAACCTAAACAATCTGTATATATTTTTTGAGTATCGTATATATTAATAAGCATTAAGCGCAAAATATATTTTGGATCATCCGCTTTTGTGATAATATAATGTTTATCCCAATTTTCTACAACATATTTAGTTTGTTCTTCTGTTAACAATCTTGTTTTTAAACCCTTTGGGACATTAAAATATTCCCACCCACAATCGTTTGTCTGTATTTTCACTATCATCTGTCTTTCTCCTTTTCTTTCTGTCTATCTTCCTCTCTTTAAAATAATAAATACTGATCTCCATCCATTAATCTTTTTAATTCAAAATAACATTCTATACCTAAAGTCAATACATCCTCTTTGACCTAAACATTCTCCTAATTCATACATAGGAGGTATTTCTTTTTTATCGTATTTTCTAGATCGTACTTCTTCGTAGCTAAAATGTATTACAATTTTTTCCATAATATTAATCCCACAAAGCGAAAAACCATTTTTGAAATAACTTCCATCCTCTTTCGTACTTCTTACATTCCTCTAAAGTCATAGCTCTTGGTTTAGGTTTGTCTTTCCAATTTGTCCATATTTTATTAAAATCATGATATTTCTTAGAAGTCCATTCGTTAGATGGTTGATAATGCCAATGTCTTTCTTGAATGTTTCTTGCCATCTCAAAAGTCCACTTTATATCATCTAATGTTTTATTCCATACTTTTTTAGCTTCCTCAAATTCTTTATCATTTCCATATTCGTCTTGCCTATTTGTAATTCCACAGGGTACTCCATGTTTAGTTTTCTTTAATCTCTCAATCATAGGAGGTATAATATCAGTTAAAAACCAATCAATACTCCACACATCTTCATCTGCCCATCCTCTTTTCCAGCGTTGCAATCCTCTTTTAAAGAATCTATAAACATCTCTAGGAACGTCTATAAAATTCTCTATCTTAACTCTCAACCATATTTTAAATTCATAATACCAAGGCATCTTGCGTTTAATATCAACTAGTAATTCGTCTACGCTAGAATAAGATTTACTTGTCATTTTGGTATTTTTACTTTCTTTTTCTAATCCTTTCATATCAAAATAATGTTTAATATCGTGATATTTAAAAGATAGTATTGTCCAGAGCGTTAAGAAAATTATTATTCCTAAAATTATGTTAATCATTTTATGCTCCTGTTCTTTCTAATTCTGCTTCCTTGAATTCTAATATTCTATAATCTTTTAATCTACATTCATATGAATTTCCTTCAAGAGTTTTAACCCATCTATTTAGAACTATTAAATAGTCTTCAGTTAGTTTATGCCTTACTTTTTCTCCAATTTTAAATTTATATTCAACCATTTTTAATCTCTCCTAAATCTATTATTTTAACATCACTTGGTAAATTCTCACACCTATGTAAAACCATAACTAATTGAAAAGGATAATTTGAAAAAATATCCAACACATGTAATAAATTAGTCTGGTCTAAATTAGATAATCCCTCATCTGTTAAAATCAGCCCATTCTCATCTTTTTCAAGCAATATCGCTAGTTTAAATGCTATTTGCAATAATAACCTTTCTCCGCTACTCAAATCCTTATAAGTGTACTTAACCCCTTCCTTATAAAGAGTTATGGAAAATTTCCCTTTATCATTTACATCAAATTCTACTTGGTACTTAATTTTCTCTAAAACAGAGTTAATTATAGGCTCTAAAATCTTGAGGGACTCTGCTAAATACCTAGTAGAAAGAGCGTCAAGCTCTCTCAGAGCGACTTTTACGACTTCAACGTCTCGTTGGGTATATATATAGTCTTTTTGCTTTAAACGCCCTTCTAGCTTCATTATGAGGGTTTTTAATTTATTTGCTCTAGCAGTTATATTTTCTATAGGTTCTTGAAAAGTAGCCCTTATTTCGTTTATTTCTTCATTTTCTTCTATAACTTCTTTTAAGTTTTTCTCTAACTCTTTGATCTCGTTAATTTTAGCTACTATCATACCTTTTTTAGTTTCCTCTAATAAAGGTTGTTTACAAGCATAGCAATGAGTACTTTTTTCAGACTGTTCTTTTTGCCATTTGGCTGTTTTTAATTGACCTTCTATTTGGCCTTTACTATTAGATTTATTAAATACTTCTCGATATAATTTTTGATCTTCACTTTTTAATTCAGCAAGTTCTTGATTTACTTTAATAATACTTTGATTTAAAAAATCCAACCTTTTTTCTGAAGGAGAAATTTTGTAAATTACTGCTTTGTCTTTATTATATATTTCCCTATTCTTCTTCATCTCATTTAACCTGTCTTTAACCCTATTAAAAATTTCATCTGAATTAGAGAAAAGAATTTTCTTTAAGGCTTGAGGCCCCTCTTCTAAGAAGTTTATTCCTATTGAATTATCTATCATTCTAAATCGTTTGAAATAATTTATATCTCCAAATAATTCATTAAGAAATTTCTGAGCTTCTACACTTGTTTTAAATTTTAATTCTTCTCCGTTTTCTATTATGGTTATAGAAGTGGGATATTTTCTAGTAATCTCATATATATTTCCGTTTTTTTCTATAGTACCAGTAACAGAACAGGATTTAGACTTTCCTCTAGTAGGTAATTCGGACAGAGTTTTCTTAGCATATCCCTGAATTAAAAAAGCGATAGCGTCTACTCCTAAAGTTGTCTTACCTACTCCATTCGGGCCTTTAATAAAAGTTATAGGAGAAAATTTTACTTTAAAATCTTCGTAACTTTGAAACTTCTTTAAATGTAAATCTTTTAATATCATTATATCTCCCAATCTTGTTCTTCTAAATTTTTTCTCCAATTATCATGTACATGATAACAGGAATGAGATTCTGCAACACAATGAGCGTATTTGTATATAGTAGCTATTATATGATCCACAATATCTCTATCAGATTTATCTGAATTCTCATAGACTAAGCACATTTTTTCTATGTATTCTAACGCCTTATCTTTTAATTTATTAGTACATTTACATTTTTCCTCGGATAAATACTTTTCCAATCCTCACATACGTTATTGTAACCTTTTTTATAAAAGTCATATTCTGTTCCAATTCTCTTATTTGCAAAAGAAGTCGGAGGTCTTATTTTCTTTTTTGGTTTTTCTGGTATCGGATTCCATTCTTTTTCAGGCCTCATCTTCGTCCTCCCACTCATCATTAACTCCACATTCCTTACAACAATCCCATAACAATCCCACAGGTATTGGCATATCCTTTGCTAATATTTTCTCTCCTGTTTTACAATTAACAAATACTCTATCAGAAGTGTTAATATCCCAATCTCCTTTTCCTAAATAATGACAATACCCACATTCTTGTTCTGGCTTGTCTTTCCTATGTTCTAAAAAAGGACACCATTTTCTTTCTCCATCTTTCCATTCGTAACAATAAAATCCTTTAGGAATAAACCTCTCTTTAATTTTCTTAGGTAGAAGTTTTAAGATTTCTATACCAAAATCATCTAAAGCATCTCTAAGTTTGCAAGCCTGGTAAATAGTAGTCTTCTTTACCATTTCTTCTTGTTCTTTAGTTAATTTTCCAAAAGATTTTAAATATTTTCTACAATGACTCATTATAACCTCCAAAATAGGTCACGTGACCTATAAAAGTGCCAACGGAATCCCATCACCCTATTAGCATGTTATCCTAGGTTCACACTAACTCTACTTCTCGCTGGCAAGACCGTAGAGAATTCAAGTGATGGGCGTGGGCGTTATTTGTTGGGTTTAAAATCTCCAATCACCATAACCGCAAAAACCATAGTCCCTACTATCATTCCCATTATAATTCCTAATGGAATTGTCATAGGGAGTCTTATAATTTTTCCATACCATGTGTTAAACATTGTTTCTCCTCCTTAAATTGTTCTAACAATAATTCTCTTGCTTCTTTATCTTCAACTTTTTCTATTTCTTTAAATATTAAATCTTTCGTAAACTTCTTTTTTTCAGTACTTATTTTTTCCTGTTTCTCAGGTTTATTTTCAAAGTCTAGTTTAGTTTTGAATTCTTTAAATTCAGACTCCCAATCTTTTACTCTATTAACGACCCTCTTAAATTGGTCGAAAGAAGAAATTATCAAACGAACCTTATTATTCTTACACATGTTAGGTAACTCTTTTTCTGATTTTATATCTATCATTGGTTTAGGAGTCTTTAGTTGTATAAACTTTAACTCTCCGTTCTCTATCATAGCAATTTGTTTATATTTGTCTACAGATTCGTTCCAATGTTGCCAAAACAAACTTCCTAAATGATATATTTTTCCTTCTACTAATGTTTGAACTATATGTTGATGTCCTAATAATACTAAATCATATTTACTTAATGCACTTAATGTAATATCAGCAGAACCATATTCTAACATAGACCCATTTGTCATGTAATGAGCAAAGAAACATTTTTTTCCATCTATTGTCTTCTTTAATTCCATACCTGGAGTTTCTATTCCTAACTCTTTTAAATAAGTTATTAAAGAAGAATCATTTAACCATTCGTGTCGCCCATTTCCTGACAGTATTGTTACTTTCCCATACTTTTTCTTTAGAGCAGATGCTATTTGAGTGCCGAACACTAATTCTTTTGGAGAAGACTTATTATTATTATAAAAGTCCCCTAAATGAATACATTCATCTGCATCATACTGTAATATTTCTTTGAATACTTCATCTAACTCATCTAAATATGGTTCTGCTATATGACTATCACCTAGAATAATTGTTCTCATTATCTTTCCTTATTCATTTCAGTTAGTACTTTACGACAACCATTCATATAAACTTCTTCTACCGTGAACTTATTTGCCCATTCTATGAACTGTTTTAATTCTAATCCTCCAAAATTTACTTTTAGTAAAGTCTTTTCTTTAGTATTAACATTTTCACATTCTAAACATAAACAATTATCGTCTGATAACTAATAAGTTTCATCTCCTTTAGATATAGGGCATCCTGCTAATAAAACGTCTAACAATACTACTGCATTAGGTCTTCTAGTTTTCATAATTTACCTTTAATTGTTCAATTAGTTCTTCGTCTTCAACATAAAAAATATCTTCTGTCCCATAACAACTCTGAATAATCTGACACAAACGTAAATCTGGATTTCTAGCCCATATGTCTTCTATTAAAGCCAACACTTCCTTTATTCTTTTAGGATCCCTCATTATTTATTCCCATCGTAAAGTTTGCCATTGTAAACGAATTTTCCTTGGACTATCCTTTTAATATCAACATCAAACCACCCATTCTCGAAAAAGTGAATAATAGCAAATCCATGTGACCACTTATTCGGTTTATTCTTCATAAAATTAGGAGAAAGGTTGCACATACATCCTAAACAATATCCTGATAATGCTATTTCTCTTGCAGGAGATTCTGATAATCTAAATCTCGGACTATGCATGTCTGCGTGTAATACATTCGTTTGAAATTTATCTAAGTGAGACTTTACATAATTTTGAGTATGATAAATACCATGAGTAATACACAACCTACCTACTCTCTCTATATGATTAATCTCGGTATAAACTTTGTATCCTCTTTCAGCTAATTTTAATTCTTCTTTTGGGTCTAACAATCCTTCTAATGCTGGCATTTCTTCTATTAATTGATGATACCAATCTTCGTGATTTCCATACCAAAATCTTTTATCACAATCTTTAGATAATCTCTTATCAAATTCATCTAAGAGTTTATTACCCTCTATATAATCAGAAATCATTCTTTTATTCTCAAGAGTTTTCTTCTTGTTTTTTAACCAATGTGATATTGGTTCCATATCCATATAATCTCCTACGATATAAAATCCTTCTGGATTAATATCCTCGGTAAGTTCTAATAATGCTTTAACTGCTGGAACATTTACATAAGGAATATGAAAGTCTGAGGCACATAGTATAGATTTATAAGGTTTATCTTCCTTAGAATTCTTCTTTCTTGACTTATTTATTTTCCAATCTAAAGGCTGTACCTGTAATAATTGTTGTGGTGATTTAGAAGATACAGTTTTAGATTTACTAATAGCCAATTCAGTTCTATACTTTATTCTTCCTTTCTTTCTTAAATTAGCTCCATATCTTTGTATAGTTCTTTCCGAAGTATCAAATAATTTAGCTAAATCTAAATCATCTTTTCCATCGTTATATAATTGAATGAATATTTTTTCATTAATTTCTGCCATAAAATCTCCTTTAAGTTAACTACCTTATCGTAATCATAATCTGCAACTTCATAAAATTTATTTAATTAACAGCAACCTCATCTTTTAAATCATCTTACTTTGTTTCTGTTCGGTCTTCTTTGATTAATTCTACATTTCTAGATTCTAAATCTCTAACTTGGTTGGTCTTAATATCTCGCACTAACTTAACTCCTAAAACAAGAGCCTTGAGAATACTTTTTCCAAGTATTACAACAGCATTATCGTCATTTGTTACTTTTGCTCTCTCATCCAATACTTTCAGTTCTTTGTTTACATCTCTTGACCTAATCATCTGTTACCCTCCTTTTCTAGTTATTTATTTCCTAATACTAAATCTTTTTCTCCTTTTAATTCTGCTAACACATCTTGTTCGCTCCACCCATTTTCTATTACCTGAACTCCTGCTACATCATAATCATCTGATAAAGATATTTTCCTTATTAAATTAGAAAGTTTTTTCTTGTTAGTTAAGACAACTTCTTTATACCCTTCTCCTGGATAAGTTGCAATACATCTAATTTTCAAAATATAATAATTCACTTTTTCTCTCCCTTTGATATTGACCATCCTGGTTTATAAACTCCACCTCCATCTATTTTAAACCCCACTTCCTGTTCCTATTAATCTATCCATCTTAGTTTTACAGTCGGGACATTGGATAGGATTGTTTCGATTAGACATACTCCTATATTCTCCTCTTCTATAACCGCAATTTGAACACTTATAAACGTAAGTTGGCATTATTGTTCTCCATCTGGTTTTTCTGTGAACTCTTTAATATGACCACTAAATGCCTTTTCGAAACTTCCAGTCATATCACTATTAGATATTTTCGATGATCGTTCATGGACTTTATAAGACCCAGGGAGTATAGCTATAAAACTTTTAATTCCTAGCCCTTCTTCATTCATTTGAATACCTGAACAATAAGCATATTTATTTCCATTTAAATAAAATGTCTTCGATTGTTCCCCATTTAACTCCATTATAGGTTCGTTCTTCTTTAACATACTTAAAATCCTTTTAAACATTATTCCATCTCCTTTTTTAAATCTCGTTTCACTTTCTGCCTGTTATATTTTTTCTTGTTAGGTTTAACTCTTGTTCTAGGATTAATAGTCCACACTTTTCTTATACTATTATAAATGTCGAGAAAGTTTAAGGACTTCTTTTTATTTTTCTTTTTCTTGCTCATTTTTTTCTTCCACTATATAAATATCCATCCAATTCTTCCACAATTTATTCGCTTTCTGTTCAGCTTCGTCTAAGTCTTTAGCATTAATAAACTTTTCTTCTCCGTTTTTATGAATAATTTTAAATTTCATTTATCTCACTCATATCCCACCCCATAGCGTTAAAAATAACATCTATTTTGTTAAGGATATTCCTTTCTTTCATTTTATTCCAGTCTACTTCAAACTCTGGTTCTGAATTTTCATTAAATGCCTTTACATCTTTTAGCTTCTTGACCTTTTTAATGTACTTTCTTTTGTGTACATTTGCTTTTATTAAAACTTCCTCTTCTGAATGGCACGCAATCCAAAAAGGATCTGTTATCTCTTTTAACTTCTTTAAAGATAATTTTTCTTTTTTCGTAGTACCTTCTCTTTTCCCTGGAACTTCCCTATAATACTCTATTGTAGGTTGCTCTACATAATAAGGTATTGGGTCTACATAAATATAAAAGAAATCCTCACCCACTAAAGGATTAAATCCTTCTGTCTCTTCTACTGCCCTTACGAATATAGGTTTAGTTTTATACTCTTTTGGATTCTTTGAAATTTTACAAGGAAAAGCCACGTCGGTTAAAGGAACTGTTTCTATTCTTAAAAGCTCGTCTTTAACCCAATCAATGATATTTCTAGGGTCTTCTTTATCTAAAATTTTTCTAACTATTGTTTTTTGGAATTCCTTCATAAATACGGTAGAATCTTTTCTCTTTAACTCTACCCCCTTGTTTTCAGGCTCTTCTTCTCCGTTAGGCTTTCTTAAAGTAGCCATATATCTACATTTAGCTAATATTAAGATTTCAGTAAAAATTCCTTCACATTCGAAATCTGTTGAGATTTCTTCTTTTTGATATTTAACAGCCCATTCTAAAATAAGATTATTTAAATGACTTGTTAAATCTTCTGCTGTATTTAAGAAAACAGAGTCAGTATCTACATATATAACTCTTGTACCCTGTTCCTCTAATTTATCTCTGACGTAGTGTAAAACATCTCTAACTAAAAAAGTAGTAGCAGATGCTACTCTCTTATCATATAATCTAAAAAAACGATTACCCATAACACCATAAGCACTATTTACAATAGTTTTAATAGCATCATATCTTTGTTTAATATCTTCATAAGTAGGATCATCTACTGAAATACTTTTCTTTTGATTACCTATTATTTTCTTCAAATCTAATAGTTTTCTACAGACTGTTGGTAATAAAGCATTTGGGTTTTGAGCAAATGTTGTTTCTTCTATTTCTAAAGAAGTAAATTTTTCTTGTTCTACACCTTCTATAATATTACTAGGATCTAAACAAAAATCTATAATCATATTCGGATATGCACTTGCTAAGTCGTATTTTCCTATATTCCAATGAGCTCCTAAATCATACGCTTCTCTATATGCTCCTTCAAATTCTTCTTTCTCATTATCATTAGGTTTCATCGGTAAAATAATATTTTGTTTCTTAGCTTCCTGTAAAATAAGAGAATCTATGATTCTAGAATTCCAATGTAAATCTTCCCACTCTACTTTAGATATTCTTCTCAACTCGTCAAAATAAGGAATTACTTTTTTCTTGGCTTCTAAATCTACCATTAACTGAACGTCTTCTATATTTCTGGCTTTTAATTCTGGAGATAAAACTGAGAAGTCCATTTTCTTATATACTTTACCTTTGCCTAATACATGTTCTCCTACATTATCCAAAGTATAAGAAGGAATTTTATTAAGAGTAACTTTTTTGAACCAAGTCAAATAGTCAACAATACTAATTCCAGCAGGGTACATAATGTCTTCAGAAACATATCTTGCTTTTCCTATAGGACTTATCTTTTTTGGAAAATCAGGAATCCTGTTATGTAAATAATTGTAATCAAATTGAACATTCCATGATAACCAAAGGTCGAATTTTTCCCTCTTCATATAGTTAACAAAATCTTCTAACATAGTATATTCATTCTCATAATCTGCTAAGTAAAAAGTGATAATTTCTTTGGACTGAGAGTTATATATAGATATGCATGATACTGGACATTCTGCTTTCTTTACATCTGGTAGTGCTTTAGTTAAAATTTCAACGTCTATAAATGCATACTTCAAATTAGCTTTGGTCATTTCTTCTACTTTGTCTAACATATATCTTTTTGTAAATATAATATCTGCTTCGTAAGCGAATTGGCTTCTATATGCTTTTACTTCTTTTGGTTCGTTAACAAAACACTTCTTTAAGAATTGACCATCGAAAGATTTAAACCTTCCTTCGGTAGCAGGTTCGTAATAATAAGGGAAAAAAGTATCGTCTATAGTGTGAAATAAATTCCCTGCTTCGTCTCTTTGAAATAAATATACTTTTCTTTTGTAATTATAAATATTAACTAATTTCATTATCTCCCCTTTAAATTTCCACCACTATAGGCTCT
>Ga0190358_1000116_pt1 | contig 29792 bp, 33 predicted proteins | sample 48721812_MG_FD_161666 | JGI IMG/M metagenome (GOLD analysis project Ga0190358, IMG submission 161666) | Hydrothermal vent microbial mat bacterial communities from Southern Trench, Guaymas Basin, Mexico - 4872-18-1-2_MG | ecosystem: Environmental > Aquatic > Marine > Hydrothermal vents >... | reverse complement strand
TTTATTATTTGGGCGTTTTAACTTTGGATGGGGAAACGGAACTGAGAGAATTACGTTTTAAAATTCCCAATTTGGTGGTGCGGAAACTTTATGTTGAACACCTGTTTAAAAGGCTGTTACCACAAGATACGGAACGCGAGACGACTCGTGTATTGGCTCGAAATTTTTACCAAAGCGGCGATTTACAAGCTATCTGCGATTTGATGACACAGCGTTATTTTAAGGTGTTTGACAATCGTGATTATAAAACGGCGGATGAATTGACGATTAAAACGGCTTTTTTAACCGTTCTTTTTGATGATGTTTGGTATATCATGGATTCAGAAACGGTGTTAGATCGGCGATATGCTGATTTAACGATGATACTTCGCCCAGACTGTCGCCATTTGCCATTGCGTGATTTTCTCTTTGAATTCAAATACTTAAAATTATCTGATGTCAAAAAAAGTGGTGCGGAACTCAAAGAATTGAGTCTTTTTGAATTGGAAGCCCTCGAACCGGTTAAGGAAAAATTATTTGAATCTAAAAAACAATTGCTAGATTATCAAATGCGCTTAGAATCAAAATATAGTGGCGGGTTAAAATTGCAACTGATTAGTGTTGTTGCGGTGGGATTTGAGCGGGTGGTGTGGAAAACGCTGTGAGAAATCCGATTTAAAAAAAAGGAGTGATGTTAAACTATTCAGATTCCCCAACTCAGACGGGATAGTCCCTGTCAGTTGCTATTAATATTTTTCAATTTGCGTAACTTGCCCTGCTTCAAAGTTTTTTTGTTTTCAATTTTTCTGGGATTAATCGTTTTCTGCCTTTTCAGAATCAGTAATCTCTATACGATGGCTATTATTACCGGTATGTCAGAGGGTATTATTTTGTATATTATTTTCCGTTATTAAAGCGACTCTATGCACATATCTTTAAATAAGTAGGTACGCAAAAATTTATTAACAATTAGCTTTGTATAGGATATTTAAATTATTAAAATCAACAACTTAAATAAAAATGTCCTGTACAAAGAACATTTAGTTAAAAAAGTCCCAAATTTATCCATTAGTAGTATATTTAAATAAATCAAGATATTTTCCATTGTAAAAATGGTAACTATTTGCAGAGTACTGAGTCGTTACCAAAAATGATGAATAAGGAGGCAATTATCATGCTCAATATCCACAGTGTGTTCAGTAAGATAAATCCGGTTTGGCTGCTGGTTCCACTGATGGGAATCTATGTAGTGGGTTGCACCCCTATTTATACCACTACAGTTCCTTCTACAATAGATACGACGGTTGGTGATAGAACGTATTATAATCGTGGTATGGGTTATACTCATTATATTCCTTTTTCCCAATTTATCTATCATGATGATGTGAGGAACAAAGCGGTGCTTCATAAGGGGAAAGTTCAATCTCGCACAACAAAGCGAAAAACTCAAAAGGTGCAAAAAGCGCAAATTCGTCGTGCGTATAATCGAAAATCGGCTACACCGCCACCTCAATCAACACCTAAATCGGTGCTACCACCGATTAGCAATGCACCCTCATCGGTAAACAGGAAAGTGGTACCATATCAGGCATCACTACAACCGGCTAGAAATGCGCAACAGGATAGAAAAATAGCACCACGACGAGCCGAACCTAGAAGGGCGGTTAAAAGAACACCACGTCATACTGAAAATAGAAAGGAGAGTCAACCTGCTAAAAGGTCCGCTAAGAGGCGGCAAGCTCAAAGACGGAATTGAGATATGCGACTTAAGGAGGGCGAACACGCAGGTTCGCCCTACAATCCAAAAATACGCGGTGTTTTGTAGGGGCAGACCTGCGTGTCTGCCCTCGTGTCTACTCTAAAAAAATGAATTTGTGAGCGTGCAAAGTTATCGCCGCTGTAAAATATTCGTTTTTGGTTCTTCGCTGGCTTCTGTAAAAGCGTTTGGTGCCAGCATTGGAGCTAAATGCTTTTGAGGCGTTGGTGGTGTAGAGATATTATCAGTCTCTGTTGCAACACTCATTTTTTTCGAGTCCACTGAAGATGAACTGTGAGCATGAGAGGCTATGCGAGTGGTGGTTTTATCCGGTTGTGATGCAATAGGCGAGACAGGGGTAGCCGGTAGATCAGTATTATCTATAAATAACTCGCTTTCTGTTCCGACAATGTCAAGATAAGTACCGTCAGGTGCAACCAGTGCCACGATGGTATCGCCATTAACCGCAGCTACGTATTCTACGGCACCTTCTAGTATGCCATCTATCAAGAAATTGGACTCTTCATCTATCCACACATTTTCATATAGGGTGTTGCCAAAATTCATGTAACTGGTATCAACTTCAAACCGGACTTGATCACCATTGGCATCGGCTACCCATTCTCCGTTTGCGCTGCCTTCCCATTCAATATATTCAGTCTCAGCAGCAACCACTTCAGAGTTGACCGCCGGCGTGGCGATTTGTTCATAATCGTCATCGTCATCATTACAAGTTACGATAACAGTTGAAAATAAGAGCAATAACAAAAGTTTATACATTTTCATGATAATCTGAGCGTACTTGAAATCTGTTTCACAGATTTGATTGCAGTAAGGTATAAACACTACCGCCTTTTTCTTAACATTTGTTTGGTATCTGCACCAATTGGTAAGCGGTAATCATAAGAACTTAAAATCACACTATCTTCGGTGCGAACTAATTTAGCCGTTACATAAACTATCTCTTTGCTAGCACCATAGGTACCCACGACGACGGCATAAGCGTCATGTTGGAGACTGATCTCACGCAATTCTCTTGATAAGAGTAACTCACCAGTTTGTTTTTGAACAAAAACAGTGCTAGTACGCAATTTCATTTCAATGACTTTATAACCTCTTTGTGCAATGCGTGAGCCAATTTGTTCGGCTACCATTCGCCCAAAGGTAGAGGATTGTTGTAAGTTATCAATGTTGACAAAACTCGCTACTAAAATAGGTTGTCTGCTATAGACACCGTTTTGCCTGGGTTTTAAGTTATGAATATCTTTGATCCCTTTTAAAAGGTAATCTGCTGCAACATAACTGCTTTTGACGAGATCTTTATCTTTTACAGCGTAGCTACATCCTGCCATTAGTATACAGAGCAAACTTGTATAAAATAAAGTCAGCGTTGATTTTCTCATTGATTGACTACCTGATAGGTTTTGTTAGGGTTTTCATAGTGATCATAATCACCATCATTGACATAGTACATACGAGAATCTCCAAAAATGTATTGTTGACCCATGGTAACAGCGGTGGTGATAACGATTTCAGTATTAGTTTCACCAGGTAAATAATATTCAACAATGGAATTGAGATCGCCAGCCAAAAGAAAGGGAATGGCAGACAATTCTGGGTATGCCCAATGGCGTATGGCTTGATCAACCATCCAAACACTGGCTCCTAACGCCGTTAATATGCCAGGAGGCGGATAAGTCAGGCGGCGATCTTTATGCTGAATGACCTGGACATGGTACTCAATCACCAGGTTATCACCAAACTGAGCATTGCTATCCATAACAATCAAGCCTTGTTGAACCAGTCTACTGGTTAGCAAATTAAAAAAGGCTTTAGTAAAAGGAATTTTTTCCTGTTTTTCAGTTAACTTGATAAATAAAGGAGGTTTGACAACGGCATTAGGAAAACTAATGTCTATTGTTTTTTTCAGTCGATCTGCTAAATCTTTAGCCAAAACATCCCAATGGTGTGCAGACTGCATTTTTCGTTGCGCCGTAATTGGGTAAGCGGCAGCAACGGGTATTGGTCTATAAGCACAACCTGTTAAAATGAGCAGGATGAATGTTGCGACTAGCAAGGATTCTTTCATAAAAGGTCCTCAAGCTTAAATTGATACTAAATATGTAGGTACGAACCCGTTCAAGAAATCAGATTTTTGAAAAAATCGGATTTCTACTAAAAATAACCAAAAAATACTATTTTGGAAACTCATCGAACATGATCATTAAACCGTCAGTTGAGCGGTTAATAAATTACCCCCATTTGCCTGAACTTGCCCAACAATTGAGCGAACATTATCATAGCCAATGTGTCACTTTGGATGATTTAAAAACCATTGGTTTAACATTGTGGCAATTTTTGAATATAGGTGCAACCTTAATACCATCTGCATTGGTAATTGAATGTCATACTGATGCTTTGTTCAGTTTACCCTGGGAGTGTTTATATCATCCGGAACGGGGTTTTTTGGGCAAACATCCTGATTATACACTATCGCGCCGTATGCCAGTTAATTATAAAGTGGAACCGCTACCCACTGGTCCCCTTAATATATTGTTATGGACAGCACAGCCCGAAAAAATGACTCACCAAAGTGTACGCTTAGATATTGAATTGGAACAACAGGCTGTATTGACCGCCCTGGCACCTTTTATAACCGCCGGGTGGGTACGTTTTTATGCACCGAGTGAGGGTAGTTTTAGTCGATTTGTAGAATTATTACAAAGTGAGCCTTGGACGGTGGTTATATTGAATGGGCATGGTGTCGTTTTGGAACAATCTGCGTTTTTTGTATTTGAAGATGAAGAGGGAGGTGAGGAGTTTATTTCCGCCTGGACCTTAGCGCAAGTTTTTAAGGATAGTCATGTGCAATGTGTGGTAGTAGCAGCTTGTCAATCCGCTAAAATATTGGGAACTCAAACTAATCTAGTCATACCTATTATACAAGCTGGGGTGCCTCATGTTATTGGGATGCGTGAACCATTAATAGATAGAGCCGGTAGTGTATTTGTGCAAACACTGTGTGTGGCTCTGGCGAAACGAAAACGGGTTGATGTGGCAGTACAACAAGCTCGTGCTGCTATGACGCAATTATTAGCACCTAATGAGGTATGGCGTGATGAAATGGTCGAGCCGAGCGTAGGGCAATGGTGTTTACCGATATTATTGAGTCATGAGCCAACCCAAGCTTTATTAAATTGGCATTTTTGCCCTCAGCCAAGTTTACCTGGTCCGGTTGGAAGCAAAATAGCTTTACCCAAGGTATTTATTGGTCGCCGTAGGGAATTATGTTTGTTAGGCAAAGCATTACGCACTGGAACAATACGGCAACTCGTTATTCATGGAACAGGTGGATTAGGTAAAACGGCATTAGCAGGACAGTTAGCAATAACAATGGCACAAGAAGGCTATCAAGTATTTGCCTATCAGGTAGGGGGAAAAATGGGTTTTATCCCAACACTAGCACAAGCATTAGCATTACCTCATATCAATTGTTTAGAAACACTATTAAAAAAATGGGTTGCTGGACGCTGGTTATTATGGTTAGATAATTTGGAACGGATTCAAAATCCGTCTGATGTTATTGATAATTCTATCCAAAGTAGCCTTAATATTTTGCATCAATGGAAAGCGATTGATTTGCGAATTTTGATAACGACGCGTTGTACCCATTTTGATGCGACGATATCTTTTTATAATTATCATCTTAAACGTTCTTCCTTCAATGATTTTTCACGCTATCTCCAACATTTAGGTAGCCCTTATCAATTTCCACAAACTTTGAAAATCTATCAAGCCCTTGGTGGAAATTTCCAGGGTGTACAACTATTAGAAAGTATGCCCTTTGATATACATGGTTTAGTCAAACAATTAGCGATTGTTCGTCGCTATTTGCGGGCTTACTTATAATGGTTAATAGACATTAAACGGATTTTAATGTAACTAATTAAGAATAAAATGATGATTATTTCCAATAATGTTTTATAATTAAAATTAATTATGTAAATAAACAAAAGTATTTTAATTTTTCTAAAAATACTATTTTTTGAAGAAATAATATTTTTCATTCTTCAATAGGAGAATAGTGATGCGAAATCTCTCTTATTACCAATCTATTTTTAGCGTGATGTTACTATCGTGGGTTATCTCAGGTTGTGCCACGCCCCCTACACACAACCCGGATCCTTTTGAAAACTTCAATCGCGGTGTTTTCGCTTTTAATGAAGGGGTTGACCAAATTGTGGTTAAACCCGTTGCTGAAACCTATAAGGGTATCGTGCCTGATCCGGTTGACAGAGGGGTGACAAATTTTTTCAGCAATCTTGACGATATTGTTGTGATTGCTAATGATTTGCTCCAATTTAAGTTTAAACAAGCCGCTTCAGATAGTGGGCGGTTTTTTATAAATTCAACCGTAGGCTTACTGGGTTTTATTGATGTGGGTACTGAACTGGGTTTATCCAAACACAATGAAGATTTTGGTCAAACCCTGGGCTATTGGGGAATTAAAAGTGGTCCCTACCTGGTTTTGCCCTTTTTAGGTTTCAGTTCAACCCGTGATGTTGTGGGATTGGGGACTGATCTTTTACTTGAGCCGACTTTTTACTATGCGACTTCAATTACGAGTAGTACAGGTCAAGCCATTCTTGCAGGTGAAGCCATAAAAGGGGTTGATACGCGTGCTGATGCGTTAGAGCTTGATGCTCTTATTCAAACGGCTGCTTTAGATAAATATTCATACATCCGTGATGCGTATTTAGCTAGACGTGAATATTTGGTTTATGATGGCAATCCTCCACTTGAAGATGATGATGATGAAGAAGATGAAGAAGAAGATGATCTGTTTAATGATGAGGAGGAAGATGAGTTAGTGAGTGAAGATGATGATGAAGATGAGTTAGTAGGAAATGATGATGAAATAACAAGTGAAAATGACACGACTTCCCTGAATACGAAACGTAATCCACTTCATGATAAGGAATAAGATAATTTATAAAGCGTTAATTCAAAGTAGGGGCAAATGCCCCTATAAAAATCCGAAAATTTGACCATCTGGAGTATATTTTGTTAAAATATTTTAATGCTAATAGAAAAACCTGATTTGCAATCACTGAAAACTCAAATTGATGCACTTATCCACATCAGCAAACAATTAGCTGATGAAAATCAAGTTTTGCGTGAAAGCGAAGCAAACTTAATTTCTGAACGCGCCACTTTGCAGGAAAAAAACGCCCTAGCTCGTACACATATTGAAACAATGATTGCTCGGCTTAAATCAATGGAAGTAAGCTCATGAATCTTGGTAAATCTATACCTGTTAATTTACATATTCTTGGAAAAGATTATGTCGTCGCTTGCCCGGAAGAAGAACGCGATACTCTGATGGATTCAGCACAGTATTTTAATGAAAAAGTTCAAGAAGTACGCGAAGGTGGTAAAGTAGTGAGTACGGAACGTATAGTAGTGGTAAGTGCTTTAAATATTATTCACGAATATTTACAATATCAACAGCAACAAGAAAATGATAGACTTATGTTCGGTGATGAAATTGGAGAGATGGAAAAAAAAATAAAGCTTGCTTTATCAGAAATAAAGTAATATAATAATACCTCGAATATATTTTTTTTGGCATCCCCTCTTGTATTGTGAGCAGGATAGACTCTTGAACCTAATCTATCTTTTATGGGACGGAGTGTAGTAGATGTTGTGAGCAAGGCCGCCATTTTTTATCAGCAGCGGCAAGCCTAATGCATCTCTCCGATGGTCCCGACTTGGCTATAGCGGTTCAAGGCAGACGCTTTTACAATACCCGTAGGGGATGCCGCCCCTACATTCCTAGCCAAAAGTTATTTTTGCTTGTAAGTTAGTGCGTGAATCAGCATGAGCTAAGGCTTCTTCTAATGTAATCACCCCCTCCTTGTGTAAATTAAATAGCGCAGTATCAAATGACTGTGTCCCTTCTGCCCCTGTACTTTCCATTGCCTCTTTTATTTCATCTATTTTGCCCTTGAGAATTAAATCCGCAATGTAGGGAGTATTGATCATCACTTCCACTGCCGCTGTCCGTTTATTATTCACAGTTACCACTAGGCGTTGTGAAATGATAGCAACCAGATTTAAGGATAAATCCATAAATAACTGTCTATGCTGCTCAATTGAAAACATGTTAATGACGCGCTGCATGGCTTGGTAGGCATTATTAGCATGTAAGGTAGAAATAGCTAAATGTCCGGAATTAGATAATTCCATGGTAGCACTCATTGTTTCTCGATCACGGATTTCGCCAATTAAAATGACATCAGGGGATTCACGCATCGCACTTTTTAAGGCTTGTACGTATGAATGGGTATCGACTTCTAATTCCCTTTGATTGACCAAGGATTTTTTATGGGGGTGTACAAATTCTATTGGATCCTCAATTGTTAAAATATGTCCCGCTTGATTTTCATTACGAGAATCAATCATCGCTGCCAGGGTAGTTGATTTACCAGAATTAGTTGCTCCCACCATTAAAAGCAATCCACGCTTAGACATAATTAAATCTTTAAGTATTGGAGGTAGTCCCAAATCTAGCAAAGTGGGTACTTTAGATTTGACATAGCGCATGACTATAGACACTTTTTCCTGCTGCCTAAACACATTTACCCGAAAACGTGCTTTGACTTCAGGCAGGCTGACAGCAAAGTCGAGTTCCAGTTTCTTACTAAAAACAACTTTCTGCATTTCACTCATTATATTATGTGCGACAGCTTGAGTCATTTCAGACGTAAGAATGGTTTTTCCGACGATAAGCACTTTACCTGCTACTTTAATACGTACTTGGGAACCGACTGAAAAGTAGATGTCAGAGGCATCTTTTTCAATCATTAATTTTAGATATGGTGTAATATCCATTATTTTGTAATCTATTGGGAATTTGGAATTGGGAATTTGGAATTGGGGATGAATATTTGATGTTCTTAATTTCGGCTTTTTAAACGTGACTTTGGGGTGACTTTGTCTTGCAAAAGCCGTAGCAGCAAAAGCCCTAAAGAGATACACTAAAGAAATACTATTTTTTGAAAAATAGTATTTCTTACACAGCTTTTTTACATATTTTGAGTACGTTCAGTATAGAACGATCAAACAAAATTTTTCAATTTATCATTCCACATTTCACTGTGCTTGAGAAACCATATAAGTCACTGCTGCTTTAACATCTTCATCTGGCAATTGCATTTGTGCACCTTTGGCTGGCATTACCCCCGTTTCACCTTGAAATCCTTGTAAAGCATGTAAAAAGAGAGTTTCCATCCCTTTTGCAATCCTGGGTGCCCAAATCGCTTGCTCGCCAAGCTTGGGTGCCCCAGCAATACCCATTCCGTGACAGGCAAAACAAGCCGTATTATAAACTTGTTCCCCTTTTGCCTCAGGGCTAGTTGATTCAGCTGTTTCCGTCGGTGAAGCTGGAGATTCAGATTGGGAAGCATCAATCTCGGGAGCCTGTGCAACCTGAATTGCCCCCTCAACTTTAACTTGACCAACCGGTTTTACCCGTTCATAAACGAGACTGGCTGATTCTACACCTTCCTGAACACCCAATTTAGAAATCAATAATACTGCAATAATGAATACTATGATTATCCCAAAGCCGGTAAGCAAGCCAATGGCTAAATTCCTAGTTGGTATCGTATTTTGTTGACTCACAATGGTCTCCTATGTTTTTTAAATGGTTAATGGTTAGGAATGAAAATTAAATAAAACCTCGAATACTAAACTTGCCAGGTTTTTTAAACCTGGCAGGTTTGGCTTGAAAGTTATAGTATCAAAAACGTGTTGTTAATGTTATTGGAACAATGCATTCGCATCTGGTGGGCTGACCGCATCTACCATATAGGTGACAGCGGCTTTGACTTCTTCATCTAACAAGTTACCTTGTCCACCCCTGGGTGGCATTATCCCCATTTCGCCCCGAAATCCTTGTAATGCGTTTATGAATAAGGTATCCATCCCTTTTGCAATACGAGGTGCCCAACTGCTTTGCTCGCCTAATTTCGGGGCACCAACAATGCCCATCGCATGACAAGAAGTACAAACACGCTTATAAATTTGTTCACCAGTCATCGTATGACAAGCCGAACAAACTTGCACTTGTTCTTCAAGTTCCAACTCTTCAGTATGTACCATTTGAGGTATTGTTATCTTGTCAATTTTAGGAGCATTGATGGCTGCTATTGAAGGCGTTGCCTTTTCATGAGCAATAGTAGGCTCCGCCATCGGAGTCGTTTTTTCAGGAACAACGGTAGGTACAGTTTCAGCTTTTTCCGACTCTTCTATTGATACCGCCACCAGGTCCGGAGGTGATGCTGGAGATTCAGGTGCTGATTGGGAAGCATCAGGCGACGCAACCTGTTCAACTTTAACCTGTCCAATCGGTTTTAGCAATTCACCAACAGGATTGGTTGAATCTTCACTTTCATGAAGCCCCAATTTAGAGATCAACAATATTGCAACAATGAACACTATGATTACCCCAAAGCCAGTAATGATACCAATGGCTAAGTTCTTAGTTGGTATTGTATTTTGTTGGCTCACAAGTAGTATCCTTTGTTTTAATTATAGGGGCAATCCTTTATGATTGCCCTTATGTTATTTCTTGATTTGAATCAATTCATTCAATGACTCCACAGCCATTGATACCAGTGCTGATGGCACTGTTGAATAGCTGGTTTAGGAATCACCTACGGTCGGTACAGCTTCAACGGTTTCCGACTCTTCTATTGATACAGGTGCCTGGGTAGTTGGTTCAGGAATCACTGCAGGAACGATTTCAGCTTTTTCCGGCTTATCGACAGGAACAACGGTCGGTACAACTTCAAGGGTTTCCGACTCTTCTATTGATACAGGTGCCTGGGTAGTTGGTTCAGGAATCCCAGCAGGAACGATTTCAGCTTTTTCCGGCTTATCGACAGGAACAACGGTCGGTACAACTTCAAGGGTTTCCGACTCTTCTATTAATACAGGTGCCTGGGTAGCAGGTTCTGAAACCACTATTTTAGGCACTTCGCTTCGTAGAATATCTGCGTTATACGGAGTCGTTTCTGGTACTGTTATGGGTACGGACACGATTGAAGCTTCGGGAACTCCTTCAAACTTGACTTGAACAACCAGATTTATCCGTTCAATTCGCGTTTCAGTGGAAACATCCTGGACTTTATTTAATTCCAATTCCGCTTCCAGCAACATAATAACAATGGATATGACGACAGAGATGACTGCAATGCTGGATAGCAGACCAATCAGCAAATTTCTATCCGATATAGCATTTTGTTGGTTCATTTAGCATTCCTTTTTAAATAAAAATAATTTAAATTTTTAGAAACTAAGTTTCTTTTCAGTTAATCGTGATATACTTTAACACGGTTATAATATTTTGAAGATACGAAAAAAAAGTTGACATTTTTTCATTCATCATGTAGAATGTATTTTCAATATAAGCGCCCGTGGCTCAGATGGATAGAGCGTTGGCCTCCGGAGCCAAAGGTCACAGGTTCGAATCCTGTCGGGCGCGCCACTTCTCCCAAAAATTCACCTCCTGAAACTTTCAATCAATGCGACTTTCAATCTAAATAAAATTTCCATTAAAAAATACTTAATAGGGAAGTTACCATTATATGAAAAGTCACTAAAAAAACTATGATCAGTGTCATGCAACCGAAAGCTAAAAAATTGACTGATTTTTGGTCTGAGTTTGTTTTTTTATTTTTCATAATTAATTCTATTATCTTAAATCTTAATCTTAATTTTAATTTGTTATTAAATAATACATATTGTTATTAAATGATACGATATATCAAAAAAATAAATTATTTAACGTGATATGCATTTTAGGGGGAACTTTTAACCCAATCCATCATGGGCATTTACGGTTATCCATCGAATTATATGAGCGATTAAATTTAGAATCGGTGTTATTAATCCCTTCAGCACATCCGCCTCATCGAGCGCAACCGTCGGTTAGTAGTCAACGCCGTTTAGAAATGGTGCAAGTGGCTATAGCAGGGGTAGAAGGACTAAGCGTTGATGATCGTGAATTACGGCGGCAGGGTCCATCTTATATGATTGATACTTTGAAAAGTTTACGTGAAGATTATCCCCGCAACCCTTTGTGTTTGATTTTGGGAATGGATGCTTTTTTGGGTTTACCTAGTTGGCATGAATGGAAACAGCTTCTGACTTATGCTCATTTTTTGATAGTGCGCCGTCCAGATACTTTATTGCCTGAAAAAAATATCATGCAAGATTTTTTTAAAGCGCATCAGGCAGCGAGTAAAGAAGATTTAAAAAAACAGATCGCGGGTATGATTTGGATGGAAGAAATTCCAGCCTTAAATATTTCAGCAACCTACATTCGTCGTTTAATTGCTGTGGGTAAAAATCCCCATTATTTGCTCCCACCTGCGGTTTTAGATATTATTAACAGCCATCTTATGTACCGTTAGAATTTGGAATACCCAAACAAATCATGAATACTGAAAAACTTTTAACTGTCGTGCAAAATGCTTTAGAAGAAAAAAAAGCGAAAGATATTAAAATTCTTGATGTCCATCAATTTAGCAGTATTACCGATTTTATGGTTGTCGCCACCGGTAGAACGGCACGACAAGCTATCGCATTGGCTCAATATGTGATAGAAAAAGCGAAATCTTATGGACATCGTCCATTGGGAGATGAAGGGAGGGATGTTGGCGAATGGGTGTTAGTTGATTTAGGTGATGTCATTGTACATGTCATGCAGCCACAAACACGCGATTTTTATCAATTGGAAAAATTGTGGAGTGAGATGACAGCCTAACTTCCTCCGCAACAGCTTTTCCAAAAAGTGTCTTGTGTTTCAAACACAGCTTCCACTAATATTTATTTTTACCGATTTTATTTTAAATTGGTGCCGATGGCCAGACTCGAACTGGCACGGCTCGCGCCACCGCCCCCTCAAGACGGCGTGTCTACCAAATTCCACCACATCGGCTTTCAAATTTCAAAATTTCTGAGGTAATACAAAAGTAGTGGCAGATCTGTGTGTCTGCCCTTAAAACTGGTGCCGATGGCCAGACTCGAACTGGCACGGCTCGCGCCACCGCCCCCTCAAGACGGCGTGTCTACCAAATTCCACCACATCGGCAAATTTCTAAAGTCTAAATGATTAAATAAATCTATTATTGCGGCACATCTACTGGAACTTCAGTAGGTGTTGGCGGTAAGTCACTACTGCTATCGGAACTCGGCACAGTAGGCAGTTCATCAAGTGTTGTAGTTGTCATCGGTGCGACTTCTTCTAGCACACTGGTAGGCTCTATACGCTGCATAGAAAAATAAGCCAATGCTAAACACGTCATAAAAAACGTTGTCGCCATAACCGCTGTGGTACGAGTGAGAAATGAGGCTGAGCCTTGACTACCAAATACGGTACCAGACGCACCACTTCCAAAAGCAGCACCTGCATCTGCTCCTTTGCCATGTTGGATTAATATTAATACAATAAGTGCAATACAAAGAAAAATGTAAAAAATAGCTAATATATCTTGTAACATAATTTTATTAGAATTACCGGGCTGCTTGGCAAATAGTTAAAAATTCATCGGCTTTTAATGAGGCACCACCAATTAAACCGCCATCAATATCTGGCATCGCAAATAATTCAACGGCATTATTAGCCTTTACGCTACCACCATATAAGATTTGCAGCTGTTTTGCAATCCCTGCCTCTTTTTTGGCAATGAGCGAGCGAATAAAGGTATGAACATTTTGAGCTTGTTGGGGCGTTGCTGTTTTGCCCGTACCTATTGCCCATACTGGTTCATAAGCTATCACAGAATTAGCTAAAGATGCAACTCCTTGTAAATTTATGATTGCATCCAGTTGTCGTTTAACGACGTTTTCGGTTTCCCCTGCTTCCCGTTGTTCCAGTAATTCACCGACACACAGGATAGGTATTAATTTAACGGATTGAGCCATGGCAAATTTTTCGGCAACTAGTTCATCACTTTCACCGTATAAATTACGCCGTTCTGAATGCCCTATAATAACATATTGACAATTAAAATCTACCAACATACTACCAGCCACTTCCCCTGTAAAAGCTCCAGGCTTCTGGTTGGAAATATCTTGCGCTCCCCAAGCAATCACGGTTCCTTTTAATAATTCGCTTATTTGTTGTAAATATACAAAGGGCGCACAAACACTGACTTGAGCATTTTGTACTTTTTTGATGTTTTGTTTCAGATTGTCAAGCAATGATTGGTTACTTTGAATAGAACCATTCATTTTCCAATTGCCGACAACCAGTGATTGGCGCATGATTTTTTTATACCTGCTTTAAAATGTTTATTAATTATTTATTAAATTTTGTAACTACTCAGTCAGGGCAACCACAAAAGATTGCTTCATTGTAGGGGCAAGAAATTGTTCTGAGTACTGAATGCTCAATCAGGATAAAATTCTTTATCCAAAATATCTTCTAAAAAATAAGAACAAGTGGTTGGAAATAGAGACTTATCTAGCCCTGTTTCCGTTTTTGATATTTTCACGGCATCCGGGTATGCCTCATCTTTAGATTCGGAAAGATAATTTTTTAAACTAGGGCTATCTTTCAACTGTTTAGTAATTTGTAAACGTTGTTCTATAATTGAAGCACGCCAACTTCTAGAACGATGTGTCGGTTGATATTGCCATTTTAACAAATGAGCAAGCAAGATTCTAAAATGACTTTCCAATTCACGTCGATCCCGCTTACCCATACTTTCTAATTCATCAATCAGATTTTCAATATCAATTTCAGACAGCCGCCCATTTCGCAATAATGCGACATGATGATTTATCCATCCATAAAAATCTTGATTGTATTCAACCGTTGATTGGTGCATGGCAATAGGGTAACGACTAAAATAAGGGTATGTCTTATAACTGAATTCGTCGTGAAAATATTTTAGAATCTATTATACAGACTTTTATATAAAAATCAAGTGTTATTAAAATTATTTATGGTATTTATAATAGAGATACTATTTTTGAAAAATAGTCTAACAGCTAAGACTGAATTTACCGCCTTAAAATAGCAATCCATCGCCACAGATTAAGCAAACTAGTTAGCGAACCTGCTACATAAGTCAATGCACAAGCTGTTAGAATTTTCCGTGCCGCCTTTTGATCTTTAGTAGAAAGATATTCACCTTTTGCTAAAATGGGCAAAGCTCTTTTAAAACTAGCATCCCATTCAACTGGTAAAGTCACTAAGTGAACAATAACTGATGCACCTAAACTTGCCAATCCACCTAAAAACATTAAAAAACCCGCCGCCGGGATACGCGCTATAATCGCAATCACCGGTATCATTATCATTAAACCCGCTCCGACTTTTTCCGCTATTTGTGCAATGCCAACTAATCGAGTACGGGCTTGTAGGGGTTGATAACCAATATTATCCTGAATGGCATGTCCTATTTCATGTGCCGCTGTTGCTATTGCTGTCAATGATTTGCCCTCCCAATTCGCTTGACTTAGGCGCACGGTTTTTTCTATCGGATCATAATGATCCCCTAATTCTGTTATTTCAACTTTGATATTTGACATATCAAGTTGATTTAATAAGTGGTAAGCAAACTCGCTCCCTGTTCCTGGAAAATCTTTGCGGTGCCGACTATATTTGGTTAAAACTCGTTTTGCCCAAAATTGGGGACCAAAAATGAGGACTAATAATATTAATAGTAGAATAAGAATAGGCATTATTTTATTTAATTTTTGATTGTAACAGCCCAGGGCAGGCGCATTTTTTAATCATAATATTAATTAATATTAATGTCAACCTTTTCTCCCAAAAATTTTGGCGGTGTTTTTAAAATATATAAATCTAAAACCGCTTTAAAACGGGCTAAATATTCTCGAAAAGGGGTTTTTATATCATCGCTAAGTGGTACATCTTTTGCGTTAAAACCGATGGCTTGAATCCCATAAAATTCACCGATAAATAGCGCACGTTGATTATGAAATGCTTGTGAAACCACAATAATGTCATGCTGTGAAAAAATTTTCTGACAACGTACAATAGAATCTAAGGTACGAAAACCGGCATAATCCAGTGTAATTGCCGATTGAGGGACCCCTTGTGCCATCAGTGATTTTTTCATATCCATAGGCTCATTATGATATTTAGTGCGATTATCACCACTGGCAAGGATGTGTTTGATTTTACCGGCTTTATATAATTGGACTGCGGCATCAATACGATATTGAAAATAACGATTAATACGTCCCCGGCGCAAATACTTGCTGGTACCTAATAACAGTGCCACGTTTTTTTCAGGAATCGCATTAATATCAGAATAAAGTCGATCCTGAGTTTGGACTTTTATCCAAAAATGACAACTTATAATAGTAATAGTCAATAGTATGAATAAGATAGGTATACTTTTGATTAACCAAACTAAAGATTTGAATAGCCTGTTTTGGAATAGGTTAATTTTATAGCTCATTAAATATTTCACCACTTATTGTTTTGCTAACTCGAATGACGCAAAAACCGCTCTTCAATAAACGCCACGATTTGGGCTGGCTGATTCATATCTAACACCGGTAAATCCGTTGTTATCTCTAACGGCTCATCGGAAGCAATGGCAATCACAGTCTCATCATCAGGAAAAAAAAAGCCTTGCTCTAAACTAGGGCGATGCACTTCAATTTTAGGGAAAGGCTCATGTTTAAAACCTTCGACTAAAATCAAATCTAATTTATCTTGATCTAAATGTGGCAAAAGTTGTTCTAAAGGGGGTTCATCATATTTTTCCCCTATATCAACCATTAATGCCCACCGCGAACGAGATGCCACTAACATTTGTTCCGCACCCGCATGACGGAGGCGATAGCTATCTTTGCCAGGATGATCAACGTCAAATTTTTGGTGATGGGTATGTTTAATCATACCAATGCGTAAACCTTTGGCTTTAAGTAAAGGGATGATTTTTAATAATAAAGTTGTTTTACCGGTGCCACTGTAAGCGACAAAGCTTAAAATTGGAATAGTTGTCATTTTTTAGTTTTTAAGTTTAAAGCAGCAATATCTTCTATTGTGTTGACATTTAATAAGGTATGGGAAATATCCGAAAAATCTACCCATACTGTTGAATTATAAAAAGGTAGGCTGCACTTCGCTTAGCTTTTGAAGCTAAAAATCACCTATCATTAAAGGAAATTTAACGAGTTTTTGCCGGTGAAGCTTAAAAATAGTTGAGTTCATTTCTTTGGCATCCCCAACATTTCTATGCAAAATTTTTTGTAGCTTATCATCGTATCTTACACATATTCAACTTGACACTTATGCACCGATGCAAGTGCTTCAAATTTTTCCTTTCCATAATCAAAAATCAGTTTATAACTAGAACCTTTCGTTTTTTCAAAATTCAATAATTGAAGTTGCATATCTATTGCCCCCATACTGCAAAACCATTCCAAGCCAGTTGGAAATTTTTAAAGTTCATCTTATATTGAGTGGCTTCATAAGGATCGCGTATTAACAGCTCATCCTTTGTACTTAGTTTAAAGCAGCAATATCTTCAACTGTGTTGACATTTAATAAGGTATGTGAAATATCCGAAAAATCTACCCGTGCTAATGACTGTTGAGTTATAAAACGGTGAACGCGCCGATCTCCTGTTTGCAAAAATGCCCTTAAATTAGCTAAAAGTTTGCGTTTAAATAAAGAAAATACCGGGTGAATACGCTCACCATCATCTGCCACGCTCACATCAGCATTGACTTGAATTAAGCCTGTGTATAAACGTTCAACTAATTGCGAGCTTATAAAGGGGGAATCACAAGGAACAAATAAGATGTAATCCGTTTGCACTTGTGCAAGTGCTGCTGCCATCCCGGCAAGGGGACCTTCATAATGCCCAAAAGTATCCGTTACCACCGGGCAATCACAAAGCTGTGCATATTGATCAAGATTGCGATTGGCACTGATTAATAATTTACCCACTTGGGGTCGTAGGGCGGAAATGACATATTCAATGATATATTGTCCATTCAATTTGACAAGCCCTTTATCTTGCCCGCCCATACGACTTCCACGCCCGCCCGCAAGGATAACACCTGTGATATTGATTTTAGCTGTCTGGAAATTTTTCAACATAACGACTTAATTTTCGATTTGTAAAGTTAAATGGCGACTTGAAGCTATGTTGATAAAATAAACCAACGCCGATGCAAACAGTTCAGCGTTTTCTTCTGACAACTGAGATAAAATGATTTCGTCCTGCTGATTCAATCTGAGTTTCCAGCCACGCTTAAATTTAAAGCCAGGCTTTAAAGTGACACTGGAAATTTTATCAAAGGCTAATCGGCTAGCAGAGCCTGTTAAGTTTTTTCCACTAATTGAAGTACCCAGTAAATTTTTCCAGATAATCGCTTTATCTGTGAGTGCAATTCCCCTTGATTCAGAAATGACTATACCGGTGTCAAAATAAAAGTAATAATTTTCTGCCGGCAAACGAACCGCTTTAAAAAGTTTAGCGATTGTTTGGGTATTCAAGTGATTTTGGAATTGGAAATCCAATTTCTGAAAAAAATGGGTTGAAAGTACCACTTTGAAATGGTTATAGCCGGTATCAAAGGGCAGTTCAGATTTTTCAAAAATAGAATTTGTCAGCTTTTTCAACAACTTACTATCATTATGTGATAGCTTAAACTTTTTTCCATAATAGGAAAAACAGGCATCCAGTAATTGCAATTCCTTGATAGGTGAGCCTTGTTCAAGTTCTTTATAGCTACAAAGCGTTTTCCAACCGGCTAAAATAGCCATTTCTATTTCCGGTATAAGGAATTGCACTTTATCAGGCACCGTTTTATTCAAATTGATGAAATAAATCATTGCTGACACAAAAGGAATGATAGCGTTATCGGGTACCTTTGATAACCGGAGAGCAGCTTTGTTATTAATCATGAGTTTCCAGTTAGTCAGGGATAAACCAGGTTTATAAATGAGCTTGATACTGTTAATATCATTAAACGCTAAACGGTGAGGCTGCCCTGTAATATTTTTCCAAATAAGCGATTGCTTTGTCAGCGCAAAGCCCCGTTTATAGGAAAGCATTCGCCCTGTGTCATAGTAAAAATAATACTTTTCCCCCTTGTCACGGACTTTGGAGAATAATTTAGTCGCTTTTTTTGGATATTTTTCAAAATGGCTTTTCAGTTTAAACGCCAGCGATTCCAATAAGTGGATATTCAGTACTGCCTGAAAATTTCGATAGCCATCATTAAATGAAATTGAATTATCTGCTATCAATACTTGTTTAATCAATTGATTAAATAAATGCAGATCATTAGTTGAAATTTGTTGTCGAGCACTCAAACAGCTATCTATGTTTTGTAATGCACTTCTATAATTTTCTTGTTCAAGCAAAATTTTTAGGGATTCAGAATCACGACACGTTAATGCAAAAGAGTGGTTTATGGAAAACAAGCCTAATACGATAATTAGACAAGACTGGTATAGTGATTGATTAAAAGACATGTTTTTTTATCCTCATTTTATGTGATTGTAGGGCGAACCTGCGTGTTCGCCCTAACTTATGCTATTTTAGTGATACGAGCCACTTCGCAATCGTCGCAAATTCGTCATCGGTAACGGTCATTGTCAGTGCTTTCATAGCGGCACTCAAGCCATTAGTCCGCTTGCCGTCCCGAATATCCTTCATTTGTTGAAGTAAATAAATTTCACTTTGTCCAACTAGCTTGGGATATTGTGGTATTAGTGGTGTCTTGGCATCAACACCATGACAAGTCTGACACAATTTCGCCGTATAAAGGGCAGCTCCATCAGCCATTGCGACGGGACCAATAAACAAACTACCTGTCATTGCTACACCGATAGCGAGTGTTTTTAAAGTGGATTGCATCAATTTTTCCTTTTTTAAATAGAGGTTATGATTAAAGTGCCTTATGAATAGGCAAGATAAGTTTAACCGATTTTTACGAATACTACAAGGGCTATGGGTATAAAAGAAATACCCTTTTTTTTTAAAATCGTATTTCTGCACTTTCACAAAAATTAGGTATTTGATTTAACGATCTTAACCCTATTATTTAGATTCTAAAAGATCAAGAAATATAGTACAGCGAATTGTTGTACTTGATATCATAAGCGAAAAACTAAAAAAGTATGTTAAATCAATTAGTTATTAAAAATTCTGACGAAAAAAACTCAACCGAGGCAGCACTACAGCAATTAAAAACTTATGTCAGCGAACAAATAATTGGACAAGATACGTTAGTTGAACGCTTGTTAATTGCCTTATTGACGGACGGTCATTTGCTGGTGGAAGGTGCGCCCGGTTTAGCAAAGACTCGTGCGATTAAAGTATTGAGCGAGGGAATTGAGGGCGATTTTCATCGCGTCCAATTTACGCCAGATTTATTACCGGCGGATTTGACCGGGACAGAAATATATCGACCCCAGGATGGTAGCTTTAAATTTCAACCTGGTCCTTTATTTCACAATCTGATTTTGGCGGATGAAATTAATCGTTCACCGGCGAAGGTACAATCTGCCCTGTTAGAAGCGATGGGGGAGCGGCAAATTACCGTAGGTAGCCAAACTTATCAATTACCAAAATTGTTTTTAGTCATGGCGACTCAAAATCCGATTGAGCAAGAGGGAACTTATCCCCTACCAGAAGCGCAACTTGACCGTTTTTTAATGCACGTCAAAATTGATTATCCCGAGGCGGTCCATGAAAAAAGTATTCTCCATTTAGCACGTACTGAAGCGCGTCAACCTGGCGTTTTGACTGGAACAAAAATTCAGCCATTGAGTCAAGAAATACTATTTCAAGCGCGTCTGGAGGTTCTTGATCTTTATATGGCAGATAGTTTGGAAGAATATTTATTGCAATTAGTACTGGCTACCCGTAACCCTCGTGGCTATGGTAAAGATTTAGCGAAATGGCTAGAATATGGTGCCAGTCCGAGGGCGACGATTGCCTTGGATCGTTGCGCCCGTGCTCATGCTTGGTTAGCGGGACGTGATTATGTAGGTCCTGAAGATATACAAGCTATGGCTTATGATGTTCTACGCCATCGTATCTTATTAAATTATGAAGCAGAAGCGGAGGGCATTACCCCTGATATTTTTATTAATGCGCTAATAACCCACATCGCAGTCCCTTAATTAGTTATCAGTTATCAGTTATCAAGAAATATCTTTTTCAAAAAATGGTATTTCTTGACTTACGCAAAGTCGCATTATGGAAAATTCCCAATTCCCAATTTCCAATTCCCACTACTATGCTGAATTTTAATGACTTAAAACGACTCAAACCTAAAACAAAGGGCATTGATAAATCAATCGGTGATGAAGCAGTGCGTGTGACGGTGCAAGCATTAATTCGCTTGAATCAGACAGCTACTGCCATCTCCTTATGGCCTCCAACTACTATTCGTACCCAGCAAAGTGGTCATTACCTTTCTGCTTTTAAGGGTCGAGGAATGGAATTTGATGAAGTGCGCCCTTATCAGCCTGGTGATGATATGCGTCACTTAGATTGGCGTGTGACCGCACGGACAGGTAAAGTGCATACCAAATTGTTTCGGGAGGAGCGAGAACGATCCGTATTTTTATGGGTTGATTATAGGGCACCGATGTTTTTTGCCACTCGTGGCGTTTTTAAATCCGTTTTTGCTGCTCGCGCCGCTGCCCTACTCGCTTGGACGACTCATCATCATAATGATCGCGTCGGGGGATTCATTTTTTCCGATACGCTCCATCACGAATTGAAACCACAACGTGGCAAAGCGCAAGTTCTTCATTTTATTAAGCAGCTGGTTGAAATGCCAGATAAGATTGCGCCGGTTCAGAGAGAGCAAATAGATAAAGAATCTGCCCTACATGCTTTAGTCCGTCTGCGGCGCGTCGCACATCCTGGCAGTCTGATTTTTCTTATCAGTGATTTTCGCAACCTCAATGCTCAGGCTGAATCACACTTAATGCAAATTGCTAGACATAATGATGTTGTTATGTTATTTATTTATGACGCTTTAGAAAACCAATTACCACCAAAGGGTTCTTATCGCTTGAGTGATGGTGAAGGAGATATTACCCTAAACACCGCCAATCAACAATTGGTGAAAAACTATCATAACCGTTTTATGCAACATAAAGCACATTTACAAGAATTAGCACAAAGACACCGACTTTTACTACTACATTGTGCCACCACTGATGATCCATTGACTCAATTACAGCATGGACTAGGGCGACATCACAAGCGTTAAACTCATTAAGAATCATCTTGACTAGTACAGTTTATATCAAAATTGCAATATCTCTGACAGATTTAAAAAAAATGGAACCACAACAACTAGCCTTACGCGATATACACCTACCTGACCCCATTACCTGGTACCCTGCGCCAGGCTGGTGGTTACTACTAGCCCTATTGGGTATATTGATAATCGTTATCTTTCTACTGCGGCATCAAATCGCTAAAAAACGTCGAGAACCAAAACAGATTGCACGGCGCGAATTGGAAAAACTGCAAATAGAATATCAACAACATCGCAATCCCCAAATACTGGTACAAAAAATATCCACCCTACTACGACGAGTATGCCTGAGTTACTATCCACGCACCGAAGTGGCGAGTCTCACCGGTGAAGCTTGGTTACAATTTCTGGATAAACAGGTGGGAAGCCAGCAATTTACGCAAGGGCAAGGTTGCTGTTTGATTGAAGCACCTTATAGGCAAAATAGGGAGATTAATGTTGATGGCTTATTAATACTTTGTCAATCCGTTTTGAATAGCTTTCTCAAATCAGGGCATAAAAAATGAATTTATAGAGAAATTCGATCTGAACATCTATAATAGTAACTATAGATGTTCAGATAAATAATTTCACAAGGCGAACACTAAAGGGTAGCTCCTATGTGGGGTGGTGAAAAAGAAACAGGCAAGCGAGATAAAAGTGATCCCACTTTTATTCCTATTTAACCGCCTCTCGCATTTCAATTTTTTTAGCTTGTACTGAAGAACCCATATTTTCCTTACCGTCTATTATGAAAATATCCAAATATCTGGCAGAATGTGATGCGCCAATTTCTCAGATTGGCTTTATGATTGCCTTATCAGGTATGGCTAATGTGATGATATTAGCTATTATCAATACGGCGACTGAAATGGTTTCAAATAATAACTTACAGGCACGATACTTTTTGCTTTATCTTATTGTTTTTGTTTTATATATCTATACCCAAAAGTATGCTTTTTTTCAAACGGTGTTTGCGATTGAAAAGTTTATTTGTAGAATTCGGGTTAGAATTGCGGATAAAATTCGTTCGACACAATTGCATTTCATAGAAAACAGTGAACGGGGTGATATGTACACTCGACTCACCCAGGATAGTAACGTCATTTCTCAATCTGGATTGCTTCTGATTACAGCAGTTCAAGCGGGGATGGTGCTGATTTTTAGTCTTCTTTATTTGGCTTGGTTATCTCCCATCAGCTTTTTAATGACAATCGTATTTCTTATTCTTGCTGTATATATTTATTTGTTTTATGCGAAAAGTATTTCCGAACAACTCTATATTGCTACCCAAAAGGAGGCGAAATTTTTCGGGTATTTCAATCATCTTTTTGATGGTTTTAAAGAACTCAAAATGAACCGTCAAAAAAGTGATGATTTATTTGATCAGATTGACACGCTTTTTAAGGAGACAGAAGTACTTAAAGTTAAAGTGGGTTTACAACAAATTACTCATTTGATGTATTCTCGTTTGTTTTTTTATTTGTTGCTGGTCATTTTGGTTTTTATTGTACCCTCGTTCCACGCTAGTCATGCGGATGAAATCTATAAAATATCGACGACGATTCTATTTATTATTGGACCAATAGGGATGGTGGTATCTTCTTTACCTAGCCTATCTCAAAGCCATGTGGCTTTAGAAAACTTGGGTGAACTTGAAGCACAACTGGATGAGGTTATCATTGAAATTTATTTTCAACAACAACCACTGGTGTCTGATTTTAAGGAAATTCAGCTTGATAAAGCGACTTTTTCTTATCAGGATAAGCAGGGTAAGCCTTTATTTTCTATAGGTCCCATTGATTTGGAGATTAAAAAAGGGGAAATAGTGTTTATTGTGGGGGATAATGGCAGTGGTAAATCTACTTTATTGAAGTTGTTGACGGGCTTGTATTATCCGAGTGCCGGTTCTCATGATATGAATCATGAGCCAATTGATAGAAATCAATATGTGAGTTACCGTGAATTATTTGCAATTGTTTTTTCTGATGCTCACTTGTTTGATAAACTGTATGGCTTATCAAATATTGATGATAAGCAAGTCAAAGTATTATTGCGCTTAATGCAGTTGGAGAAGAAAACCAAATATCGGGAGGGAAAATTTACCCAGCTTGATTTATCGACAGGGCAAAAGAAAAGATTGGCTTTTGTAGCAGCAGTCTTAGAAAATAAGCCCATTTATATTTTTGATGAATTGGCGGCGAATGAAGATCCTCAATTTAGAAAGTCTTTTTATGAGGTGATATTACCAGATTTAAAACAACAGGGAAAAACCATTATTGCGGTGACGCATGATGATAAATATTTCCATGTTGCTGATCGAATATTGAAGATGGAATGTGGGCAGTTAGTCGATTTCTGATACTTCGGCAGAAATACCATTTTTTGGAAAAAAGGTATTTCTTTCGTGCCTGAAATCTTTAAAAAAGATTAAAAATCAATAAGTTAGGTACTAACTGGAACAGCTGCATTTTTAGCATCTCTTGCTTTTGTAATTTTTCGCATAAACAGGTAAACTGCTGCTGTAATAACAATGTCACCAATAATTGATGCGCCAATAGCCATAGGGTGTGTCAAAAGAAAAGCTTTAACTGAGCATGTACATTTTGTTGCTCCAATTAGTGAACTAGATATTTCTGTTTGAGGCATTGTTTTTTTATCTCCTAACAATTTTTTTCTTTGGTATATCAGATTGGTGGGTTTCGCTCGCTATCGTCTCGCTCTACCCACCCTACCATTAAAACCGTTTATTAGCCAAAATCAAACTCAAGTCCGGTGCCTTCCAAATTCGATTTGCACCACTGGTTGAACTTTTCTAATTGTTCATCCGAAAAATGATTTCGCCAATCACCTACAATTCCCTTGCGGTAAAACGATTTACCTTCCCTCAGTAAACCTTTGTTGCCCTCAATCGAACCGACACGGTCCCCTTTCATCGCTTTGAAAGTGCATTTTTCCGCAATTTCTTCAATGTTTTCTTGGGAAAGTTGATAACCTAAAAAATTAGCAATGACTCCAACTTGTCCTGTCAGGTCCTTCTTCAAGTCCTCGTATTTTAGGAATAAAACATTGTCATCATCTTTGTGTTCCCACCATTCTAAAACTCGATCAAAGTATGAACCACTCAGACCATTTCCCTGCATAAAAAGAGATAGAAACTCATCCCACGTTCCGTTAAAATCAATGTCTTTCATGTTTCTCATAAATTTAAATTGAGAAACCGCTATGTCTCTGGGATTCCTTGCAATAATAACATACTTGACTTCATGCTCGCTACTACGTGGCACAAACTTATAGGGCAAGTGGGTGTACATGTAGCGTGGTGAAGCAATTGGGGCGAATTTTTCTGGAAGTGACTGTTCTAAAAGGGGCACTTCACCAGCACGATGCCTAAAATCGTCTTTGTTTGGAAGTACGGGTTTGGCGATATTGTTGACAATATAAGCTAACCAATGGCTGCCTGATTTGGAATAAGAGACTAAAAAAACATCTTGGGGTCGTGTTTTAAACTGGTTACCCAAATAAGCGGGGGCTGTTTCTTCAGTTAGGAGATGCAAAAGAAGCATCCCATCAAATTCTGTATGATTGAAAGGGATTTCCGCTGTCTTATTATTGAGAACAGCTACTTTACCAGAAATAGTGATTCGTTTTGTTTCCATAATACCTCTTTTTGAGTAAAAATTATTACAACTTGTTATACTGTGTGTCCATTAGTTTTGTGAAAATCTAAAGGGCGAATCAGAAATACTATTTTTTAAAAATAGTATTTCTGGCACACCATTTTCATCCATTTTAAGTACGTTCAGTATACTTTAAGCTACCCAAGTATTTAGGTTAAGTTCAGCCGTAATACCAGGACCAAATCCACCCAATACCCCTCTAGCCCCAGGTTTCAGATTGGCATTTTCAAACATCCTTCTCATCACTTCAAAAACAACTACGCTGGCAATATTGCCATATTCACTCAGACATTCTCTACTGAATTGGACCTTGTCATTGGAAATAGATAAAAACTTGACCAAATCATTTAAGATACGGGGCCCACCAGTGTGGAAAATAAAATAGTCAAGTTCGCGCACATCAAGGCCATGTCGTTCTACGAATTTGGCGATAATGGGCGATATGGGTTCCATTGTGTCACGCACAGCTTTATTTAATCTGAAATGGAATCCGGTGCTTTTAACATCATAAGCAATGTAAGTTTCCGTATTTGGTATTAAATAGGAAGTGTTAGCATCAACTTGAAACCCTACCCCACCTTTACCACGCATGACACAAGCCGAGGCTGCATCTCCGAATAAAGAATCTGAAATAATGCCACCTATTGATTTATCATCCGGTTGATACAACAACGAACAAAATTCAATAGACACAATTAACACATTATGGTCCGGGTAAGCCATACAATAATCCTGAGCACGACTGATTGCAGAGCCGCCGGCTGCGCATCCCAATTGTGCGATGGGTAGTTGTTTGGTGTCTGAACGGAACCCTAACCGATTAATAATATGTGCCGTTAATGAAGGAAATGAAAAATCCGTACATGAAGTCACAATAAGGAGATCAATGTCAGAAACAGACAGTTCGGCATTCTTCAATGCATTTCTGATCACTACATCTGCAAATTCTAATGCACTTTTTTCATGAATTGCGTGACGTTTTTCAACGCCTGGATGTTCTAATGCCACTTCTAATGGCTGAAGAATATGGCGCTTTTTGACTGAAGTGTGGCGGATAATACTCAATAATTTATTGAGGCTGGGATGATCAGGATGTAAACGTTTACATAGATCAAGCGTTTGTTCCTGGGTAATAATGTTTTCTGGTACCTTAACATAAGGTTTACACAATATTGGCATAATATAATATACTGTTGTTCTACTGAACGCGGTTATAAATGAAATTTTTATGTAGCCAGGTAGGGCAAACTAATGTTTGTTTGCTCACCAACCTCATTAGAAAAGTTAAATTTATTCCCGGTATATAGGTAGCAATTAAATAACTCTTAATTTGTATTAATAGACTAAGATAACAATCTCATTAACAATTGTTAACATACTGTTGGAATTTTACTTGATGTTTTAAAAAATGTCAAGTTTTTTTGCACCTATGATTTTTGAAATACCCATTTCAAGAAATCCGATTTTTTCAAAAAATCGGATTTCTAAAATCAAAAACGAATAATGGAATAGGTTCATTCAACATTCAAATAAGAAAGGTGTTTTTGTTCTACCTCTCGTGTTAAGGAGTCGCAGCTTTCAAAACCTTCAAATACTTTTTGTTGGTTATTATATCCCTTGATTCGTTTTTTCTGCTGTTGTTGTATTTTTTCTAAACGTTGCAGTTCCAATGGGGTTAGATCACAATCTAGCCATTTGTAGATAGATTTGACCGTGGGCACAATATACCTAAAAAGTGGCTCATAAGAAATAGACTTCTGATTCTCATTGTCAAGATGCCGCAATAAAAGTTCCATACAAAGTTGGCAATCTTGTTTTTGCATGGTGAGCATAGCACTTTCCCACCAGGGCAATTGAGAAACATCTACACCCGTTTTGCAATTTGTTGAGTAACTCACCAAATTAAGTAGAGAGTTCAGATAATCTGAAGACTGTCTTGTGGTTATGATGAATCGAGCAAAGGGATAGCGCTTGATCATCAATTCCATTTTTGCCATGCTTTTGGGTTCTTTGGATAAAAATAACTTATTTTGACCTCTCAAATACATGATTTTTTGAACGACTTTCTGATGTATTTGAAGAATATGTGCTTGTTCCTTTTTAGGCAAAACCGTGAAATCTTCCAAATAAGGTAATAAGTTTTTATAGGGAAACCGTAGCACTATAAAAAAGTGGTATAAAAAACATTCTTCAAAAAAAATGCCGTCTTCTTCCCAATCATATAAATTATTTTTATGCAGCTTTGATGCCAATTCGCCACGATCTGTTGCTGGCCAATAATTCATTTGGCTAATTTTCGTTTCTAAACCAAACAGAGTAATCAGTTTTTGGACCGTGATAAATGGAAAACGCCATTCAATGTGTCGCACCGCAAAAAACGTTTCTTCATCCCCTGCTAATGTGCGATGTAGAAAAGTTGAACCACTTCGAGGTGGACCGATGATAAATACCGGTTTGAGGCATTGTTGCTTATAGTGGGGAAAAAGGATTTCATCCAAATACCATAAATATCCCCAAAATGGGCATAAGAATGCATATTTAAGTAAAAACTTGATTTGTTTAAATCTACTTTTTAGATGAACCGCTTTTTCTTCATGATTAAAAAGCACGTTTTTCCATAATTTGAAATAAGTTGGCCAATGTGGAAAAGGTGTCAGCCAGACACCCAATATATATATAAAAACAAATATACTTACAATCCAAGTCATGTAGTTCATTTAAGTCTTTTGCCTTATTGAGTTGCTCCCAACTCATTACCAATTACCAAATACAAAAAATTCAATTTGTGTATTATACATAAATTGTTAGCATTTTATAATTTTTTTTGAACTGAGAAATTCGATTTTTTTAAAAATAGGATTTCTGATCGGAGTATAATAATCTTTAATTGTCTGAATCAAAAACTTCGTTAACATCAATAAACCATTGCGGAAAAATAATTCATGAAATTCTGTTCAAAACTGACAGCGAGTTTTGATTATTAATGGAACAATGCTATGTCCGGATTTGATCTGTTTTTTGAAACCTATCATATATCACTCAAAAAATCTTTTTAACCTTATGAAATCAAAAAAAACCATTTTATTGGCTATTATCGTCATTTTGATAGTCTCATTTTTTGTATTTGATTTACAACAATACTTTAGTCTAGAATATTTCCAAACGCAGCGAGAAGTGATTGTCGATTTTTATCAAACACATCCTTGGCAAACAGCTCTGATTTTTTTTGCGATTTATGTCATTGTGACAGGGCTATCATTGCCAGGCGCAGCATTACTTACCCTCATCGCGGGAGCTATTTTTGGTTTATTCAAAGGAACCATTATCGTATCGTTTGCCAGCACCTTGGGGGCAACTTTGGCATTTCTACTGGCTCGCTATTTGTTTAAAGATGCCGTTCAAAACCGCTTTAAACAACAATTAGGCTCAATCAATCGCGGAATCGAAAAAGAAGGCGCATTTTATCTCTTTGCTTTACGATTAGTACCTGCTTTTCCCTTTTTCGCCATTAATTTAGCAATGGCTCTTACCCCCCTTAAAACTTGGACATTTTACTGGGTGAGCCAATTTGGCATGTTAGCAGGCACCCTTGTTTATGTCAATGCTGGAGTGCAATTGGCTCAATTGGAATCATTAAGCGGCATTTTATCACCCGCCCTTTTAGGTTCATTTGCATTACTTGGCTTATTTCCATTAATCGCTAAAAAAGGGCTGGATTACACCAAAGCACATGCAATCATGCGCCGCTACCTGGGGTGGTGAAAAATTTTTTTGAGCTTTCTTTAGATATGCCTTCATGGCATTCAGCTCGTTTATGGTTATTAAGACTTGGTTATTATAAACTTATGCATCCTAAAATCCAAGCAAATGATTGGATTTGGATAATAGACCATACATTTAAATCGGTATAATGTCTATTAATTAAGGATATTAAAAATATGTTTAAAATTGCAACGTGGAATGTGAATTCTCTACGTGTTCGCTTACCACAAGTATTAGATTGGTTAAAAAACACGAAACCAGATATTTTGGCTTTGCAGGAA
>Ga0190358_1000113_pt1 | contig 29964 bp, 27 predicted proteins | sample 48721812_MG_FD_161666 | JGI IMG/M metagenome (GOLD analysis project Ga0190358, IMG submission 161666) | Hydrothermal vent microbial mat bacterial communities from Southern Trench, Guaymas Basin, Mexico - 4872-18-1-2_MG | ecosystem: Environmental > Aquatic > Marine > Hydrothermal vents >... | reverse complement strand
GGGGCCGTGCCGGGGGATGTGTGCTTGGCGGCTCGGGAATTGTTAGGGTGATGGAGGTGAGGCGGTGAGGGTCGGCAAGTGGCTCAAGAACACCCTCATCTACCTGGGCATCCGCCTGTTGCTGGGGCTGGTGAGATTGCTGGGCTGGGAACGCAGCCGCCGCCTCGGCCGCTGGCTGGGACGACGGGCCTGGCAGCTGGCCGGGAAAGAGCGCCGGGTATGCCTGCGGCAACTGGCCTGGGCCTTTCCCGAAATGAACGAGGAGCAGCGCCGGCAACTGTCGCGGCGGGTGTTCGAACACCTGGGCCAGGCGGCGGCCGAGGTGGCCAACGTGCGCCGGGCCCCGGAGCTGAGCGAGTGGGTGGAGGTAGGACCCGACTCGCGCCGGGTGCTGGACGAGGCCCTGGCCCGCGGGCGGGGAGTGGTCTTCGTGACCGCCCACTGCGGCAACTGGGAGTTGATGGCCCGCGCCCTGGCCCGCCTGGGCTATCCCATCAACACCATCGGCCGGGCCTCCTACGATCCACGGCTGACCCGGTTGATCGACGACTTCCGCCGCCAGGGCGGCGTGCATACCTTGTGGCGCGGGGATCCGGAGCTGGGCCACCGCCTGGTGGAAGTTCTGCGGCGTGGTGAGATCATGGGCTTTCTCATCGACCAGGACACCCGGGTACCGGGGGAGTTCGTGCCCTTCTTCGGCAAGCCGGCGCATACTCCCTCGGCACCGGTCACCCTGGCCCGCAAAACCGGGGCGGCCGTGGTGGTAGGCTTCAACCACCGGCGTCGGCCCGACGGCTATGCGGTGAAAATATCATCCTTTCAGTTCAGCCGGGAAAGCGACGAGAAACGGGCCCTGCTCGAGGACCTGGCCGGCCTGAGCCGGCTTATCGAAGAGCATATCACCGCGCACCCGGAAGAATGGGTATGGATGCACCGACGCTGGCGGACTCGCCCGCCCGGCGAGGCAGGTGAGGGACGATAGAAACACCCAGGTTGCCAGCGTGTACCCGGGGATGTTACCTTGGCGGCAGTCCCGGTGCAGAGGCGGCCGGGTGGGAAGGAAAGGCGTGAGCAAGGATGCTGGCAGTACCTTCGTTGTCTGGGCGGCGGTGCCGTTGCTGGGGCTGCTGTGCGCCTGCTCGCCCCTCAAGCAGCCGGTCCTGCCGGAAGATGATGCCATCACCGTGGAGATGCAGGGAGTGGTCATTCGCCGCTACCACCAGGGCCGGCTCGAGTTGCAGGCCCGGGCAGACCAGGTGCTGCTGTTTGGCAACCAGAAACGGGTGCAGGCCCGGCAGGTGGCTGTGCATCTGGAGGGGGACGAGTGACCGCCAAGGTTGGGTACCTGGTGCCGCTTGTACTGAGCCTGGCTGCTGGCGTGGCCATGGCCGGGAAGGTGCAGCAACAGCAGAAACAGCAGAAACAGCCGGTACAGGGACCGGTGGACATCCGTTCCGACGAATTGCTGGTGCTGCAGCAGCAGAGCAAGGCCGTGTTTTCTGGAAACGTCTGCGTCGAGCAGGGCGCTTTGAAGATAACCTGCAGTAAACTGGAGGTTTTCTACACAGGAGGGGGATCCCGCCGGGACGATACCGATGTCGACCGAATGGTCTTCTCCGGTAAGGTGCTGATCGAGTTGGACAAGCGCCGTGGCCACTGCGAACAGGCGGTATACCAGCGCCGGGCCGGGCGCATCGTCTGTACTGGCCAGCCCTGGGTGGAGGAGGAGCGGAGCCGCATCCGCGGAGAGGTGATCGAGTACCTGCTAAAGAGCAAGGAGGTCAAGGTGACCAGGCCGCGGGCGGTCATTCACCTCCCGGAAGAAAAGCAGCCTCGCGGGTCGGCGGCTGACGAGAAGAGATGAAGGATGACTCCGGAAGCGGCCTGCGGGCCATTGACTTGCGCAAGAGCTACCGGGGACGCACGGTGGTGGATAGCCTGTCGCTGCAGGTGACTGCCGGGGAGATCGTCGGCCTGCTGGGCCCCAACGGGGCCGGCAAGACCACCACCTTTCACATGATGATGGGGCTGGTCCGGCCCGAGCAGGGGCGGGTCTGGCTGGATGATATGGATATCACCGCTTGGCCCATGTATCGGCGGGCCCGGGCGGGAGTGGGATTTCTCTCCCAGCAACCCTCGGTATTCCGGCGCTTGAGTGTGCGCGACAACCTGCGCCTGGTGCTGCAGGCGAGCGGCCTGCGGGGCCGACGGTTGGAGCAGAGGGTGGAGCAGGTTCTGGATGAGTTTGCCCTGGGCACGGTAGCCGGAGCCCAGGCCGGCACCTGTTCCGGGGGAGAACGGCGCCGCCTGGAGATCGCCCGCTCCCTGGTGACCGGACCCCGGTACCTGCTTCTCGATGAACCCTTTTCCGGCATCGATCCGCTGGCCCTGGAGGATATTCGCAGTCACATCACCGCCCTGGCCGGCCGCGGCCTGGGACTGCTGCTGACCGACCACAATGTCAGGGAAACCTTGTCAATCTGCCACCGAGCGTATATCGTTAGTCGTGGCCGGACGATTGCAGAAGGTACGCCGGCCGAGATAGCCGCCAGCAAGAGCGCCCGGGAGTTGTATCTGGGCGAGGGCTTCCGGCTGGACGAGGCAAGCTGAAGATGGTCGAACTCAAACAGGTGTTGTCGCTCAAGCAGACGCTACAGCTGGTGATGACGCCACAGCTGCAGCAGGCCATAAAGTTACTGCAGCTATCGCGCCTGGAACTGAGCGAAACCATCAACGCCGAGATGCTGGAAAACCCCGTACTGGAAGAAGAAGTGGAACCAGATGCAGCCGACCTGCCGGCGGCCTCGGCCGAGGACCGCCTGCGTCAGGCCGCCGAACGGGTGAAGGAACGCACCGAGAAGATTGAACGGGTGGAAGAGGTCAAGGGTGCCGACGGTCTGAACGATATCGACTGGGAACAGGTACTGGAGAACTATTCCTCTTACACGCCTGCCGTGGGTCCGCGTGATCGCAGCAGCGACGATCAGCCTCCCATGGAGGCCATGACCTCCAAGACACCCACGCTGGTAGATCACCTCATGTGGCAACTGCGCCTGGCACCCTTGAGCGAGAGGGAGATGGACATCGGAGCGCAGATCATCATGAATCTCAACAGTGATGGCTACTTCGTGGCCGACGACGAAGACCGCCTGGCGGGCCGCGAAGCCATACAGGTGGTGGCCCAGTCCAGCGAGACCAGCCCGGAGGAAGTGGAGCGGGTGTTGCAGGTCATACAGACTTTCGACCCGGTCGGGGTGGCCGCCCGCAATCTTCGCGAGTCTCTGCTCATCCAGGCACGACACCTGGGAATTGAAAACGGCCTGGTCTATGCCATCATCGAATCGCACCTGGGATTGCTGGAACGCAAGAATTTCGCGGCCATCGCCCGCGAATTGAAGGTCTCCAAAGACCAGGTGGTGCAGGCCGTGCAGATGATTTCCCGGCTGGAACCTCGTCCGGGTCGCATGTACACCGACGAGCGTCCCTATTACATCACTCCCGATATCTATGTATACAAGCTGGGTGACGAGTACGTTATCGTGCTCAACGAGGACGGTCTGCCCAAGCTGCGGATCAGCTCCTACTACCAGAAAGCACTGCGCGCGGCGACCAACGGCGACGAGACCCAGAACTACATCCAAGACAAGCTGCGCTCGGCCATGTGGCTGATCCGCAGCATCCACCAGCGCCAGCGCACCATCTACCGGGCCACCGAGAGCATAGTCAAGTTCCAGCGCGAGTTCTTCGACAAGGGTGTAGCCTACCTCAAGCCCATGGTGCTCAAGGACGTGGCCGACGACCTGGGTCTGCACGAATCAACGGTCAGCCGGGTCACCACCAACAAGTACGTGCATACCCCGCAGGGTATCTTCGAGCTGAAGTACTTTTTCAACACGGGCTTGCGCCGCTCCGATGGAGGCGAGGACGTGGCCTCGGAGTCCGTCAAGGAGATGATCCGTCATATCGTGGCCGGGGAAGACCCCCAGAAACCCCTGTCGGACAGGGAAATCGTGGATCTCTTGAAGGAGAAAGGAATACACATCGCCCGGCGCACGGTGGCCAAGTATCGCGAGTTGCTGGGCATCCTTCCTTCCAGCAAGCGCAAGAAAATGTTCTAGGGTCGAGGGCCGCCGGGCCGGCCCGACCCGCACCAGGAGGAGCCATGCAGATTTCAGTGACGTTTCGGAACATGGAACCCAGCGAGCACTTGAAGGAGTATGCCACCGAGAAGTGTTTGCGCTTGAAGAAGTACATCAGCCTGCCGGCCGACGTGCACGTGGTACTGGCCAAGCACAAGTACCGTCACCATGCCGAAATCAAGGTCAGCAAGGCCGGGGTGATAATGAAGGGAGAGGAGAACTCCGAGGACATGTACTCCAGCATCGACCTGGCCATGGACAAGATCGAGCGTCAGGCCCGCAGGTTCAAGGACAAACGTCGCGAGCACCGCGGTGGCGAGGGCGGCGAGATAACGGTACGTCATGCTGTGATGGAGTCGCCTGCAGATTCCCAGGGAGGCGCAGTAGTGGTGGACAGCGAGGAACTGTCTCCCAAGCCCATGTCGGTGGACGAGGCTATCATGCAGATGGAAGCGCAGAGCAGGGACTTTTTCGTATTTCTCAATGCCGGTTCCAACGAGGTCAACGTCATTTACCGCCGGCACGACGGCTCGGTGGGGCTCATCGAGGCACGGCCGGCGGAGGACTGATACCGCCCCTGTCCGGGAGGCAGGAGCCACTTTTCGACAGCAAACTGCCTGCCAGGTAACGCCAAGGAGGCCAGGGGTTATACCTGGCAGTGGATGGGTGACAGACAACATGAAAATCTCCACTTATCTGGATCGCCAGGATGTCACCGTGGAGGTGCCGGTGGGCAACAAGGAGCAGGTGCTGGCCAGCCTGGTCGAGTTGCTGGCCGGCAACCACCCGGAATTCTCCCGAGACCAGTTGTTGCAGATTCTTCTCAAGCGAGAGCAGTTGCGCTCCACGGGGATCGAGGACGGTGTTGCCTTTCCCCACGGCCGGGTGCCCGGCCTGGGTGAGTTGGTGGCTTGCTTTGGCATTTGCCGGCCGGGGGTGGATTTCCAGTCCTTCGATGGCAAGCCGACACATTTCTTCTTCGTCTTGCTTATCCCGGAACGGGCCCAGGGCAGCCACCTGAAGGCGCTGGCCCGGTTGAACCGCTTGTTCCAGGAGAGAGCTTTCCGCGAACGCCTGCTGGCTGCCCGTGATGCCGAGGAGGCCTACCGTCTGGTTGTCGAGGAGGACGAAAAGCGCTGAGGTGGAGGCCGTAGTCACCGGCGTTGCCGAGTGTTGCCATGTCGATGCAAACCATACCATCCGCAAGCGTACACGAGCCCATCCGGCTGGTGGTGATCACCGGGCTTTCCGGCTCGGGCAAATCCACCGCCATCCGGGCGCTGGAGGATATCGGCTTCTTCTGCATCGACAACCTGCCTGTGGTACTGCTTCCCAAACTGGTGGAGTTGTTCCCCTCCGCCAGCCAGGAGATCGAACGGATAGCCCTGGTGCTGGATGCGCGTGAAGGCCGCTTCCTTACCGGGTTCGAGCACAACATCGAACGGGTGCGCGCCGCCGGTAGCCGGGTGGAGGTGCTCTTCCTGGAATGCTCTGATGAACAACTGCTGCGGCGCTACTCGGAGACTCGCCGCCGTCATCCCCTGGCCCCGGAAGGCAGGCCGGAGGAAGGGATGGAGCGGGAACGACGCTTGATGGCCCCGCTACGGGCCCTGGCCGACGAGGTGCTGGACACCAGTAATCTCACGCCCCACGAGTTGCGCCGTTTGCTGCAGCAACGTTACACCCGCCCCAGCGAGGGGCAACAGATGACCCTGTGGCTGATTTCCTTCGGGTTCAAGTTCGGCCTGCCGGTGGGGGCGCACCTGGTGTTCGATGCTCGTTTTCTGCGTAATCCCTACTTCCAGGAGGAGTTGCGTCCCCGGGATGGTCGAGACCCGGCGGTGGCCGAGTACGTCATGGCCGACGGGGAGGCGGAATCATTCCTGCAACGGGTGCAGGATTTCATCGAGCGCTTCCGGCCGGCCTATGATCGCGAAGGCAAAAGCCACCTGGCCTGCGCCATCGGCTGCACCGGTGGTCGCCACCGCTCGGTGGTACTGGTTGAGCGATTGGCGGAGAGGTTAGCCGGCCCGCTGCGCGTGCATCACCGGGATGTGGACCGGTCGAGCTAGTATGACTGGAGTGATATCTGCGAGGTGCCCATGATTGGCGTGGTATTATTCGGACATGAGAGGCTGGCGGGAGCCTTTGCCTCTGCGGCCTGCCAGATCGTCGGCCCCATGGAGCGGGTGGCGGTGGTGGACGTCCTTGGGGAGGCAGCCGGAGACGAACTGGAACGGCAACTGGACCAAGCCATCGAAAAGGTTGACAGCGGCGACGGGGTGCTGGTGTTGACGGATCTCTTTGGAGGTTCGCCGGCCAACTTTGCCCTGGCACGGATGAAGCCGGGCCGGGTGGAAGTGGTGTGCGGCATGAACCTGGCCATGTTGTTGAAGGTCTTCGACTTGCGCCGCCACGATCTGCGTGATGTGGCGGTCATGGCCCGGGCCGTGGCCCGGGAGGGGCAAGACAACATCGTTGTGGCCGGAGACATGTTGCCCCGGCGGCCCACTGGCACCGGCGCGGTACAAACTATCAGCGAGGCTTGACGGGAGAAAGGTGAGCGGAGAAAAACAAAACCACGAAAGCCCGACAGGCTCACCGGCCCGGGGCAAGTTTCTCATCCGTAACCGCCTGGGGTTGCATGCCCGCGCCGCGGCGGTGCTGGTGCAACTGGCCAATAGATTTTCCGCTGACATCAAGATCAGCAAGGACGACATCGAGGCCAGCGGCAAGAGCATCATGTCGGTACTGCAACTGGCGGCAGTCCAGGGAGAGCAGATAGAAGTGGTGGCCCGCGGCCCCGATTGCGACGAAGCCGTACAGGCCATTGGCGAACTGGTGGAGCAGCTTTTCGGCGAAGAGGAATGAGCCCGGCATGGTCGGCAAGCGCATGAAACTGTACAAGGGAATTGCTGCCTCCCCGGGCATCGCCGTGGGTACGGCCCACCTGGTAGACCGACGTCGTTTCCGGATTCCCAAGCGGCACCTGGAGAAAGAGGAGATCGCTGCCGAGGTGAAACGCTTTCACCAGGCGGTGAAGCGGGCCGTGGAGCAGTTGGAGGCCATCAAGGAAAAGATGGCCCAGGCCCGTAAGCGTGAGCCCTTGGCCATCATCGACGCCCAGATCCTCATGGTGCAGGACGAGATGCTGCTGCGGGGAACCGAAGAGAACATCCGTCGCCAGCGCCAGAATGCCGAGTGGGCCCTGCGCGACACCGTTACCCAGATCCGCCGCGAGTTCGATCGCCTGGAAGACGACTACTTTCGGGAAAGACGCAGTGATGTCGAGTTCGTGGGCCAGCGCATCATGCGTAATTTGATGGGACAGGAGGCCGAGTTCCGCCCACCGCAACATGGCCAGGTGGTGCTGGTGGCCCATGACCTGTCACCGGTGGATACCGCCGGGCTCAACCGCCGCCACGTGGCCGGGTTCGTCACCGAGGCGGGAGGAAAGACCTCGCATACCGCCATTATCGCCCGCTCGCTGGGTCTGCCGGCGGTCGTAGGCGCAGAGGACATCCTGGCACGGGTGGGACAGGGAGACCGCCTGGTGGTAGATGGTTACCGCGGGCGCATCATTCTCCATCCCAGCGAACGCAGCATCCAGGAGGCGCTGGAGCGCAAGGAGTTCCTGCAGGGGCGTACCCGGGCCCTGATGAGCGAGAAGGAAGCTCCGGCCCAGACTCGCGACGGTTACCGCATGCGCCTGCTGGCCAACCTGGAGATGGTGGAAGAGGTTGGACAGGCCTTGCATTACGGCGCCGAGGGGGTGGGGCTGTTCCGTACCGAGTTTCTCTTCCTGCAGCGGCGTCCACCCACCGAAGGATTCCAGCGCCGTTGTTACCGGGAGATCCTGCGACGCATGAAGGGCCGGCCGGTGACCATCCGCACCCTGGACCTGGGCGGTGACAAGCGCCTGCCTTTCTTGCGTTCAGAACCGGAGAACAATCCCGCCCTGGGTCTGCGCTCCATCCGCCTATCGCTGCGCAACCGGACCCTGTTTCTTACCCAACTGCGGGCCCTGCTGCGCGCCTCGGTGGATGGCAAGCTGAAGATCCTGTTTCCCATGATCTCCTGTATGCGCGAATTACGGGAGGCCTGGGCGGCTCTCGAAGAGGCCAAGGAACAGTTGCGTGCCAAGGGGCAGGCCTTCGACAACGATGTCCAGGTGGGCATGATGGTGGAAGTGCCCTCGGCGGCGGTGATGAGCGATGTCATGGCCCGACAGGTGGATTTCTTCAGCATCGGCACCAACGACCTGGTGCAGTACATGCTGGCCGCCGACCGCCAGAATGAGCAGGTGGCCTACCTGTTCAACCCGCTGCACGTGGCCGTGCTGCGCACCCTGCAATACGTGGTGCGTTCCGCTCACCAGGCCGGTATACCGGTGACCCTGTGCGGCGAGATGGCCGGCGACCCGCTCTACCTGCACGTGGTGTTGGGTCTGGAACTGGACGAGATTTCCATGAACCCCATGTCCCTGCCCTATGCCCGGCACATGATCCGCCAATCGCGCCTGAGCGAGGCCAAGCGCCTGGTTCGGGAGATGGTGAAGGTGGGCGACTCGGAGAAGATCCACGAATCGGTTCGGCGCTGGATGGCCGAGCGCTTTCCCGACTTCTTCACCAAGGAAGGCCCGGCGGAGATCCTGGGAGGGTTGTAACAACGTTTGCCGGGGAGATGGCAACCTGGCTTTGCCAACAACGGCGTTGGGTTGCTAGGGGTATTACTACCACCTTGCAAGTGTGCAGCAGGGTCCACAGGTATTCATCTTGGGATGCATCATGAAATCACGGTACGATGAACCCTCTGATAATTTCCATTATTTCGGCGGAGCGTTCAGCCTGCACATTGTGACCCGCACGCTCGATGATCTCCAAGTGGGAGTTGACTATTCCAGAAGCCAGGGCTGCTTGGTGTTCAGGCGGAAACTGGAAATCGTCCCGACCCGCCATGATTAGAGTAGGTACCATGATCTCGTTGAGCCGATCCATGACCGTCCAACCCTTGAGCAGTTGGCCGAAACCAAAGATGAAGGCCTCGGGACGCAACTTCATGCGCAACCCCGAGATAACTTGGTGTGCCAGAAACAAGGGGCCGGGGCGGTGGTAGTATGCTCTTCCAAATCTTCTCATGGCTGTGAGCATTTCCCGGGGTGCTATCTGCCCGGTGAAGAATCGTTGGGCCATCTTCACCGTTGCTCTTCTGTAACCGCGTTTTTCAAGAATCTCTGGCGCATTCTGTTGCACCCAACTGCTATCTCCGCATGTGTCCAGCAACACAAGGTGCGACAAACTTTGGGGATATCGGAGTGCATACTCCAAGGCCACCATTCCACCGAAAGAATGACCGAGCACCGCCCACTTGTCGAAGCCCAGAACTTGACGCAGCGTGTCTGCATCCGCGGTCAGGTTCTCCCAAGTCATTGACGATACGGCCCCTCCCTCGGAACGTCCATTACATCGGTGATCATAGAAGACCAGTGTAAAGTGATCTGCAAGAGGACGGAAAGGCAACATAGTAGTGTGATCGACACCCGGACCGCCATGCATGAGCACTAACGGATACCCGTGGCCAGTGACTTTTACAAACAGGGAAACTCCTCGTACCGACATGGTTGTCATCTATACTCTCCTCCTAGTTGTCTCACCGACTCTAGCGAAAGAGCCTTTTTGTATCGACGCCGGTTGAAAACCACCCCGTAACACAAAGTAGCAATCTGTCAAGTTGCCTGTTGACACAAGGACACACTTGGGAAATAGTGTAGCGCCCTGACACCGAGGGGAGGTTCACAAGGAGGACTTCATGCAAAGGCGTGACTTCGTGTTCACTTCGGAATCGGTCACCGAGGGTCATCCCGACAAGATGGCCGACCAGATCTCGGACGCCGTCCTGGATGCCCTGCTCACCCAGGATTCCAGTTCCCGGGTGGCCTGCGAGGCGCTCTTGAAGACCGGCATGGTGCTCATAGCCGGGGAGATTACCACCCGGGGCTATGCCGACTTGCCGGAAATTGCTCGGTCAGTAGTCAAGGACATCGGCTACGATGACTCCTCGAAGGGCTTCGACTGGGAAACCTGCGCCATCCTTTCTTCCATTTACCACCAGTCGCCCGACATCGCCCAGGGGGTGAACCATGGCAACGGCCTGCACAAGGAACAGGGTGCCGGGGACCAGGGGATGATGTTCGGTTACGCCACCCGGGAGACCGAGGAGCTCATGCCCACTCCCATCAGTCTGGCCCACAAGCTGGTGCGGCGGCTGACCAGCAAGCGCAAGCGCGGCGATATCGCTTTCCTGCGTCCCGACGGCAAGACCCAGGTCAGCGTACGCTACCAGGAAGGTCGTCCGGTGGCCGTGGACACCGTGGTGGTATCCACACAGCACGATCCCGACGTGAACCGCGACACCATCCGCGAGGCCGTCATCGAGGAAGTGATCAAGCCCGTCGTTCCCGCCGCGCTGCTACACGGGGATACCGCCTTTCACGTCAATCCCACGGGTCGCTTCGTGCAAGGAGGCCCGGCCGCCGACGCCGGGCTTACCGGTCGCAAGATCATCGTCGACACCTATGGTGGCTGGGCCCGTCACGGTGGCGGCTGCTTCTCCGGCAAGGACCCCAGCAAGGTGGATCGCTCTGCCGCCTACGCCGCTCGCTATGCCGCCAAGAACGTCGTCGCCGCCGGCCTGGCCGACGAGGTGGAGTTGCAGGTAGCCTACGCCATCGGCGTGGCCGAACCGGTATCGCTCATGGTCACCACCTTCGGCACCGGCAAGCTGCCCGACGACAAGATCGCCGGTCTGGTCAGGCAACAATTTCCCTTCCGGCCGGCCGATATCATCCGCGAGCTGGATCTATTGCGACCCATCTATCGCCAGACCTCGGTGGGGGGGCACTTCGGCCGCTCGGAAGAAGGCTTCACCTGGGAACGTACCGACCGGGCCGAGCAGCTCCGCTCCGCCGCCGGTCTCTGAGCCCGGTCGCCACCCATGAATCTCTGGCAGGGAGCTGTCCTGGGAGTCGTCCAGGGCCTGACCGAATTCCTGCCCATCTCCTCCACTGCTCACCTGCGCGTGGTGCCGGCCTTGCTGGGCTGGCCCGATCCGGGAGCGGCATTTTCGGCGGTAATACAACTGGGGACCTTGCTGGCAGTGCTGGTGTACTTCGCCCGTGACCTGGGCCGAATGGCCCGGGCGCTGGTCCAGGGACTGTTGGCGGGACGGCCCTGGGAAGACGCACAGGCTCGCCTGGCGTGGATGATCCTGCTGGGAACAGTGCCCATCGGGGTGGCTGGATTGCTGGGCGAACACGCTATCGAAACCTGGTTGCGCTCGCTGTGGGTGGTGGCCGGGGCCCTGGTGGCACTGGCCCTGGTACTGGCACTGGCCGAGCGCCTGGGCCGGAGGAAGACCCGGCTGGGCGAGGCCGGCTGGCTGCAGGGACTGTCCATCGGCCTGGCGCAAACGCTGGCCCTGATTCCCGGGGTGTCGCGCTCGGGAGTGACCATCACCGCCGGTCTTTTCGTCGGACTGGAACGGGCCGATGCCGCCAGGTTCTCGTTCCTGCTCAGCGTGCCTGCGGTGGCCGCCTCGGGCCTCTACGAGGGCTACAAGCTGCTTGGTTCGGCCGCCCTGGCCGGAGTCGACTGGCCCAGCCTCCTGTTGGCCACATTTACAGCCGCGAGCAGCGGCTACCTGGCGGTTGCAGGCCTGATACGTTTCTTGCAGCGGCGCTCTACAATGGTGTTTGTCGTCTACCGGATCCTGCTGGGGGTTGCCATCCTGGCCCTGTGCGCAACTGGCACGCTCGATCCCCTGGCATAGTGTTTACAGGGCGTTACTTTTTGTAATGTAGCGGCTACTGGCAAGAAACGCCAGTGATACCAGTCACTTGTTGCCGGCAGGAAGTCCGTTGTGGGATGGTGTATCGCCGGCATTGCTTTCTAGGGTGGGCAACCAGGTGGTTGGTGTAGGCCGGTGCACGTGTAACCCGTTGACCTTGAACGACAAGGTTGGTAACATTACGCACCGCGCTATTGGCACGGTTTATGCTATCTAAGCGGGCAAACCTGGCAAACTACTGACTGGAGGGGTTTCCATGACAAAGAAGGTAATCGTTACATTGGTTGGTGCCATGCTGGCGCTGGTGGTTGCCGGTTGCGGCACGGAGGGGCAGCAGGTCGAGGATTGCTCGTTGTTGCCGGAGGGCAAGATCAAGCAGGAGTGCATCGACAAGTCTGCTCCCAAGGCCGATCGCTGGGACAGCCAGAACGATCCCCAACTGTTCGGGGTCGATCTCGAGTACCAGCTGGAGCAGTTGCCCACCTCGGGAGAGGCCGAGCGGGTTCCCTGGCCCTCGACCTACTGGCCCACCTACGAGGATTCGGTCAACGTCCGCTGGCAGGGTCAGGGTAAGTACTCGCCCTTGGAAAAGTACGATATGGCTTTCAATGGCTGGACGCCTCCCGAGGGCTTCGACAGCCTGGTTCCCTTCAAGGGCTGTGGCCAGGAATTCGACCAGGAGTACTACGACCAGCTGGGCCCGGCCGCCAAGTACTGGAGCAACAACCGTGGCAACAAGGCCATGCGCGACGCCTGGGACAAGGATGATTGTTCCGACAAGATCGAGACCTGGTGGGGGCTGTGCCACGCCTGGACGCCGGCGGCCATCCTCGAGGACGAACCCCAGAGGGCGGTCACCTACAACGGCGTCACCTTCGAGGTCTCCGACATCAAGGCCCTGCTGATCATGATGTACAACAACTCGGTCACCCGCTTCGTGGGGCGCCGTTGCAACCTGCGCACCGACAAGATCGAACGCGACGAGTTCGGGCGCATCGTGCAGAGTGAGTGTCGTGATGCCAACCCCGGCACCATGCACGTGCTGTTGGCCAACCTGCTGGGCCGTGACAAGCGTGCCTTTGCCGAGGACCGCACCATGAACTACGAGGTGTGGAATCAGCCCGTACGCGCCTTCGAGGTCAAGACCATGGAAGAAAAGACCGAGGCGGAGGCCGCCCAGCTCATCGACGAAAAATGCACTTCCGGTTGCGATCCCGAGGCCGACTCCTCCTGCCGACCCTGCGAGTATACCTGGGACGCCGATGCCCAGCGCTTCTTCTATGTGCAGACTGATGTCAAGTACATCACCGAGTCCTCGCCTGATACCGAACCCAAACTGCCCAACATCGACTACTACACCCGTACCGATCACTACGCCTATATCCTGGAACTGGACGGTGAAGGCAACATCATCGGTGGTGAGTGGCTGGACTTCAACGGCGGCGGTTATCCTTCCCGCTTCCGCAGCCAGATGGTACACCCGGATTTCTTCTGGTTGCCACTGCGAGCCGGCTGGCGTTCCAATCCTCATGCCGACCTGGAAAAGATTCACACCCTGTTGCGCATGAGCACCTCAGCCGAGCCGCACAACATGGGCGACGCCAAGGTCTTTCGCAGTACCGACCAGGTCGCCATCCCCGACGACGATCCCCGCGGGGCGGTGGCCACGGTGCAGGTGGACGAGGACATCACCATCGGCTCGCTCAAGGTGGCGGTCAAGATCTCTCATACCTACGTGGGCGATCTTACCCTGGTGTTGCGCCATGACGGCCAGGAAGCCGAACTGCAGCGCAACGCCGGCGGTTCCACCCACGACATTGAAAAGACCTACGAGGTGGGTGAATTCAGCGGTTCGGCCCGGGGCACCTGGGAACTGTGGGTGGTTGACAATGCCGCCCGTGATACCGGCACCATCGACGAATTCGAGTTGACGGTGGTCGAAGCCTCCGGCGACGCTCCCAGCGAGGAGACTTTCTCCGCCGGCGGCACCGTCGACATTCCCGACAACGATGATGACGGCATTACCGACACCATCGAGGTGTCCGGTTCGGGGGCGGTCAAGTCGCTCAAGGTGAAGGTCGATATCACCCACACCTGGATCAGCGATCTAACCGTGGAACTGCGACACGGCACTGGCTCCTCGATGCTGCACAACCGCGAGGGTGACAGCTCTGACGATATCCACAAGACCTTCGTGGTCGACGAGTTCAACGGCTCCGAGAGCGGTGGCCAGTGGCAGCTGGTGATCGTCGATCACGCCAGGCAGGACGTGGGACAGCTCACCGGCTGGTCCCTGATCATCGGCCGCTGAAAGAACCCGGCGAGAAGATGAAGATGAAGCCCCGGCGCTCCGGCGCCGGGGCTTTTTTCGTGGGCGGCGATGCTCATCACCGGGGTGCCGGTAACGTGTCGGTAGCGGCTCAATAGTGAAATGTGGAACCGCCGATGAATTCCCGCAGGATGGAGTTTTGCGGCACGGCATCGGGGAAGATGCCCACGAACAGGGACAGGAACTTCATCAACCGATGCACCTCGGGGTAGGCCGGGTCGTCCTGGGGAACCTCCAGCAGGAAGCGCTCGGCGTAGACCTTGAGAACCGCCGTCTCGTAGGGCAGGGCCGAGTTGAACATTTCGTCGGCGGATTCCTGGAAGGGGAAAATGTTGCGCTGCTCGCCGCGTTGCACCAGCGGCCAGATGCGCAGGGTCTCTGCCGCCGAGTAGCCGCGGTAGAGCCGATCGCGCACGGTGCGGCGCAGTAACCGGGCATCGCTGGTGTGAATGCGGTTGGTGTCGTCCAGGCACAGTTGGGTGAGTGCCGAGACGTAGATCTTGAACTTGGCTTCCGCCGGCACCTGGGAAGTGAGCCGGTCATTGAGACCGTGGATGCCCTCGACGATGAGGATGTCACGCGAACCCAGCTTCATGGGTACCCATTTCTCTGCCGCAGCGCGCTTGCCGGTGTTGAAATTGAAGCGCGGGGTGAGTACCTCACGGCCATCCAGTAACTCCACCAGGTGCTGATTGAACAGTTCCAAATCGATGGCCTCGATGGACTCGAAGTCGTAGTTGCCATCCTCGTCCAGGGGGGTGTCTTCGCGGTCCACGTAGTAGTTGTCTATTGACAGGCCTACCGGCTTCAGTCCGTTGACCTCGAGTTGAACCGAGAGCCGCTTGAGAAAGGTGGTCTTGCCGGAACTGGAGGGCCCGGCGATGAGTACCAGCCGGGCCCTTTCATTGCGGCGGCAGATGTTGTCGGCGATCTCGGCGATGCGCTTTTCGTGGAACCCCTCCGATACCCGGATGAGCTGGTTGATGCCGCCGTGGACGCATAGATGGTTGAGTTCACCGACATTGCTCAGCCCCAGTCGGTGGAGCATGTCCTTGGTGTCGCGGTGGATGGTGAACAGCTTGCGCTGGTTGCTGAGCGGCTGGGCCAGGGAGCTTGAGCCGTGCACCGTGGGCAGGCGTAGCACCAGCCCCGGTGAATAGTGTTCCACGCGAAAGTCGGTCAGTGATCCGGTTGCCGGGGGCAGGGGACCGTGCAGCACGTCGATGGTGCCACCCAGGCTGACCAGGCGGATGTTCTCGTGCCAGAACACCTGCAGCAAGGCTACCCGGTCCAGCATGTCACGATTGTTGAAACGTCGTATTGCCTCGCTCACTCCCAGGCGCTCGCGCTCGAAAGATACATCCTGTTCGACCAGCTGCCGCATCTGCTGCTCGATACGGTCGATGAAGCCCGCTTCCAGCTTCGGGCTGCCGGTCCACTCGAAGTAGGTGCCGTCCCCCAGCGATTGGCCCACCACCAGGCGCACCTCGGGAAACAACAGGCGCACGGCCTCGCGCAGCAACAGGATGGCGCCGCGCCGATAGATTTCCAGGCCGGCGTCACTGGTTATGGATACCAGGCGGATGGAAGCACCATCGTACAATTGCGTGTCCAGCGACACCAGCCGATTGTCGACCAGGGCGCCGATGGGACGTTGCAGTCCGGCACTGGGATCGAGTCGTTCGGCCACCAGGGCCAGGGTAGTGGTGTCCCGGGGTACCTTGAGCGCTTTTCCTTCCAGTTCCACGTGTATGGTCTTCATGACGTGGGAATCTATCCCGCCACCGGCCGGTAAGCAAGCTCATAGCCGCCGCCTATTTTTCACTTGGTCGGAAAGTCGTCCGCTTGCTATCCTGGAGCAATGAAGCAGCTGGTCTTGGTAATGGTCGTGGTGAGCTGGCAACTTGCCGTCCTGCTGCCGGCCCGGGCGCGGCCCGCCGATCGGGTGGTGTTTCTCGAGCCTGGACAGTTGAAGTTCGAGCAGGCCGCCCGTGGAAGCTGGCAGGTGGAGAGCACCGCCCCGGAAATCGTGCGCGCCCGCTTCTTCCCGGCCGGTGAGGTCCAGCTCCAGGCCGGAAAGACCGGCCGGGCCCTGGTGCTGCTGGACAACCGCAAGATCGGCGAATTCCGCGTCTGGCAGGTAGTGGTGGGAAAGCCGGGTAGCCCGGAAAAGCCCGATGCTGCGGCTCTGGCAACCAGGTGCGCTTGCCGGCCGGACGAGGAAGTGGGGCAGCTGTGCACGGTCAAGGATACCGCCTGCCTGGACTTTCTGGGTGAGTATTTCTCTTCCCACCTGGTCTCTTCTTCACAGGTGGGAGTGGTATACACCGTTGCCAGCGCCCAGTTGTTGCTGCGGCGGATGAGCAGACAGCTGGCGAAAGATGGCTTTTCCGGGGTAGATCTGGCTTTCTGGGGTGCCAACCTGCGGGTCAAGGCCCGGGTTGGCGATGAGGCTGAACGACGCCGGCTGCTGCTCGCGGTGTGGCGGTACATGGTTGGGCGGCTGGTGCTTGACGATGCCATAGAGGTGGGCTCGACCACCAGGTGACAAGGAGGGAAGGTCCATGATATTCCGCTGGAAGACGATACTTGTTCTGCTGGCCGGCCTGTTGCTGCTGGCCTGTCCCGAGAAGGAACAACAACAACAACAACCGGCAGGTGAAACCGGGCGGGAGACGGTAACCGATGCTGGCGCGGCCCGGCCTGCGCAACCAGCCTTGCCCCGACTCGAAGAGGTCGAGCCCAATGAAAAGACCACCCAGGCCATGAAGCTGGACAAATCCTGCCAGGTGCAGGCCACCCTGGAAAAAGCGAGCGGACGTAAGAAAAGGGCGGTCGATTGGTACCTGCTGCAATCGTCCTCCCCCCAGGAGATAATGGTGCTCGACGTCAGCGTTTCGGCCATCGACGGAGAGAATATTTCTTTACTGTTTCTGGACGCCGATCGTAACCAGCTTTTCTACGTCGATTCCCACGGGACCGGAGAGGGTGAGGAGTTTCCCAACCTGTTGCTGGGCCGGGGTATCTATCTGGCGGTGCGCGGCGCCCCGGGCGGAGCCGGTGGTGCCTACCTGCTGACTGTGAAACTGTCGAAACCGCAGCCGGGCTGGGAGCAGGAGTCCAACGGTCGCTGGTCGCAGGCCAACGAGCTGGCCATTGGTGGCCAGGTGCGGGGATACCTGGGCAGCCTGCGTGACGAGGACTGGTACCGGGTACCGCTGAGTGGACTGCCTACCGGGTCGATTCTGCGGGCGGAATTGACCGCCGTGGACAAGGTGCGCTTCGAATTGCTGGTTCTCGACGGCACGGAACGCCGGCCCCTGCTGTCGCGGCGCAGCCGGGAACCGGGTCAGCCGGTGAGCATTCGCAACCTGGGCCTGCGTCCAGACGAGGAGGCGGTGTACCTGGTGGTAAAGTCGGCCTGGGTGCCGGGTCCGGTGAAGGGCAAGTATGTGCGCACCTGCAATCCCCGGCAGAGCTACTCTTTGGTGGTGTCCTCGGAAACCGGGGGAGACGATCTGGAGCGCGAACCCGACGACGATGCCGAGCATGCTTTTCCGCTGCAGGATGGGCAGAAGATACGCGGCTACCTGTCACACCCTTCCGACGTTGACTGGTACCTGATCCGGGTGGACAAACCCTCCCTCCTGGCGGCCGAGCTGCAGGTGCCGGCCCGTTTGGACCTGCAGCTGTACGTGGTCGATCCCGGCAAGGCAAACCAGAAGAAGAACTTCGAGTTGCTGCGTATAAACGAAGGAGAGGTGGGTGAACCGGAGACACTGGTCAACTGCGCCCTGCAGCCGGGGCCTAACTACCTGCGGGTAGAAGGGGCCTGGAAACATGTCGACGGCAAGTACGTGCGCGATTTCTTCAGCCTGGACGATACCTACGCCCTGGTGGTCAATCTGCGCTCGGACGAGGGCAGGGAAGAGCGCGAGCCCAACGCCACCGCGGAGCAAGCCAGCGAGATCAAGGTAGGGCAGGCCGTGCGTGGCTACATTCATCCCCGGGCCGATGTCGACTTCTACCGCCTGGATCTTTCCGGCCAGCAAGGCCCCCGTAACACGGTCATCGAACTGCAGGGTATACCCAAGCTGGACGTGGCCCTGGCCATGTTGGGACCGGAACGCGACGACCAGGGTCGGCTCAAGACCTGGGCTACGGTCAACCGGGGCAAGGGAGAACAGGCCGAGCGGCTGAACAAGGAACTCATGCCGGGGGTCTATCACATCAAGGTGTGGGCCACGCCACGCCGGGAGTCCAACTCCTCCGACCAGTACCTGCTCACCGTGACCCAGCCCTGAGTGCCGTGCCCGAGTCCGGGGAACAGAGCCTCTGGCGCTTGCTGCTCTCGCACCACGACGAGGAGCATCTCGACCAGTGCTTCGCCCTTGGTCCCGAGGGACGTCGGTTCCACATTTGTGCCCGTTGCCTGGGCCTCTACCCGGCCATGTTGGCGGTGTTGGTGCTGGGGCGGTTCACCGGTCCCTGGCCCGGCTGGCTGGAGTGGGTGGCGCTGCTGGGCTTGCCGCTGCCGGCTTTCCTCGACTGGGGTACCACCGTGGCCGCTGGCCGCCCGCCGCATTCCAACCTGGTGCGCCTGTTCACCGGTATCGGCCTGGGAGCGGGAATCGGGGCCAGTCTGCATGTCAACACCTATGCCCTGCTATCGGAACCGGTGCAGGCCCAGTTCGTGTTCTTCCTGGCGGCGCTGTGGGTGGTGTGGCTGGCCAGCTACCTGCGGCGCCTGCGGCGGAAACTGCTACACCTGCGCCAGTTGACGCAGCGGCGCCGGCAGCTGGCCGAGAGGATGCTGGCCGAGTTGCGGGATGAAGGGACGGGCAGGCACCGGGATTAGCGATTGCCCTCGTGATCCGGCGCTGGCCAACTGGAGTTGCGGTTCAACAGCTGGCGGAGAGAGGCAAACAGCTTATCGAAAAGAATGGGCTTATCCAGGTAGAGGTCTGCTCCTGCCTGGTAGGCTTCCCGGCGGGCCTCGTCTCCGCCCACGCTGACAACGATCACCGGCAGATTACGGTAAGCCGGCTGCTCGCGGAGCTTGCGCACCAAGTGGCCCCCGTCCATGACCGGCATGTAGAAATCCACTATGGCCAGGTCGATGGTGGTACCCTGGATGAGCTCCCAGGCCTCCTGGCCGTTGCTGGCCTCGATCACCTGCAGCTGCTGGCAACCGGTTGCCTGGGAGCGATGATAGCGGCGCAGTCCGAAGCGTATCATCTCCAGGACCAGGGGATTGTCCTCGGCCAGCATCACCCGGAACACGATCTCCTGCTTGTCGGTGCTCTCACCGCTGGGGGCTGCGTCTGGCTGGGAAAGCTGCTCGATGAGCTGGCGGATCTTCTGCTCCTGCTCAGCGGACTCATAGATGAAAGCCACTCCGATCCCGGCCGGCTCGTTGTCGCTGGCTTTCTCGGTGCCGCGTATCCAGCGCACCTCGCCGTAACAGTGGATGGGATCGAGCAGTCCCGGGAAGGAGATGTCGAAGGACAGCTTCTCGCCAACCTGGAATGGCCTGGTAGTGGCGATGAACAGTCCCCCACCGCTGACGTTGGCGGTGTAGTCGGCGAGGAAGTCCTGGGGAGAGTCGTACTCGACCTTGAGCACGATCTCCAGGCGGGGATGACGGCGATTCTCGATCTTTCCGCTCATGACTCACACCCTTTCACCGTTTCCGCTCCTGCTGCCTTTACAGATGCGGCCCGTCGAGCCAGGGTCTCAAGGTCCAGGACGGCACACGGTTCGTCTCCGTCTTGGTATAACCCGGCCACTACACAGGGCTGTGACCAGTCATTTACACCTTCTTCTGCTTTGGTTGGCAACGATGCAGATCGTATACGCCGCCGACAATGGATGCAAGCCGGCTACGCTAATATGCCGATGATCAATCGTAAATACCCTGATTGTTCGACTAGGTAGAACCTCGGAAATGCGATCCCGCCTGCAGGTGTGGCAATCAGCGGATGTTGATGATCCCGGCACGCACGCGGTTGTTGCCGTCCTGGGGAAAACCTGGCAGCACCCGCATGCGCGGGGTGCCGGAATACATGCCCAGGTAGAGGGTGAAGCGTCCGGGACGGTACTCGATGGGAACGCTGAGCACCACCCGGTCGCGCACGATGTCACCGGGCAGCCAGCGGTCGGTGGGGAACATGCCGCCCACCGGATCGTGATCGCCGTTGATGCGGTAGAACTCGTGGCCATGACCGTCGACGTGGACGAATACCCGCCAGGCCTTGGCCACCGGCCGCAGGCACTGCCAGTAGAGGGTAAGGGTGAACTTGTCTCCCACTCGAGGCTCGCTCGGTTCCAGGTCATAGCCGAGGAAGGCCACTCCCTCGGCAAACTCCGCCCGCAGAGGATGGGATATGGTTGGTGGCTTGTCGCTGCTGAAGAGATTGCGGGTGATGGGGTTGAGATCGGGTTCACCAGGATCGAGTTGGTTCGAAGCCAGGGTGTAGCGCAGGTTGGAGCCGGTGAGCACGTGCAGGTGCTTGCCGGTGGCCCGGCGAGCGGCCCGGTCGATGGCCGAGAAGGCGTCGGCCACGGAGAGGATGAACACCCGTCCGGGTTGCTTGAGGGTACTTTCCACAGCCGCCTCGGAACCCAGCTTGACGATGGTGTCACGGGAGTAGAAGACTTCGCCACGCCAGTTCATCTGGTACTGGTAGAAGCGATCGCCCGGACGGGCCAGGCGCCGGTGGGTGTCGAACAGATCCTGCTGCGACAAGGTGTGGCCCAGCGCCGGCAGATAGGACCAGGCCAGTAGCGCGGCCGCCAGCAACCCACCGCCGACCAGCAGACGCAGCGGCCAGCGCGAGCGCGGGTATACTCCCCCGGCCAGCAGCGCCAGGCCCAGCACCATGCTCAGGCCCAGGTAGAACATGGCCGGGTACTCGGAGACGGGCAGTGGTCGCTCGTAAGCATAGGTGCACAGGTTGGAAAGCGGGGCCGGGGAGGAGACGATATCGTTGGCCACCATGGCCAGCACCAGCACTCCCAGCGGCGCCAGCCAGCGCCAACCGCTGCGGTTGTCGTCGCCGAGGGCCAGTCCTACCAGGATGGCCAGCGGTGGTACCGCGGGGAAGACGTAGTGATGGAACTTGGTGACCATCAGCGTAAAGGTGGTGAAGGTGATTCCCAGCCACAACAGGGTGAAGCCGGCCAGGGGCTCGGGCTGCCGTGCCGTTACGGCCGGGTTCACCACTGCCGCCTGCGGTCGCCACAGGCGCCAGGCCGCCCAGCCTCCGGCTGCCGGCAGCAGTGCCACCCAGGGGAACACTCCGTAGCCGAGTTGCTTGACGAAGTACTCGAATCCTCCCCGCTCTCCGTGTACCCCGGTGAATGCACGTTGCAGGTTGTGATGCAGGAAGAACTCGTTGAAGAACTTCTGTCCGTACTTGACCAGCATGGCAACGTACCAGGGAGCGGCGAGGAGCAGAAACAGGGCCAGGCCCCGGACGGGCCGCAGCCTGGAGACTACCTGCCAGCGCCGGTTGAGCAGCATGTCGGCCAGGATGACCGCGCCGGGAATGGCCAGGCCCAGGGGTGACTTGGCCAGGGCGGCCAGGGCGGCGAACACCCACAGGCTCCAGACGTCGAAACGCGCCGGCCGGGGCGCCGTGGCGACGTTGAAGTAGGCGCATAGCATACCGGTGATGAACACGCAGAAGGTGATGTCGGTTATGGCCTGCCGGGCGATCTCCAGGTAAAACGGGCTGCTGGCCAGTACCAGTGCCGCCAGCACCGCGGAGCGCTGGCCGGCGGCCCGGCGCACCGTGCGCCATACCAACCATACCCCCAGCAGGCCCATCAGGGCGTGGGGCAGGCGGGCGGCCAGGGCGTTAACCCCGAACAGGGAAAACGACAGTGCCTCCAGCCAGAACACCAGTACCGGCTTGGAGAAGAACAGTTCGTTGCGCCAGCGGGGGGTTAGCCAGTCTCCGTCAGCCACCATGCGCCGGGCCACCTCGGCATAGTGGGTTTCCCAGGGATCCCACAGGCCCGAGGCCCCCAGGAACAGGAAAAACAGCAGCAGGGAGACGAAAAGCGGCAGGAAACTGCCCTCTCTCATCCACTCGGCCAGGCGATCGGGCATGCGCTGGAACCTGCTTCCCGGAGCGAACAGCGGCATCTTCAGACAGCCTCCCTTGCCGGAGTGCCGGCCTGTACCTCCTCCGGGGGATGCCGGGGATGGTGCAGGCAAATGTACCGCTTCAGCATAGGCAGGCTTACCGCCCGGAGGCAACATGGAAGCGGGCGAGGGAATAGCGATCCCGGCCTGGTGGTTTAAAGGCTGGGGACGGAGGCAACACAACGGCGGATGCGCCCCCCCGCCCGCCGGACGCCGAGCCTCCGCCCCCACTGCAGGAAAGCAGGTTGCCTTACTGATCGAAAGCTACCAAGTAATCGGTGCTGGTTGCCGCGTGAAAGCGCAACCCGGACAGGTCGCAGGACCGAGGATACCCGGGCGGGTTGCTGGTGCCGGCCCTCAGATGCGGGCCCGGCGCAGACGCAAGGCATTGGAAATGACCGACACCGAGGAGAAGCTCATGGCCGCGGCGGCGATAACCGGGCTGAGCAGCAGCCCGAAGGCGGGATACAGCACTCCGGCGGCGAGCGGGACACCCAGCGAGTTGTAGATGAAGGCGAAGAACAGGTTCTGCTTGATGTTGCGCATGGTGGCGCGCGAGAGCCGCCGCGCCCTGACGATACCGCGCAAATCGCCCTTGACCAGGGTCACCCCGGCCGACTCCATGGCCACGTCGGTTCCCGTACCCATGGCGATGCCCACGTCGGCCAGCGCCAGCGCCGGGGCGTCGTTGACCCCGTCTCCGGCCATGGCCACCACCCGCCCCTCGGCCTGGAGCCGTTTCACTTCTTCGGCCTTGCTATCGGGCAGCACCCCGGCCACCACCCTTTCGATGCCCAACTGGGCGGCCACCGCCCCGGCGGTACGGGGGTTGTCGCCGGTGAGCATGACGATGTCGAGACCCTCGTTGCGCAACTGCCCGATCGCCTGGGGAGTGGATCCCTTGACCGGATCGGCCACCCCCAGCAGCCCCAGTGCCCGGCCGCCCGCCGCCAGGAACATCACCGTCTGACCCTGGGCGCGCAACCGTTCCGCCTCCCGGGCCAGTGGACCGGCTGCGATCCCAGCCTCCTCGAGCAGCCGGTCGTTGCCGAGCAACACTTGGCGCCCGTTTACCAGCGCCCGCAAACCTTGACCGGCCACCGCCGCGAACTCCTCCACGGCGAGAGCGGGTTCCAGGCCGCGTGCGCGCGCTCCCTGTACCACCGCCTCGGCCAGGGGATGCTCGCTCGACTTCTCCAGACTGGCAGCCAGGCGCAGTAGTTCCTCCTCGCCGACCCCCGTCGCCTGCAACGTCACCAGCCGCGGCCGGCCCTCGGTGAGCGTGCCGGTCTTGTCCACCACCAGGGTGTCGACCTGGCGCATGGTCTCTATGGTTTCGGCGTTGCGGAACAGCACCCCCATGGTGGCGCCCCGGCCGGTGGCCACCATGATGGACACCGGGGTGGCCAGCCCCAGGGCGCAGGGGCAGGCGATGATCAGCACCGCCACGGCGTTGACCAGCGCGTGGGCCATGCGCGGCTGCGGGCCCCAGAACGACCAGACGATGAAGGTGATCACGGCGATGGCGATGACGATGGGTACGAACCAGCCCGCCACCACGTCGGCCAGCTTTTGGATGGGAGCGCGCGAGCGCTGCGCCTCGGCCACCAGGGCCACGATGCGCGATAGCAGCGTCTCCGCCCCCACCTGGCGGGCCTCGATGACCAGGACCCCGTTGCCGTTGACCGTTCCGCCGATGACCTGGTCGCCGGGGTGTTTACCCACCGGCATGGACTCGCCGGTCACCATGGACTCGTCGACGGAACTGGAACCCTCCAACACCACGCCGTCGACGGGGACCTTCTCGCCGGGGCGCACCCGCAGCCGGTCGCCGCGGCGCACCTGCTCGAGCGGCACGTCTTGCTCCGAACCGTCTGCAGCGAGGCGGCGGGCGGTGGCCGGGGCCAGCTCCATCAGCTTGCGCACCGCCTGGCCGGTCTTGTCGCGGGCGCGCAGCTCCAACACCTGTCCCAGCAGGATGAGCGCCACGATCACCGCTGCCGCCTCGAAGTAGACCGCCACCCGGCCGTCGGCGTCGCGGAACGAGTCGGGAAAGATCCCGGGAAACAACGCTGCCACCGTGGAGTATACGAAGGCCACGCTCACCCCCAGTCCGATCAGGGTGAACATGTTGAGGCTGCGTGCCCGCACCGACTGTACCGCCCGCAGGTAAAAGGGCCAGGCCGCCCACAGGCACACCGGTGCCGCCAGGGCCAGCTCGAGCCACACCCGCAGGCGCGGACCGACGAGGCGCGAAACGGGTTCGCCGGGCAGCATGTCTCCCATGGCCACGACCAGCAGAGGCAGCCCCAGCACCAGCGAGAACCAGAAGCGCCGGGTCATGTCGCGCAGCTCCGGGTTGGGCCGATCTTCCGCGGTCACCACCATCGGCTCGAGCGCCATGCCGCACTTGGGGCAGGGGCCGGGCTGGTCGGACACCACCTCGGGGTGCATGGGACAGGTCCAGCGCGCCGGGCCCTCCACCTCCACCTGCTCGGCTGCGGCGCAGCTCGGGCAGGAGATCGCAGCGGCGTGGTCGTGTTCACCGTGGTCGGACGGAGCTTCCTCCGTTGCCAGGTACTTTTCCGGGGCGGCCTTGAACTTCTCCAGGCAGTGGGCCGAGCAGAACAGGTAAAGCTCGACCCCGTGCTCGTGACGGTGGGGGCTGGTCTGGTCCACCTTCATGCCGCATACCGGATCGATGACTTCTTTCATGGCCACCTCCCTGGTGTCCTCGGTTCGCCGCTGCTCCAGGGAACCGATTGTATATGTTGAAAGCAATATGAATGCCAACCCCCACCGAGGGAACATCCTTGATTTGACGGCGTTTATCGGGGGGTCAACGAGGTGTGTACCGTCTCAACTGTATCATTCTCTCCAGGAATGGTCGTGGGGCCCTCTAAAATTCTCCACCCTCCACCACCTGGTGTCAGGTGCCTGTTGGTTTTCTCTCCCGCGTTGCAACAGGCGATGTTGGGGTTCAGTGGGCAGGGTGTCGGTGTGAACAGCCGGCACACGGCATGTGAGCAGCAATCACGGCCAGCTCCTCGTAGAAACACACAAGGCATTGTTTTTCCTACAAGGCGGCCATGGCATGAGATATGCTTCAGCTGGCCACGACAAGGAGGTGTGGTCATGCGTGAAACCACGGAGGGGAAAAGTCGGCACCTTGACGAGCAGGGTTTTTTCTTCCGTATTTTTCTCCTGCTGGTCTGGCTGAGCCTGGTCGGCCTGGGTGGTTGCTCGTGGACAATTGGTGTACGTGACGAAGGCCGGCTGCCCGACGGCAGTTTCGGCACCACCGCTTGCCGTGTGGGACCGGTTGTAGCCGATGCGGTCATAACCATCAGCGAGGTCGGGCTGACCACGGCGGCATGGATATGGGTCGAAGGGATGAGGGGTCTTGCCGAAGGACTGGCCTGCGGGGGAGACTTTCCCGAGTCAACCTGTACCCCCACGAAACACACTCCCAGTGCCGCCATGATTCTCCTGTACTTGCCGGCAGTCATTCAGGCGGTCTCTGCTGTGACAGGCGGTGTGAACTATCACTCCTGCAAAAAGGTGCTGATGCAGCCAGGCAATAAGAGTTCCGACCGTCCTGACTACCTGCCCGCTTCCCAGAAGCCTTCTTCCACCAGCTCGCCACTACCACCGCCTACTGGCATCGTGACCCTCAGGTGGTGACTTGTTTACCGTGCAGCGGCGAGGTATGCTGGCGGCAACCTGAGGACAAGGAGGCTTCCATGTCGAGGATGCAGACAGCCATTCCCGAATACGCCGTGGCCCTGGCTCCGGCCGGCGAGCGAAGCGCCTTCATTCGTCGCACCTACCTGCACCTGGCCGGAGCCATCCTGGCCTTCGTGGCCATCGAGTACCTGTTGCTGGTGCCGTTCAGGGAAATGACGCTGCCGCTCGTCACCCACATGCTCTCCAGCCGCTTCGGCTGGCTGCTGGTGCTGGGGTTGTTCATGCTGGTGGGTTACATCGCCGATCGCTGGGCCCGTTCAGCCCGGTCCCGGCGCCTGCAGTATGCCGGCCTGGGCCTGTATGTCGTGGCCGAGGCGGTGATCTTCCTGCCCCTGCTGTACGTGGCAGCCTACTATACTTCACCCGAAGTCATCCCCACCGCCGCCGTGCTCACCTTGTGCTTGTTCGCCGGGCTGACGGGAACGGTGTTCATCACCAAGAAGGATTTCTCCTTCATGCGCGGGGTGCTGGTCATCGGCGGTTTCGTGGCCCTGGGGCTCATCGTCTGTGCCTTGCTGTTCGGCTTCGAACTGGGTACCTGGTTTTCCCTGGCCATGATCGGGTTGGCCGGTGGCTACATCCTCTATTACACCTCGGCGGTGATGAAGCACTACCGCACCGACCAGCACGTGGCCGCAGCCTTGGCGTTGTTCGCCGCCGTGGCACTCATGTTCTGGTACGTGCTGCGATTGCTGATGGCGCTCAGGCGTTGAAAACCGAAAAAGAGGAGTCAGGGGTTGCAGGCGCAACCTGCTAGGGGACGCGGCAGCCGAAGGACAACGCGTGCTCAACCAACTGCCGGCCGGTGCCGGGTGGCAGCTTGCCGGCCAAATGTACCAGGCTGTCTTCGATAAGTTTCAGTTCGGCCTGGCGGGTGACCGGCCGGAGCAGGTTGCCGATGTCTCCCTCGACCTTCGCATTCATGTCTGCTGCCAGCGCTGGCTTCCGGCAGGAGTCGGCGTAGGTTCTCAGGGAGAGCGATTTTACCCGGGGGCTGCGGTCGGTGCGGAAAAACACCTGCAGGTTGTCGAGATCATAGACGATGCGCCAGCGGTTCTGGCTGGTGATGGCGGTGCTGTTCAGGATGGCAAACGCCCGGGCCACCGGATGTGCGCCGACGGGCTCGCGGGCCAGCGACGCCGCGCGTACGAATCGCGACAAGGAGCTGAGGTCAGAAGGTAGGGGCTGCCTTCCACCAAAGCCCCGGTGACGCCTCAGCGCGGCCAGGGAAGCGGCGTGGGTGCTGTTGGTCAGAACGTTTACGACCATCCGCTCTGGAGGCGTGATCACCAGTTTGCCGTCGAGGTATTCGAAAGCGGCGCAGCGGCCGGTCTGGTCGCAGGCCAGGTAGTGCACCCTGGCATACACCGGCACCAGGGTGATCTCCCGGGCACGTACGATGGCTTCGGGCACGTCGCTGCAGGTATCTAGCAGAAGTTGGATCCACTGCAACTCGTTGACCACCGGCAGTGATCCCGGAGCCGGGTAGCGGCTCTCCGGCAGCCACATGATCTCCACCGCCAGCCCCCGCTCGTTCATGCCACCCTGGGGGAACTCGATTCCATACTGGTTGAAAGTGATACTGGCATAGTGACTCCGCCAGTGCACTGGCTGGGCCCCTGGGATTATCGGGACGGCACTTTTCTCCAGTCCTCTCCTGTTGATCACCACTTGCCCGAAGCCGACATCGTAGTCATAGTTCTTGCCCAGGACATGCCTGCCGCCGGGCAGCAGGAAGGTGGTGCAGGGCCAGGCGGCAGGAGACAGCAACAGGAACGGCAATAACGCGGCAACTCGCAACATTTGACTCTCACTTTCTGCCAGTCCCGGTACTGATCGTAGTAACTGGCAATATACTAATAAAGCATCCTTCTGGTTGCTTCGGCTCCGCCGGCTTCAACCCGCGGAACCAGCGCCGGTAAACCTTGTCTCGGTGTCCAGGCTACTTGCCTGCCGGCAGGTGGATGCAGAAACAGGCACCATCTGCAGCGGGCGCAACCTCGATGAAACCTCCGTGCTCCTCGACGATACGCTCGGAAATCGAAAGGCCGAGGCCGGTACCATCTTCTTTTGTGGTGTAGAAGGGATCGAAGATGCGCTCGGCCTTTTCCGGGGGCACTCCCGGGCCCGAATCCCTGACGTCGATAACCTGCTCCGGACCACCGTCGTGGTTTTCCACCCGCAGCACGAACTCGAGACGGCCTCCCCGAGGCATGGCGTCGAGTGCGTTCAGGGCCAGGTTCAACAACACCTGCTGCAACCTGTCGGCATCTCCGGAGAGCGGAACCACCTGCCTTCTGGCCACCGTGATTTCCACCCCCTGCTGCCTGGCCCGGTGCTCTACCAGGTTCTTCACCCGGTCCACCAGCTCGCTGGCCTCCACCGGTCCGCCCATTACCGCCTGGGGTCTGGCGAAGCTGAGAAAGCGCTCCAGCGTCTGGCCCAGGCGAACCAGTTCCTTGCGTTGGATCTCCACCAGGTGACGTCGCGGCGAGTCTTCGGCTATCTCGTCGGCGATGGCCTCGGCCGCTCCCTGTATCGAGGCCAGTGGGTTCTTGATCTCGTGGGCCACTGCAGCGGTGAGTTCTCCCAGCACCTTCAGCTTGCCGGCACGCACTAGCTGGTCCTGCAGGCGGCGGTTTTCCTCGAGCGCTCGTTCCAGTTCCCGGGCTGCCCGTTTCTGGCGCAACCGCTCGCGGCGTTCCCGCTCGACCAGCACGCCGCTCAGCAGCGCTACCAGGTTATAGAGAAGAATCTCGAGTAGTTTTTCGATGCTACCGGCTGGATCGTGCACGAACAGTCGGGTGAAGGCGTGCGGAGCGTATGCCGCCGAGGCCGCCAGCGAGACGGCGAGCGAACCGCGCAGGCCATGCCGGAACGCCCCCAGGACGATGGGCAGGTAGTAGAGCCGCCTGAAGATATCGTGTAGCCAGCCGTGGGACGCGGCCGTGGTGTAATGGGCCAGGGTGATCAAGACCACCGGCAACCACAGCAGCAGCAACGAGCGCGCCCCCAGTAACCCACGCCAGGAGAAGCTTTCACTGTCCGGAAGCTGCTTCATGGTTGCCTCGGCGGTGCCTTTTCTATGCCGAACTTTCTCATGCGATACAACAGCACGTGCCTGGGAATGCGCAGGAAGCGGGCCGCCCGCGACTGGTTGTAGTCGTTGAGTTGCAGGGCCCTCAGGATGATCTGCCTTTCCACCTGCTCGAGCGACGCCCCCTGGGGTGGGATTTCGACGTGGATGCCTCCGGCGGCGGAATCGTTCACCGCCCCGGTTCCCCCCAGCGGTTCCGGTAGCAGCTCGGGACCCAGGCGTTCGTCCTCGGCCAGCAGCACTATCCGCTGGGCGAGATTTTCGAGCTCGCGTACGTTGCCGGGCCAGCGGTGGCCGCGCAACACCTCATGCAACTCGGCTGCCGGGTGCAGTTTGCGGTCGGGGGCGAATTTCTTCAGGAAGTGTCCCAGCAGTACCGGGATGTCTTCCGGCCGCTCGCGCAAGGGTGGAATCCTCAAGGTCACCACGTTCAGGCGATGGAACAGATCGCGCCGGAAGCGGCTGTTTTCCACCTCCTCGGCCAGATCGCGGTTGGTGGCCGCCAGTACGCGCACGTCGACAGCGACCTCGCGCTCGCCGCCCAGGATATCTATGGTGCGCTGTTGCAGTGCCCGTAGCAGCTTGGGTTGCAGCTCGAGTGGAAGCTCCCCGATCTCGTCGAGGAACAAGGTGCCACCATCGGCTTCTCGGAAAC
>Ga0190358_1000112_pt1 | contig 29970 bp, 52 predicted proteins | sample 48721812_MG_FD_161666 | JGI IMG/M metagenome (GOLD analysis project Ga0190358, IMG submission 161666) | Hydrothermal vent microbial mat bacterial communities from Southern Trench, Guaymas Basin, Mexico - 4872-18-1-2_MG | ecosystem: Environmental > Aquatic > Marine > Hydrothermal vents >... | reverse complement strand
AAAGCATGTCAAGAAATAATAAATACGAGAGTTGATATTGAGTGGTGGAAAGGTTTTTGCAGTGCTTTAAATTGGATTGAAGAGCAAATGAAAGACGAGAAAAGACAAAATCCTGAAAATGAAAAAATTTAAAATAAAAATTATAAAAGTTTACGGTTTAGGATTTGAGGGAGATATTAGTTATATATATAAAAAATTTAAATCCAGAAGAGAAGCAGAGAAATGGTGTGAAAGAATGACAAACTCTGCAAACAATTTCTGGTGGGAAGATGGAATTTATTACTATGTAGAAGAGGAAATTAAAAAATGATAGAGAAAATACATTGTGGATTCGGAGAAAAGAAATGTTATTACAGACCTGAATGCTTAGTTTGTTTTATCAAGACGACAATTTCACTAATTAGATTGAGGTTTGAAAAAGGATTCTGGAAATCTCTGCAGTCCCCATCAGTCAACCACCTTGTGGGAAACTCCCAACCGAACAGCTGCAGGGACCAGAAAAAGGTGATCAAAAATGGGGGCAGATCTATATATAGAAAAACTGGAAAGGGAAAAACAATACACAGGATTTAAAACAGATGTTGAGGCTGGATATTACAGGGATAGTTACAATGATTATTCAATTTTATATAGACTTGGTCTATCTTGGTGGGTAGATATTGGGGAGATGATAGATAAAAATATAGGGACAAAACACGAAGGTAAACTAACGCCAAAACAATGTAAAGAATTCTTAGAGATATTAGAGGCAAATAAATGGAAATTAGAAAAAATAGAAGAAGATCGAAAATTCTTCAAGGAAAAATATAGGTTACTTAAAAAATTTTTGAACAAAGCCATTGAGTTAAACTCTGATGTAATTTGTAATATTTGAATCAACTTGAGGATAAAAAAGATGAAAAAAGAAGATAGAGAACAGGCAGAAACTGTTATAAGTAGAATAATAAACAGAGTCATTGATTTTTACGGTGATGACTATCGTGTAATGCTTGATACAGAATTTATGAGGACTATAATGCGGACAACAATAATTTTTACGGCAGATGAGATACTGAAATTTAGTAATAAAAATGAGCGCCGATAATTGGTTAGAGTGTCCATTCTGTAAAAAGGAAAGGGAAAAATTATTGGATAGTTTATTTAAAAAACTGACACGAAAACAATTTGAGTCGTTAATGAAATTAGTTGAGAAGCACAATTTAAATATAAGAGGCATTCAGTACATTGTGGACAATAATTATCTTGAAAGTGATAGAATACCAGAAATAGAGGGGGATATGCAACTCGGAACATTAAGAGTGGATTATGAATATGATGTTAATGAAGAAGAGTGTTATTTTCACATTTTATTTGGATGTGAAGTATGTGGATTTGAAGAGAGATTAAGTCAGCAAAAGAGATTAAAAGAAAATGAGTGAAGAAACAGCAAAGTTTTTGTTTGACATTGGCTTTGTAGTAGATTTTGGAAACGGTATTGTAGTAGAAAATTATGACGAGTATGAACAACTTAAGGGTGAAGGGATATGGCTGAACCAAAACCTGTGGATCTGGAGAAAGAGGAAAGAATAACCTCTCTGGGTAAGTGCCCTGTTTGCGGTGAAAATGTGGGGGATGTTACCAGATACATTACTGGTGAGACTGTCTATTACCACTTTGAGAGAGACACAAAAGGGCATATTACAGAGATGAGGAGATGTAAAACGAGATCAAGATTTTCGAATCCCAAAAAATGACAAGAACGGGTAAACCTCTTGATTTGGAAGAGATTTTAAGAGAATGTGAGTATGAATGGAATGAAAAAGCTGAAGAATATATACAAAAACAATTTGAATATTGGATAGATTGTTATTACCCCGAAGTTATGATCCCAAAAAACAAACAGGATGTTGTTGTAGTTCCTCGTTCCATTAGGCATGATTTTTGGAGGGATGTATTTACGGATGTTGTCGAAACTGTTAAATGGCGAATACATAAATTAATTCAAGAAAATGAATAAACCAAAACCTCTTGATTTGGAAGAAGAAATCTTATTGGAAATGAACCAATTTATACCATTTCTGGAGAGCGAAATAGAAGACGAGCAAAAAAGAGACAATTTATTAAAAGCAGTAGAAGAATTAATTAAAGAAATCAAACAACGAATCAAATCCGCCTGCGAGTTTTATTTGAGATATAGAGATAATCCCGAGTTATTAAAGATTGAACAAGAAATCGAACCACCCGAACGGTTTAGAGAATACTATGCAAAGTCTAAAATTAAGAATGTGAGTATTGTTAGTTGGAACTTACAGAATTACAACGATCGGCTCTTCAAGTTAGCATTTAAAGATGTGATTGATGATGAAAAATGAATACAGATAAAGATTCAATGTTATTTTGGTATCCAAAGATAAAAGATTTACCTATACCGCAACCGAAGACTGAGATAATACTGATCACTTGGTCATTCGGTAGCGATGGGAACAGCATTGAAATTGACGACGAATCATTCAAACTCATAAAGGAAAAAGCAAAAAACTTTAAATTCCCACTATTTGTCAGAACCGATCACGGTTCTGGTAAACACGATTGGAAAGATACCTGCTTTGTAGAGAAGCCAGACCAGTTAAAAAGACACATAAAAAATCTTATCCTGTGGGGTCTTGCGGCTGATGTAATAGGATTACCCTGTAATGCAATTGTTTTAAGGGAATACATCCAAATGAATAATTTATTTATCGCATTCTGGGGTAAAATGCCTGTAAACCCTGAGATAAGATTTTTCATTAACGACGGAGAAGTTCTCTGTTGGCACTGGTATTGGATTGAAGACGCTATTCGATTTCCTTCAGTAGAAAACTGGAGAGAAATACTCGATAAATGCAGAAACTCAATTTCAGAGGAAGAAATAGAAACACTTAACAAATATGCTAAACTCGTAAGCGAAAAATTGGAAGGATATTGGTCTGTAGATTTTTGTCAGGCAAAAGACGGAACTTGGTATTTAATTGACTGTGCTTTAGGAGAAGATTCATGGCATCCAGCTTGTCCTAAGAAGATAAGCAATTAAGAAAAAATAAAAGATGAAATGCCCTTATTGCGGAAGTTCAGAAATATTTGGTTGGATGAAGAAAGAATTGATGTGCCTGCGATGCGGATTGAGATGGTGGGATAACGAAGAGGTGAAGAAAAAATGGGGTGGAGCAATTTTATAATACTACCGAAACAAAAATTGGCTATTGAGATTAGCAGATACATAAATAAAGAAGATTTATGTAAAGAAGATACAGAAGAATTCTTAAGAACAGTTGATAATCTTAATTATGAAATCTTCGAGAAAGAATACCAGAAATTAACTATCTCTGATTTAGCAGATTTGATAAACCTTGCTAAGAAAGCATTAATCTTTAAGGACATATATTCAGATAATTTCCTCATTTGGTATCTCGAACTCACTGGAAAGAAATACGAAATTATTACTGAATTTGAATTTGAAGAAAGAGAAAAGGAGTTTAAAGAATATAAAGTGATTAGGAAATGGGATGAAAATGAGTAAAAATATATATAAAGCCTTTTTGGAAGGAAAAACACACAAACAAGTAATAGATGAAGGATATGAATTAGAGGGTATTTGTGAAATATGTGGTGATGAATGTGAAGATTTATTTGAGCATTTGTGTATATGGCATACGGAAACAGACATTCTCCGACTGAAGCTTCATCTTGAAGATGAACATAGATAAAAATGAGTAAACCAAAACCTATGGATCTGGAAAATCTGAAAATAACTATAAAAGATATAACGGGACAAGAATATGCTTTTCCAGAGAGGAAAATGATAGAAGCCTTGAGGAAAAACGGCACATTAAGTCTCTTGGAATATACAGATAAAGTAGAATTAGAGATTGGTTGTTTGAGAATACTGGTAGAAAGAAAATGAAAATAAAACTTGACTCCCTAAAAGAGGCAATAGAGCTTTTAGATAAGGAATCTTTCCTAACCCTTGAGGTAGAAATTAAGGGATTAGGAGAATACGAAGCAGAGATGTATAGAATTATGACAAATACAATTAGAATAGACTTGATTGAAATTTAATTGAAAGGTGATAAATATGAAAATTAAGGAGCTTGAATATTCGGAACTAAAAACAAAGGACTACAACAACTATCGAGTTGGTGCGAGAGTAGAACTCGAGGAGGGAGAGGATGAGAAATCTGCATTGAGTTCTTTAAAAGAATTTGTAAGAAAGGAACTTGCTCAAGCAATTGCGGAGAGGGATTCTCTTGGGCAATATTATACCAGAGAAATTGAAAATTACAAAAGACAGAAGGAAATATTGAAAGAAGAGAAAGAATCTCTAATCGAGGAAATTCTCTCAAGGATAAGAGGGAGATTCAACGAAATATGGAGGTGAAGGTGAGAGAAAATGCCGTGGATTGACCCATATAAGGCAGAGGCGATGGGAATAAAATATGAGCACTGGAGACATGCTGTAGAGCATGGATTAGACCCTTATGAATGTGAATCTGCTGGAATTCCCTATGAGGAATGGAGGAAATTACAAGAACTGGCTGAAGAAGAGGAAGAGGAAAACGAAGAGGAATTGGAAGAATGAGAAAAATTAAAGTAATAATTAACGGGAAGCTGAAGAATGTTAGATTTCACTGCCCGAATTGTGGAAAGTTCATGACAACTAAAGACAATTTCTTAGCCTTAGATTGTAGATTTTGCGGTGAACATATCGAGATTGATGAAGATTATGTTGTTAATTGTATCGATGGAGGGTATATACTTGATTTATCAAAATTTTTTGATTGTGAATACTCAATTATAGAAAAATAAGAGTGAAGGTGAGAGAAAATGAAAAGATTGGCATACTGGTATATTGATATAAAAAACATAAAGAACAATGTAGAGGGTTTTTTGTCTTGGTTGCTGCGGATGCACGAAGTTACATTCTATGCTATTCACGAAGACACTCTGATAATTAGGATCGAAAGACAAGAAGAAGAACTTGAAAGATTGAAAAAAGATGCAGAGATGCTGGGAATTGTGGTGAGAGAAAATGAATAAAGATACTTATTGGGATATAAGGAAATTTGTAAAAAATTCACCAATATATTACAATTCTGGTTTCTTTAATGGAATTACTCTTGATAATTTTATAAAAAAATATTTCACTCCCGAAGGATGGAAACGTCTTTCACGGTTTGTGTATCCTTATAACAGAAGAGTTTTTATTTCAAAATCGGCAATAAGAGTTGCTGACAAAGTAAAAGATCATCTTGGACTTGAGTTAATGCCTGTAGTTATACCTGTAGCAAGAAAAGGATATGATATGAGTGGAGGAACATATCCTTTTATGATGTTCGATAAAAAAGGAGAAACCTGGTGTTTTGATATTCCTGTTCATTTGGTTCTTAAAAAAAGCACTAAATTAATATTTTCTGGAATCTCTCCTTTTGAAACCGTTATATCAGGAGAGAAGGTGAGAGAAAATGAAGAACAAAGTTGAGAAAGAAGAATTTGAGTATGAGGAAGAGGTAAAAGAATTTACGGGGTTGATTTTTCACTGTCCAAATTGTGATGAGACCTTTCATTTACATATTGCCACAGTAAGAGTAAAAAACAGAAAAAAAATGAATAAAAGAGGTGATGAAAAATGATTAAAAAAACATTGTTAATATTGTTTTTACTAGTAGGAGTTGTATATGCTGAACCAATAGGACATATAACTTCCAAAGGAATCCAAAAAACATTCAATTCTCTTTGTCCAGACACTTCTCCAAGTAACTGGGAAAGAAATGTAGAAAAGATATATTCCTTCGTGAGAGATATTCCATACCGATCAGATTTCGACGACAATTACCCAGGGTTAGACTACTGGCAAACACCAGAAGAAACTATACGGGAAAATGCAGGAGATTGTGAAGATCATTCTATTCTACTCGTATCTCTATTAGAAGAACTTTACAGAAGAACTTACCACAAAGAACCAGATTCTATTTATGTGGTCTATGGGATTATTACGAGAAAGAGAACCTGTATTCTCGGACATGGTCATGTATGGGTAATCCTCAGAGAAGATAAATTTAACATTCCCATATTTAAGAACCTAAAACGATTTAAGTGGAAAGGCAAAACTTGGATACAGGTAGAAACTCTAAAAGACAGAAGCCATTATTTCGATTACTGTGAAATTAGGCAGGTCTTTAACTCGAAAAATCTATACGAAAACCAGAAATTCTCAGGTAGCAAACCAATTCCAATTCAGATAATAAGAGAAATGCCGTCTGTCGTTCTAACAAATTCCAAATTCAAAGTAAACCTCAGAATCAAGAAGATATTTCCAAGATTCGTTCTAACAGAATACCCACCATTCAAAATAATAAATGCTTCTCCACAACCTCAAGAACTTAGCAATAGAATTCAATGGGACTACTGGAACAACAAAAGAGACTACTCAATTAAAACACTTTCTTACATTCTTCAGGCTCCAGATTCAACTGGAAAATACGAATTCAACGGAGAAGTATTCGTTGGTGCATATCGCCCTAAAGTAGAGGGAAGAAAACACATATATGTGGTCTCAAATATATTCTCTGCAGTAAATCTGTGGGTGAGAGGTGAAATCAGGCTAAGTGATTTAGTAAACTTAATCACGGAGTGTTACCATGAAAAAAGGGTATGGGATAAAAAAAGAAGACTGGATAAGAGCATATGAAAATGCGATAGAACGAGAAAAAAAGAATATCCAAGTATCTATAGAATTGGGATTTCCTGAAAACATAAGCAGGAGCTTAGAAAAAATCAGAGAGTATGAAGAAAAGTTGAAAGCACTATAAAAGTCAGGGTAATCTGCATGATTACATCGCCGATGAGTGGCGATTAACAAGGCAGCGTATGCGAGCCTTGCACCGTTTAGGTGTAAATAACTAAGTAAAAGGAGGTGAGAAAAAGGTGAGAATATTAGCAGTTTTAGTTGGTTTGATAGTGATAGCAGGGATGGTTAGTGCGACAGGAGTGGGAACACACATTGATATAGACGCCGACTTAGAGGCAGGTTCTTCATTGGATACATCTTTCCATGTACCTGGTGGGGATGTTGATATAGACGCAAGGGGATACAGTGGTTGGTCTTATCAGGCAGGAAAATTAGCATCTCGACACACATTCCATGGGGAAGGAGATTTTTCAGGGAGTTTTAGCACTAGTTCGCACGGAACACATGGATACCTGTCAAGTTATGTAAACGCGGAATCCGATAGTCCAGCTCTATTCCATTTGTATGGGATGCAAGACTTTGATGTTTCAAGTGGAAACCACAACAAAAACACCGTAGGAGAAATTGAAGCCTATGCTTTTGGTAGTGACAAGGCAGAGATGAACTTGAAATTAACGGGATCTATGTACATATACAAGGATGCAACAAATCCATGGAATAAAAATCCAGTTTACGGAGAGGGTTCAGACTACGATGTATACCATTTGACAAGAACTACAGATAAGGGTGCGGATGGACAATTTGGAACAGGAGACGACTCTATAATTGGCTTTGGTATAACTGAGTTCTGGAGAGACACATCAACTCACGGAACAGGCACAGGGAGTGCAACATTTTCCTACAGTAACATTTGGGCACATTACACAGATGAAGACGGAAACATGGATATTCCAGGCGGTGGGAGTGCTTCAATGACAGCAACAGCGACTGGAACAGGAGACTATTACCAAAAGGGTTATGGTAGGAACAACCTGGTTTACAATGGTTTCTCGATGCCAGGTGGCGGTTCAATGACTACAATGGGAACATTCTACGGCGGATTTAGCGGTAATCCATCTATCCACGCCAACTAAGTGAACAAAATTGGAAGGACTTTGTCCTTTCATTTATTTTTTATTTTTTTAAACGGCTACCAACCAAAACACTATTAACTAAAGGAGGTAAAAATGAAAAGAACAATCTATACAATAATCTTATTCCTACTAATAGGAATAGGAACGGTAAACGCAAACACGAACATTAGTATTAATGTGGTAACTCCCGATGATGTAGATATGGTAACAAACATCGAAGCGAATGGAAGCGTCAGGTTTAATCTAAACGGTATCGGTCTCCACACCATTTACGAGAGAACTAAGAGAAACATTATATTCTACATCAACGAGGGAATCGAATGGTTAAACGGCAAAACTCACACAGAACCAGAAAGCAAGGCTATTGGCTATGCTCTTGGAAGGCATTTTGTGTCTGTTGGTAGTTTTGCACATTTCATTGATGATGTGAGGATAGCCATAACAGACATAACAAACAAACTACAAATACTATCCTTGAGGCTTGAAGCAGTGGAGCAAACATTGAACGAAATAGCACCGAATGCTTATTGCAGAAATAAGGTTAAAACTATGTTGAAGTATAACACAACCCTGATATCCAGTGTAAAATGTGATAACACAATGTTCTACAAAAAACAATACGGTGTAGCGGTAATTTCAACACCAGAACTTAAAGAGATTCCGAGAAACACGAGAACAGTTGTTTTAGAATGGGATTATACCATCAACACACACGGAATTGAACAGGTAATGGACACGCAAAACATTCACACATCTCCGTATTTCAACATCTATCGAAACGGGAAGGTAATAAAAAAGATAACAGATGCAAGAAGATTCGAGGATAAAAGTGTTGTTAGTGGAGAGACATATACATATATGATTTCAGCAGTAGTTGATGATATTGAGATTTTTTCCAACGAAGAAATCACAACAATAATATAGAGAAAATGAGAACCAAACGGCGTGGAATTGATAACAAAGACAAGCAAATCTTGAGTGCTCTGCAAGAGAACAGTAAAATATCGTTCAGAGAGCTAGCAAAATCACTTGGTGTTCCAGTCACAACAATCTGGAGAAGGGTAAAAAATTTAGAAGAAAAGGGGGTTATCAAAAAATTCACCATCGAGATTGATAGAAAGAAACTACAACGACTGGAACTCTACGAAAAGTCCAAAGATGAACTAATTAACATGATATTAGAAAGAGATGATTTCCGTAACCTGTAGTTTTTGTGGTAAAGAACTAAATGAAACGGGAGGAATTTTGTTATCACCTCCGTCTGATGACAAAGTAGAAAAACACCATATCTGTAGAAAGTGCTACAAAATATTAAGCATTATCCGAGAAACATGGATAGAAACAGATTGGAAAGACTTAACTGAAAATGACAAAGGAAAGAACATACATAAGGATTTTGATAACGATACTATTGTTTAGCACGATAACAATAGCAGTATCACCAAATGTGTTGGAAATCACAATGAATGAAAATGAGATTTACCACACAACCATAACGGTAGAAGCACAAAACTTCACATCTTCATATAGTGGAGATCTGGCAGATAAGATTCATGTAGTTCAGCAACCAGTAAACGGTACTCAAGTGATACTGGTTGTCATAGAAAAACCGCCTCCAGGCAACTTTTTTGGCGTCATATCAGTTAGTTATGATACCACAACATATGAAATTCCTATGATCATTGAGGTCTTGAGCACGGAAGAACCTTCACACCCTCATTTTTCTGTTAGCGAGGAAGCACTACACCTCGCCATGGACATAAATGAAACACAGCACTTCCATCTAAAAGTCAAAAACGATGGAAATGTTGATCTCACAAACTTTCATGCAGATATATTGTATAACTGTAGCTGGTTGAGTGTTTCGTGTGAAAACAAAACCCTGGAGGTAGGTGATTCAAGATATGTGTTCATAACAGTCAACACAACAGGTTTGGAAAGGGAAAACAAATACAATAAAATCTTTTTAGTAACTAATGAATACGAAACAAGTGTTATGGTTAGCCTGTCAATGGTGGAGAGCTACAGAATGAGATACTGGAAAGCTCTGAGTAACATAACTGAACTGCAGAGCAAGTATAACAATCTTGTAGAGGAATACAACTTGCTAAAAACACAATACGAAGAGTTACAACTTTCAGTTAGCCAAACACTTGGGCAAGAGGGTATTCAGAAAAACATATCACAGATATCTGCACAGCAGAAAAACATCCAAAAAAACATGACAGAGTTGTTCACACTACTTCAAAACCTGAATAACTCGATTAACAACAGGATATCAAGTTTATCAGACTCAATAGACGGATTAATGAAGAATATCAGCAACAATGTAATTAAATTAGAAGAAAATATAAATATAATAGACTATAAAACTGTAGAAACACAGGCAAAAATACAAGAACTTATAGAAAAAAATGAAGAAGAAGGCGAGAAGAAAGACATATCGTTTATAGGCTTGTTTTTTATCATTGTTGTGGTTTTCATAGCATTGAAAAAAACACAGAAATTGGAGAAGATAAGTAGTCTAATCAACCTAACAAAAACAGAGGTGAGCAAAAATGGAGAAAAAGACAAACACTGAAAAAACCGAGGGAAATGGAAATTGTGTATATGTAGGGAAAAAACATATCTACAGATATGTGTTGGCTTGCCACAAAAACCTTTCGGAAAAAGGCGACACAAAAATTGTTGCCAGAGGCAGAAACATAAGCAAAGCAGTTGATACAGCTGAAATAGTTAAGAGAAATTATGCAAATCTGAGTGAAGAGATATCCATAGGTTCAGAACAAGTTAATGATGAGGAGAAGAAAAAAACACTCAACATCTCCACCATTGCTATCAATCTATCTGTAAAATAAAATGGATAAAAAAGAACAACATATTGTAGAAGAGGGGGAACTAAAGGAAAAGCCTAAAAAGAAAACCATCTTTGGTGACCCCATTATAGAATTTGAATAGAAAAACCCAAAAATGGGAAAGAGAAAAATTGTAGGAAAACATTTCAATAATGTAGAGTATCTATGTTTAGACTTCAGAAGGGGTAAATATATATTTGATTACGGTAAAAAAGTCAGCAAATTTGTGAGACTGTGGATTACAGCTGCAGTATTCCTTGCTGCATTAGTTTTTATCAGCCTTTCCCAATCTTTCATGGTTGTCTTTATTATCCTTATTTCTTCTATTCTTTCACTGATTTTTCGGAATCACATTGCAGTATTGCTTGCTAAACTTCCATATATGCTGGCGACAAAAACAACCACAACAATAACGAGCCTAAATGTCAGGAAGTTCGTGTTTCACACAGGTTTGGACTTTAAAGACGAATTGAGTGGCGACTTTTACAAGTATCTTGAAAAACAAGAACTATTTAAGTTTTACGATTATTCAGAAGACACAAAGCCTACAAGATTTAACCTACTAAACAAACTCTTGTTTAGAAAAACTCCAACATATTGGTGTGTTTATACCTTCAGCAAGCCCCCGAAACAGGGGAAATTGAAAATAACACATATAAAGGACAACCCATTTTTCAGTAAAGTGTAAAATGCCGAACGAAAAACCCGAAGCAGAAAAACTACCTGAAGAAAAGCCAGAAGAGATAAAAGAAAAAAAGGTAAAATACACTCAATATGCTCTAATAGCAGTAGGATTTATCATACTGGTGGCTAACCAAATCTATGATATTCCAGGAAAAAGCATCTTCGGAGAGAAGATGTATATGATTTTAGGTGTGTTGCTTATCATTATTGGAGGCTATGACCTGATTAAGTTCAAGAAAAAGAAAAAAGAAATCGTGAAAAGAGAGGAAAAAGGATACAGCACCACGCAATTGATAAACTACATCTATGAACACTACAGGATTTTTGATACTCCAGCAGGAAAACTCAACTTGATAAACGATTTCGGTCCCGTTCAGGCAGTTGAACAAGACCCGAATCCCAACTATCTTAGATTGGTCTTTCCCATCAGAAGAGGAGAGAACGAAAGCATTAATTCGTCTATCCCTGTTGATGAAATAGGACACTACACCCACACAGTTGTAGCTATCAACAGATTCAACCCTGAAGACTTTAGATTCATGAGGGTTAAGTTAGATCCCGAATTGCATCCAGCAGATAAAAAGAAGGTAATATTAGATTTGCCACTAACAGAAGAAAAACACAGGTTTGAGTATGGGCTTGAATACAAACCATGGATAAATAAAAAATACAAATTTGAAATACCGTCGTTGCCGAGATATGGGAGAGAATATACCGAAGAATGAAAAAAATATTGCCAGCTATCATAATACTCATGATAATGGGGTGTGTAGCAAGCGAAAACCTGACTTTCAGTGATGAAATGGATAATGAAACGGGAAAAATTTCCTTTACTGACCTCCTTGCAGATATCAGACATGATATTAGGGAAATAGAAGAAAAATTTGAAAAACTGCAAAAGTTCAGGGCATACTCAAAAGAAATCGAAGAAAAGCTCAAAGAGTACCAAAAGAGAGAATATGTAGAATCACTCAACGAGAGTGAGCTCAGATCACTTGTCTTTGGCTATATGCTGAGCGAAAAAGAACTACAATCCAAACTCAAAGAAGCAAACACTGACTGTGAAGTCAGACTAACAGAACAACAACAACTCTTGCAAAAAGAAATTGACATACTGAGACATGATAAAGAAACCACAGAAACAGCACTTGCAGTCGCAATAATACTATACCTACTCACTATATTAGTTTTTTACAGACAAAAACTCTTGGGGAGGGGAAGATAAAATGGATATATGGACAATAGTTGAAATAACGGCACTTGTAGTTATAGCTTTATTAGTTTATATGAAATATGGTGGTGGGAGATCAGATAGACCACTCCACATAATTCCGAGTGGTAATCCTGTTTTGAGGATAGGAACACCACCAAATTGCATGGAGTACAACATAGAAAAAGTTACCCCTTGTGTTGGTTTTGGGTGGGAACAATACGGAAGACAAGTAGCCATAGACTTGAAAGAACCACTAATTAAGCCTTTCGGTGGGTTTGCAGCTGGAGAGAGAACGATAGTGATTGACGATAGACTTGTAACAGCAAGAACAAAAGATGGAGACATCGTAACAGGATTTGAACAAAAATACAGCGGTGACAACATACTCAGAATTCACACAGATTACTTTGAAGCAGATATGGAGTCTAAAGATGTTGGTGAACTTAAGCGTGTTTTAGCCAAACTAAACGAAGAGACAAGAGAAAGAATGAAAGCCCAAGCTAAAGTTGCGAGTGTTGCAACACCTGAAGAAATACTGGAACAAGCTGAGAAGATCATATCGAAAGCCGAGAAGGTCAAGAGTGCAGGTAGACCGAGATATCCATACTACTGGCACTATCCCGAGCGCTATGCTCCAAGATTTGAACCTGAAAAAGAACCTTACTAAAATGGAAAACACTGAAGATATCAAAGTTGAAGTAGCAAACCAAGAACCTGAGCCTGAAGAGGAAGAAGACATAATCGCAAAATACTCGCTCAAATATAAAACTTGGCGGGAGTTAGACCGATTCCTGACAAAACGATTAGAAGGTATAAAAAAAGAGCGGGAACACATAGATCGCCTCATAGACATACTAGAAGGCAACAAAAAAATTTCACCAGAGGAAGAGATAAAAGAAGACATAGATAGGATAATAAGTGATTGCTCTAAGTTTGTGGATAATTTTGGTCATCTTGAAGTTGATAAGAGCGTAAAACCATTCACATACCTCCCCCCACAGTTTGCCGAAAGGATAATATCAAATCTTGAGGGTGTGAAGGCTAACATAAACAACTACAAGTCAAAAAGCGATGGTTTGATAATGGCATACAGAAGTTGCTATAAACTTATCAAAGAGATAGACACATATATCATACAAAATCTCAACAACTTATGCAGAGAAGCACATAAAGAATATCTTTCTGAAGAACAGATCAAGCTCCTCGAACATGAAACAAAAACAGAGATAAAAGTAGCAAAATCATATCTATCATCACTCTCCCCAGAGGACATAGATAGATTAGAAGACGAAGAACTCAAACAAATACTACTGAACCTATTTGAAAAGAGAAATCAGCAACTGATAACCGAATTAGAAGCTCTAAGAACACAAGTAGACAGCTTAGAGGAGGAAAAGACAAGTCTACTTGAAAAAATCAACGAACTAAAAGCGGAAGTCCAGACAGTGAAAAGAACATACATAAAACCAGAGAAATTTCAGGAAGAGCTTGAAAAAGCAGCGAAATACTATCCAGACTTGGTTATGCCTGAGATTGGCAGCAGAGAGTATGCAGAAGAAATGGTGTTTTTCATTCACTTATACAGTACGAAATTATCTATAACAGGGGGGATGAAAATTCTCCCAAGTGTTCTCCAGACTATTATATCATTGGTTTACATGGGGAAGTACAAAGTGTTTAACAAACATTTAGATGAAGGTATGAGGGCAAGTAATGGGATGATAAGAAAAGATAAAATGAAAGGTAAAGACTGTTATGCTCTCAATCCTATGAAAAACGACGAGATCGTGGAAGTCGTAAGTAAACTTAAACATGGCAAATTTAGATTTTTAACAAAGCGAGGTGAGGTATAAGATGACAGAATTGGACACATACATAGATATAGGAAAACTTTCTGATGCGCCATTTATTTACGAGAATGAAGATGACTATATTTTTGGTAAGTTAGCAACGAGAAGGTTCATAAAAACCTTTTTTCCTGATATTTTTGTAAGTTTTAAAGCAAGAAATGTAGTTAGGAAAGCATTAGAAGATGTGTTCTTTGATGTTTTGCGTAAAGCCGACAGCATAGCAAAGGCAACACATAAACGAGCCAGAATTAGAGACATGCATATAGTTATGCTCACTGATAGCTCTGCTATTGGTTATCCAATTTTGATTAACAAGCAGATAAAGGACATGACAAATAGAGCAATGGAAAATTTAAAAGCAGTTGGGATACATGCTCAAAAACAGGAGGGGTCTTACTGGAGCGATAAATCATTATATACTATTGCAGTAAATTCAGGCATAGATCCAACACCAACACGTAAAGCAGTAGGAAAACTATCTGATTTTTTGGTTAAGTGTACTGCATATTACTTATCGAACACCATGCTTTTAAATAGTTTGATTAGAAAGAGGAAAATCAGATACGATATAGCCGTAGCGGGGAAGATCGCAACAAGACTTCCAAATAACACAAATGATGATATACAGCGTGAGAAAATTAAAGAAGAAATTGGTAGTGTGAAAAGAAGAAGATTCCTCACGACGGAAAGGCAAAAGATGTATAGGGAACATGCAAAAAGACTAAGAGATCTAAAGATAATAAAAACACCGAGGTGGAGAAAAAATGGCAACAAAAACAAACCAAGCGGAGAAAAAATACTTTCTCCTGCTTGATAAGGACATGAATGTGATAGGTGGATATAGTGGAAGAGCACCACGACAGGCTGCCATTAAGGCAGCAAGAAGGGGACACAAAGACATAAGACTGAGAGAGCGAGGGAAAAGAAACAAAGACAAGAGCTGGACTATACACATCTATCAGGGAAGTGTAGAAAGAAAAAAGATAGATGTGAAGGACAGCATGCCAGAGTGGATGAAAGCAAGGGCAAAAAACGGCAAACTTGAAGTGAAAGCCGCGAAAGTAAAGAAAGTCGGTGTTCAGAGAGTTAAGAAGAAAAAGAGGTAGGAACAACCCCCTACCTCTTTCTTTTTCAAAATGATAATTAGAAAGCATGGTTTGGAACTCAACAAAGATAAATATAAAATCAAAAAAGGCTACTTGGAAACTTTAGAAACTAATGAGGGTGATTGTGAAATTTTCTGCGGGAGCAACATTAAAATAGTATGCGGGGACAACTGCAGAATAAATTGCGGAGATCACTGCAAAATAATTTGTGGATTCGGTTGTAAGGTAAAGTGCGGAAATAACTGCGAAATAGAATCAGGTAGAGGGACTATAATCCTTGGATGGTGTGGCAAAAACAACTGTATCTACGAATTCACCAAAAAAGAAACCATACTCTTCAGATATGGAAAATTTGAGAGCAAAACTTCCTGAATGTTGTCTTGCACATATTCTTTCTTGCTTCATTGATTATCCTTTGTTTATCTGATGCATGCTTATATCTTCTGAGATAATACTCAATCTTGCTCGGTCTCCCTCCCCTGTTTCTTTTTAGGCTCTTCTCCCTGTTGATAGCCCTCAAAATCTCTTCGAGAGTGAGGTGAGAATTTTCAATTTCTCTGACAATCGTTTTCCATTCTTCTTTGTTGTAGTGTATCATTTTTTTGGAGGTAAAAAACTAAGTTTTTATATTTATATAATTATGTTTTATAGTATAAATATTAAATGAAGTTAAATGCAAAATGAAAGAGAAAAAGGAGCAATGGATTGGATTCCAAGGGGCTGAACGGGTCAAGAGAGTTGGAGGAAGCCTAATGATTAAGCTCCCGAGGGGCTACATAGAAGCCCATGATATCAAAGAGGGGGACATAGTCGGCATTATGGCGAATGCCGACTTGGTGATTGTTGCAAACGAGAAAGATAAAGATAAACTCTACAGGCAAATCACAAAGTCTGTGGAGGAAAAAAAGAGAAAGTTACTAAAAGAGCTTGAAAAACTTGAACAAAAAGAGAGGGAGATTGAACAGAAAATAAAAAGGAGGTAAATGAAATGAATAAAGAAAAGGATTTCAGAATTGTAAACGAAATACTGGAGACAGATGAGTGTGTAATAGCAGGAATTGGAACTGCTGAAATAAAAGGGTATGATGTAGTAACGAAAGTCTCATTAGATTATTTGGAAAGAGCAATAAGAGTGATAAAGGCGTTACATAAAGGAGAAAAAGATATTACCATTGACATTGCTATAGCAGATAAATCTCCTTTGGTTATAGGAGAATATAATGAAGACACGAACTCAATAGAACCAAAATAGAAAAATGATAATTGCGGTTGATTTTGACGGGATTTTAGCAGAATATGGTGAGTGGAAAGGACATAAACACATAGGTAAGCCTATTAAGGAAAATATTGAAATGGTTAAGAAGTTACATAAAGATGGACACAAACTGATACTATTCACTACAAGGCTCAATTGTAGTTGGGATAATACTAAGTATACTTACGAAGAAAGATTAGAAATTATACAGGAGTGGCTAAAGAAACAAAAAATATGGGATGCCTTCACAGATATTACAAGTGAAAAACCTTATGCCGATATTTACTGGGATGATAGAGCAGTATCAACATTAGAAGAATTGGAAAGGAAACTGAAAGGAAATTAATCATAATGCTAAACTTTAAACGGAGGTAAACAAAATGAATGCAAAAAATGAATATGAAAGAACGGGAGAGCATTTCAACATTGAGAGAAAAGTGGTATATGACGGGAAGGAGTATGAGAGGACTGGAAGGTATTTTAAGATGCCTTCTGGCACTTCAGCACTTGTCTATGTGGACAAGGAAGGAAAGGAATATGTGTTGCATCAAGGGAAAATGACAAGCATAGAACAAATTAAGGAGGAGAAAGAAGAGAAACAAGAGGAGGCTAAGTTAGGCACTACGGAAAAAAAGTTAGGCACTACAGAGAGCACTACAGAAGCAACAACCACTGAGGTAGCCCTCATTCCCTCAGAGAAAGAGTTAGGCACTACATCTCAAGAGAGAATGACGGGGTTTCTGCAACCAGTAACTTCCATTGATGAGGCAGTTCGGCTTTTTCGTTTATACGAAGATGCAAAAACAAGGATACTGACTGACAACGATGTCATCTGGATAGGGAAGGATGGTAGACCTACGGAAAAAGGACAAGGACACCCACATATCAAGCGTTCAGGATGGCGGAAATTAGCGAGATTCTTTGGACTGAGTTGTAAGATTCTGGAGAGAAAGAAGGAATGGGCAGAGGATAACGAGGGCAGATACTATATATGGACGTACAAGGTGAGGGCTTCGCATCCGTGTGGAGCATATCAAGATGCTGAGGGGATATGCACAAGCAGAGATCCATTCTTCAGCAAGAAACACGGAAAGAGGATAGAGCCAGAGGAAGAAAACATTATGATGAAAGCCCAGACAGTGGCTTTCAACAGGGCGATTAGTGACCTGTTAGGGAGCGGAGAGATATCAGCAGAGGAGGTAGAGTAGAGAAAATTTTTTCTTTCTTTTTTTTATTTTTAAAAGATAGAAACGGGGAAAATTTGAAATGGAGAGTATAATGAAGAATGAGGAGTATATTTGTTGCATTTAAGAAAGAGGAGGATGCCTTAAAAAATGCTCATAAATTTAATTCTATTTCTGCCGTTAGAAATAAGAATGTCTTTGCTGTTTTTGTTAATTTCACATTCGATGTTCCCAGCGAGAGTAAAGCATGCGAAATTGTAAGAAAAGGGATTATCAAGAAGTTTGGAATCGAGGACAAGGTAAGGGATGTAACAAAGCAAGAGATAGAGAGGAAATATGAAATAAAAGAAGAGTGGAAAATTTCGAAGGAGGAATTTGAAAGACTCAAAAATTTGGCTCTTTCTCTGAAGGAAAAAAGAAAAACGAAGGATGAAATCAGGGAGGAGATCCTACTTACCATTATAAAGGAGGGTAAACAGAGAGCAGTCTATGAGACTGCCCAGTATTTGACTCAAAATCACCACTTCTTGACCCTCGATGATACGGAGGAGGTTCTTTATTATAACGATGGAATTTACAAGTATGGAGGGGAGATTGTCATTAAAAGAGAGGTCGAGGAAATCTGGAGTAGTCTGGCTAAAAAACACGATGTCAATGAGATTATCGGTCATATTCAGAGGATGACCTACTGTAGCAGGAAGGAATTTGACAGAGACAAATATAAAATTGCTGTGGAAAATGGAATTCTGGATGTTCTGGAGGGGAAACTGGAGGAGTTTTCTCCAGAGAAAAAACATTTAATCAAGATTCCTGTATTCTTCGACCCAGATATGGACTGCCCAAAAATCAAGAAGTTTGTTTCGGAGATTGTTGCCGAGGAGGATGTCCCTCTCATTCAGGAAATGTTTGGGTATTGCCTTTTGAAGAATTATCGTTATAATATTGCTTTTATGCTTCTGGGTGGGGGAGAAAATGGAAAAAGCACTTTACTGAAGTTGTTAAGAAGGTTTTTAGGAGATGAAAATGTTGTACCTGCTTCTCTTCAAGAATTATGTCATGATCCATTTGCAAAAGCTGAGTTGTATCAGAAACTGGCGAACATACATGCAGATCTAACATCAGACCCTCTCAAGCAAACTGGAAATTTCAAAATGCTCACTGGTGAAGATTTCATACGAGGGAACAAGAAACACAAAGAGCCCTTCTCATTTGAGAATTTTGCCAAGTTGATTTTTTCTGCAAACGAATTGCCGAAGACATGGGACATGAGCCATGCATTTTTCAGGAGGTGGATAATTATCAACTTCCCAAATGTTTTTGAGGGGGATAAGAAAGACCCAGCTATCTTGGAAAAGATTACCACACGGGAGGAGTTGTCTGGGTTGTTGAACTGGGCATTAGAGGGGCTACAAAGGATTATCGAAAATAGAGGGTTTTCCTCCTCAAAGACAAGAAAGGAGATAGAAGGGGAGTGGGTTCTGAGAACAAATAGTCTGAAGGCGTTTGTGGATGCTTGTATTGAGCGTGATCCAGAATATGCGATTGAAAAAGACGATTTCTATCGAAAATACTGTGAGTTCTGTGAGGAATTTGATATCTCACCAGTGTCCAGGGAGGTGGTTGGGAGGAGATTGCCTCAAATATTACCAAAGGTTCGGTGGGAAAGAAGAATGGTAGAATTAGAAGATAATAATAAGATTCAAAAAAGATTATGGATAGGTATAAAATATCATAATAATATATTTAATATATTAAAATGTTTAGATTGTCAAGTATTTTTAACTTATGGTAAAATATATAAAGTAAATATAATAAGTCAAAAATACTTAGAAAAAGAGGCAAATTACTCATATGTGTATCAAAACTCGGCAAAAAATGTCAGGTTCTTGGAGAAAATCAGAGAAATTCAGAAAATTTTTGTATATCATAATGATATACAAAATCAAAACCAGAAGCAAGAGCCGTTAATTTTGTATGACGACATTGTAATTGAAGCCGAAAAGAAGGGAATCAGCGAGGAAGAAGTCAAAAAGATCCTCAACGAACTCAAAATGAAGGGAATTATCTACGAGCCGAGACACAATCAATTTGCTCTCGTTTGAAGTTAGGCACTACAAAATGGTTAAACTTACATTAGTTCAAGGAGATACGCTGAGGGTTTTAAAGAGAATTCCAGATGAAAGCATAGATTGTGTTGTTACAAGTCCTCCTTATTGGGGTTTAAGAGATTATGGAGTTGAAGGACAAATTGGATTAGAACCAACTTTGGAAGAATATCTTGAGCGTTTATTTAGGATTATGAAAGAGTTAAAAAGGGTATTGAAAAAAACGGGAGTGATATTTTGGAATCATGGAGATTGTTACTCTGGTTCTGGTAAAGGATATGGGAGCATAGACCCCAAATACCCTTCTGCAAGGGATACCCGAAATACTATAAGACCTAATAGATTTAAAATTGATATTCCTCAAAAATGTATGTGTCTTCAGAACTACCGCTTTATTCTCCGCTGTATTGATGAATTAGGGCTGATATTAAGAGATACAATTATTTGGGCTAAAAAAATATGGATAGCTAAAGAGAATACAACTATAGGTAATGCTATGCCCTCCTCAGTTCAAGACCGCTGTGTTTTTACTTATGAACCTATTTTTATGTTAGTAAAAAACAAAAAATATTTCTTTGACCAAGATGCATTAAGAGTGCCCTATACTCAACCGTTAAACAGATGGGGTGGGGATAGACTTGAAGCTAAAGGTAAAAGTGAATGGGATAATGGAACAGGACAGCAAACTTATAGAGACAGAGATATGAGACCAAATCCTACAGGTGCTAACCGTCCTAATGTATGGCAGATAAATACTGAACCAGTAGCGTTTGCTCACTTTGCTTGTTTTCCTACCGAATTGGTAAAATGGCTTATTCTGGCTGGATGTCCTCAATGGATTTGTAAGAAGTGTGGGAAGGCGAGGGAGAGGATAGTAGATAAAAATTATATTCCTACGCGACCAGGGCTAAAGACAGGGCAAGGAAAAAGTGGAACTGATTTAGATCCCAATAAATCGTTACATCAAAGAGATATTTCCAAATATCGTATGAGAATTGAGTATTACACCATCGGCTGGACAGACTGCGGTTGTAAAGAACATTATTGTTGTAACTGCAAAAAGTTTATAAACCTCAAAACACTAAATAAATATTATGCCATACAAAGACTCGGAAAAACGAAAGGAAGTAGCGAGGAAATATTATCAAAAGAAAAAAGAATACTACAAGAGATATTACCAGGAAGCAAAGATAGGACTTCATCCCAACAAGTTTCCAAAGAAGATTTGCGAGATTTGTGGCAAAGAATTTTATGGAAGAAAAAACCAGAGGACTTGTTCCAGGAAGTGTGGAGTTCAATTACAGATAAAAGAGGGGAAACATCATACATTTCCCAAAGGGCAGAAACCACCAAATTACAAGGGTGGAACAATAAACAAAGAAGGATACAAGATAATAGTAGTGAATGGAAAGAGAATGATGGAACATCGTTGGATAATGGAACAGCATCTGGGGAGAAAACTACATGCTTGGGAGGAGGTTCATCACAAAAATGGGATAAAGACAGACAACCGAATAGAGAATTTAGAGATTGTTGTGAAGAAGATGCATTATGGAGAAGTATTGTGCCCATATTGTCAAAAGAATTTCAAAGTGAAATAAGATGCCCTTTTTGTGGGAGTAGCCAAATTACATTAAAACATCCTGGCTGGGAAATAGGCGTAGTTCTCGACCCCTTTCTCGGCTCAGGAACAACCATGAAAGTATGCTTAGAACTAAAGAGAAACTGCATAGGGATAGAAATAAACCCAGAATACATAAAAATCGCCAAGGAACGCCTCAACTGGGGCTCAACTCTTGGTGATGTTCAATTCGAGTTTTATACGGAGGAGGAATTCATGCCCGTTTAAAAAGTTAGGCACTACAGGATGAGAATTCGATACATTTCAAACTATCAAGAAAAGGCAAAACTCCCTAAACCAGATGGTAAGCACTGTGTAGTTTGCGGGAAAGTCTTGCCAAAATACAAGAGAAAATTTTGCTCCGATGAATGCATCTTGAAATGGAGAGCTACCATATTGGTCAAGTCTTGGGATGATGTCAGAGCATTCGTGATGAAAAGAGATAATCTGACCTGTCAGGATTGTGGTAGAAAGCAGGATATCAATGATCCTCAGACATGGTTGGAGGTTCATCATATTGTCCCGATCCAAGATGGTGGAGATGAGTTTGATCCTGAGAACTGTATTACTCTCTGCCACCGATGTCATGTCGCAAGACATAAGCATCTGCGGACAAAAAGCTATCCACTGAAATTGTGGATAGAAGGTTAGGCACTACAAAAATGCACCACAAAATAATTTTAGGAGACTGCCTGGAGGAACTAAAGAAAATTCCTGAAAACTCCGTAGATATGGTTCTGACCGACCCACCATTCTTTGTTCTCAGCCAAAATAAACGACTTGAAAACGCAGGTTGGGATAAATTCGAGAGCATAACTCATTTTATGGAGTTTACAAAAAAATGGTTACAAGAATGTTATAGAATACTAAAACAAGATTCTCAACTCTATACTTTCTGGTCTCAGATGTGGATAAAAGAGTTTTGGAATATAGAACAACCTTTTGAAATTAAAAGAATGCTTATATGGAACAATCCCTGTAAGACAAAAGGATTTACAAATAGAATGTATTTGTGGAATTATACTCCTATATTCTTCCTGTCCAAAGGTAAAATAAGAAAATTTAATGCCTCTTTTCTTGAAAAAGAAAATGTTGATGTATTTAGATTTCCTGCCCCACAAACAAACTTTAAGAAAGATAGGCAATTACATTTCCTACAAAAACCACTAAAATTAGTTAAAATATTGATAAAGAATTCAAGTGATGAAAATGACTTAATTCTCGATCCTTTCCTTGGAAGTGGAACAACATCAGTCGCATGTGAGCAACTGGGAAGAAATTCTATTGGAATCGAAATCAACAGAGAATACTGCCAGATTGCATACGAAAGACTAAAGCAAGAAGTAGAGCAAACAAAATTCAACAGAGAAAAATCAACAATAGAAAAGATGGGGTTTTAGAAAATGCAAGCAAAACTATTAGACATAATCAACAGGCTCTATGAGATTCAATTAGCAAAATTAGAACTGGAAGCGCTGGGGGCTAAAGAAGTTTCCTTTAACTTATCTAGCCTTGAATTCAACTTCCAATTTGATGCGGATTTAGAATTCCTCAAAAATCGAGTCTCGTGGTTAGAATCAATCAATGGAGAACCAACTTGGATACGGCATGTCCAGAAAGCAAATAGAAAAGTCTTGAGAGGATATGCAGATTTATGGTATAGCCATTTTGTCTATCCTCTCAAGGCCAGATTTCGCCCCCCTCTTGCTCGCTCAATGATAAATATAGTCTGTCCGAGAGACAAGGGGAAAATTTTAGACCCTTTCACTGGGTCTGGGACCACAAATATTGAGGCATATTTATTGGGTTTAGACTGTGTTGGAATTGATATAAATCCCTTCTTCTGCGACATGACTGATGCAAAGATAGAATTCTACAAAAAAGATATAGGAAATGAGGAGACTGCACAACTCTTCTGGAGAAAATATAATCCAAATTGCTTGAATTACGAGCCAGATGTGGCATTAGAATTCCACCCCATATTAAAAATAATTTACACCTATGCAAAGTATCTGCACTTCAGAGATCCAGCAAAAGCATTTTTCAAGAGATTCTCAGAGATAAAATCAATGCAGGAAGAGTTTTTCAAGAATAAGGATAGATATAGATTTGGAAGTTCTAAAACAATTGTTACAACCGCAGAGGAAATTCCTTACGAGGACGGGTATTTCGATGGCGTTGTTACATCCCCTCCTTACTCCAATGCACTGGATTATCTGAAAGAGAATCGTGCCGCACCAGAATTCTGGAAAATCACCCCCGAAATTAAAAGGAAATACGAAGCTACTCGGAAGAGAGAGAAATGGTATCTGATGATGAGATCCGCAATTGCAGAAATCTCAAGGGTCACTAAATCTCAGGGGAAGATTTGCTTTGTGATCGGTAATCAGAGGGAAAAGGGGGAGGTAATACCTCTTGTAGACTGGTGTATTGAAGAATTCAAAAAGAATGACTGTAAATTGTTACATAATATCGTTCAACTGATCTCATCAACTGGCACATGGAATATCCTCCATGACCATGTTTTAATCTTTCAGAAAAGTTAGAATAAAAATGCACTGCAAGATAAACGAGAAAACATTGAGAAGGATAAACAAAGCAATAGTAGTATATATGGCACTACTTTTGCTCACATCATTTTTTTCAATCCCTATCTACCCAATAATATGGGAAACGATAGGGATATCATTGCTTGGATTTGTGGTTGGTGTTTACCGTAATAAATTACTTGCATCAATCATGGTTTTCGGGGCTCTGATTGCAATCCCTACAGATGTTTACCTTAGTCGTTGGGTAAATAGTGTTTCAACTCTCAGTGATAGTGCTTTCGGCAACGGGTTTTTATTGTTTGTTTTCCTACTCAGTTACATGATTGGAAAAAAATTTGAAATTGAAAATGAGGAGGAGGTGTAAAAAATGCCAGAGAGTTTGCAAACTATCTTCCTTTTGGCTGACAGGCCGATTGTGAATTTTGACCCAGAGGAATTGAAAGAGCACCCATTGAATCGAGAGATTTTTGGAGATTTCTTGCAGGAGGAGTACAATGCTCTCAAGGAGGATATCAAAGAGAGAGGTATCCAAGACCCGCTGCATGTAGTCAAACGAGAAGGGTCTTATATCATCGTCTCAGGACACCAGAGGGCAAAAATAGCAAAAGAGCTGGGCATTAAAGTCCCCTGCATTATCAGAGACGATTTGAAGGATGAGCTACAGATCAAGGAGTATCTAATCAAAGACAACCTCTTGAGAAGACACCTAACCACCGCTCAGAAAGCCGAGATTGTCTTGGCACTTGCAGAAATCGAAGCAGAGAGGGCAAGGGTGAGACAGGAGGCTACTCAACTTGTGGGAAGAGGGGTACAGAAGAAGGATGTTATGGTTGTGGGTCAAGAACCCCCCACCATAAATGAAGACAAAGGCAAATCAATAGAAATAGCAGTCAAGAAAGCCAAAGACCAGGGATTACCTATCTCGGACAAGACTGTGAAGAAGGCTAAAAAGATCCTCGAAGCTGCAGAGAAAGACCAAGACATAAAGAAGGAATGGGAGAAGGCTAAGGCTGGCAGAACCACAGTTGAGAAGGTGTATAGGGAAGTTAAACAGAAGGAGAGAAGAGAGGCATTAAATAAACCAGAGCCTCTTGAGAAAATCACTAAAGAGTACGATATAATCTATGCTGACCCCCCGTGGAGATATGAATTCTCACAATCAAGGAATCGAGAGATAGAAAATCAGTATCCTACTATGACTCTTGAGGAAATATGTGGGTTAGAGATACCTGCTGCTAGTGATGCTGTTCTGTTCTTGTGGTGTCCAATGCCAAAGTTAGACTGGGGATTGAAGGTTATTGAGGCATGGGGTTTTAAATACCGCACGGGATTTGTCTGGGTGAAGGATAAAATAGGAATGGGACATTATGTGAGGAGTAAGCATGAATTACTTCTCATAGGAATAAAAGGGTCTCCAGGCACACCACTACCAGAAAACAGACCTGAATCTGTCATCTTTGCTCCGAGATTTGAGCATTCTAAAAAGCCAGATATTGTATATGGAATCATTGAGAAGATGTATCCTGGGAAATCTTACTTTGAGATGTTTGCCAGAAAAACCAGAGAGGGTTGGGGGGTTTGGGGAAATGAAGTTTAATCGTTTTGAACAAAATGTTATGGAGGGAGAGATATGTGAAGAAAAGGTTAAGGAGAGATTTAAAGAAGTATTTACTCCCATTCTCAATCACATCCTTTTTAGTAATAATCCTGAGTTACAAAAAAGGGGTGTTGATTTTGAAATCTATGCTAGACCTGTAAGATTCGATGTAAAATGTCGCTCTTTCAAATCGTATGCTTATGGTGATATTCTTTTAGAAACAGTTTCGGTGAGAGAAGAAAACAAACCTGGTTGGTTGTGGACTTCTGAGTCTGACATTATTGTATATGTGTGGGAGAATAAGCAAAAGAGTAAATTTGTTGGTGGGTATCTATTATTCTTAAACGAGATAAGAGATTGGTTGAAAAAAGTAGGCACGGATAGGTTCAAGAAAATTGTTGCACATAGTGTAAGTAAACATGGTAGTTGCTGGAGTACAGAAAATATAGCAATACCTCTTTCAGAGTTCCCAAGAGATTGTATAAAGAAGATCAAATTGTCAGAGTTTTCACCACATGACCAAGTCAAACTAAACAGATGGTTTGAGGAGGTGTAAACAAAAATGAAACTTATACTTGAAAAATATGGGGAGACATGGATTGCTGAAACGCCAGAAGACAGGAAGATGTTAAGAGAATTAGCCATGAGTGCTGGGTGTACTGTAGAGAGATTGAAAGTGCATATCAAGTCATTGCTTCCAGCAGCAGAGGAGGTGTTCAGGGGAGAGGAAGAGTGGGAGAGGTGGAGAGAAAAAATAAGATTAAGAAGAGAATTTTAACTTAGTCGGCGGGAAGTCCCTCTCCGAAAGGTGAGGGATGAAAGCCGACATCTCATTTATATGTATGGTTATCTAAATATATAAATAACTATGAAATATAAACTCGATAAATCAAGTCATTCAGTATATGCACTACAATACCACCTCGTTCAGTGTGTGAAGTATAGACGAAAAGTTTTAGATAGAGAAGATATTGTTGATTTCCTAAAACAAAAGATAAAAGAGATTAGTGAAACATTTGATGTAGAGGTATTAAATATAGAGTGCGATAAAAATCACTTTCATTTATTGTTCAAAGCGAAGCCAGTATTGGATATTCCAAAGTATTTGAACACCATCAAGACTATAACCTCAAGAGAGATACAACGGAATTTTCCAGAAGTAAAGGAAAAACTTTGGAAGAATGCTTTTTGGTCTCGTTCTTATTTCCTTGCTACGACAGGGCAAGTAACATTAGATCAACTCAAAAAATATGTAGAAAGTCAGGGAAGATGATTAGTTACAAATTTCGCATATACCCATCAAAAACGGTTCAAGAAAGGTTGAACGAGCAGATTGAATTGTGCAGGTGGCTGTATAACAGATTGCTATGGGAGTGCAACAAAGCGAGGGAGGAGGGGAGAAAACTCACTAAAAGAGAAGCTCAAGCAATGATTATCAAACTGAAAGAAGAAAACTCTGAACTGAAAAGGGTATATTCTAAGGTTTTGCAGATGGTGAATCATCAGTTGTTTAGCAATATGAAAATATTGTCTGGACTGAAGAAAAAAGGTAGAAAGATCGGTAAGCTGAGGTATAAAAAGGGATGGTTCAAGACTCTCAACTTCAATCAGTCGGGATTCAAGCTGAATAAAAGACTCATCTTATCAAAAGTCGGGGAGATACCAATAAAACTTCACAGAGAGATAAAAGGAGATATAAAAGGAGTTATAATAAAGAAGGAAAAATCTGGGAAATGGTTTGCTATTTTTCAGGTTGAGGATGAACTAAAGCCTTTGCCTAAAACTAATAGAGAAGTTGGAATTGATGTTGGAATAATACATTTCCTGACAGATTCTGATGGTAGGCAAATAGAAAATCCAAGATTTTATGAGAAATCTCTGAAAAGGATAAAGTGGTTGCATAGAGAGTTATCAAGAAAGAAGAAAGGGTCTAAAAACAGGAAAAAAGCAAGAATAAGGTTGGCAAAGGCCTATGAAAAACTGGTAAATCAGAGAAACGATTTCCTTCACAAGTTATCAAGATTTTATGTGAATAATTATGATTTTATCGCTATTGAAGATTTGAACATACGAAGTATGGTTATAAATAATCATCTTGCTCAGAAGATATTGGACTCATCTTGGAATAAGTTTTTTGAGATGCTATCCTACAAAGCTGAGAACGCTGGTAGGATAGTCTTGAAAGTAAACCCAAGAGGAACATCTAAAGGAGATAAAAATTTGGATAGAGATTATAATGCCTCTATAAATATCCTCAATAGAGGATTAGTAGGGTTGGGACGACCCGAATTTATGCCTGTGGAGACGAGACCTCTACGGGAAATTCCCGCAAGTCTTGTCATTGAAGCAGGAAGCCCCCTGCGATAGCTGGGGGTAGTTCACAATTCGGAAGGCGTTGAACTATTTTACCTAACTATCCTAACTTGTGGATATCCGTCAATGTCAACAATTGGTCTCGGTGAAACAGTAATCAATATTACTTTTCTTTTTCTTGCCATGTCTAACAGGTTTTTTGCTTCTTTTGCTATGGATTCGGCTTCCTCTATGATGAAAATAGTATTCCTTCTTTCTTTGCTTAGTATTCGTGTGCTGTGTGTAGCAGCAAATACCGTATCCCTGACCAAAATATTATCATCTGGGCATAATCGAATAGATCTGGTGATATTGTCAGGTATGACCTCTGATTTGTGTAAAAAATCATATTCTTTTTCAAAGTCAATTACAACAAACTTGTATTTGTCACTATATTTCTGAATCAATTTCTTCATAGTGGTTGTTTTCCCGCTTCCTGGTATGCCATTAACTTGTATAGGGAGGTATGTCCCATCCTCTATTTTTTGATTCTCTATAAATTGCATTAACCCATCAACATCCCCTCTCTGTATTGTTGCTTTTGTCTTACCATTATCTTTACCATATATTTCATCTGCTATAATCCTCTTCAAAGCATCTGAAATATATATGCCCTCTTTTTTTGCTTTTTCTTTAGCGAGCTTGATTTGGCTTTCATCAACAGGTAGGTAAAAAAATTTTCTTTTAGCGTATCTTTTCTTGGGGTGGGATCGTATTTTATTGAATTGCTCTGTCTTTTTTCTTCTAAATTTTTCATCATGCCACAACATATGCAGACGCAGTGCTCGACTACTCTCTAGTTCTTTTCCACAAATTTCACATTTCATTTTATCTATTCCGTAAAATAGATATATTACAATTATTGCATTCAATCTATATAAATCAAAACATACTATTAAATCCTCCCCTTTTTAAAGGATAAAATTTAATATATATTTTGGGAAAAACATGTTTAATTTGCAGGATACTTGAAAGCAAGTTAATGAGTGAGGGAACGCAGGTTGAAGCTCATTGCTTGCTTTATGCGAATTAAACTGGGAGACCATGTTTTTCCTGGCGTAAGGGCATCGGCGCCTGTGTGTCTGTCCCCACAGATAGCACATAACTACTGGTTATGTGCCTGTGTTCAACCGAGCACAGTAAAGCCCAACCACAAAAAAATATGTGAGTAAAAATGGGAAAGAAAAGAGATAGAGACATGATTATAGGAGTGGGCGTAGCAATGGCTATAGTAATGTTTGCGACATATATGATTCTTACAATGTCACAAGCACCCACTGAGCCGCAAACAATAACCATAAAGTCAGACACACAAGAAACGGCAGTTGCTTTGGATGTCGTGGCGACTCGTATGTTCGCCAGTGGAACTTATCCCGATATATGTGTTATAGCCAGGAGAAGTGGTAGCACTTCTACAGACTATGACAGTGCAACTGGTGACAATGACTTCCAGTTCAACCCCTCAGACACAATAGATGTTTGTGTGTATGAGGATGAGAACAGTGGAGACGGTGATGCTGATTGTGGTGGCACAACAACTGGTGAATCAACTTACGATTACTATCCAAACTGTAAGTTTGGTATTAGTGTGAGAGATCTTGCAACAAGCAACGGCAAGATTGGTGATACAGGTGAGTTAGTGATAGAAACCGCTCGTGAAGGTAGTAAACCAACCTTCACTGGAAAGTATACACCGACAGGAACTATCGTTACAACTGGCACTTCTACAGGTAACTTAACCTTGGATGCAGGTAGTGAGAAAA
>Ga0190358_1000111_pt1 | contig 30484 bp, 20 predicted proteins | sample 48721812_MG_FD_161666 | JGI IMG/M metagenome (GOLD analysis project Ga0190358, IMG submission 161666) | Hydrothermal vent microbial mat bacterial communities from Southern Trench, Guaymas Basin, Mexico - 4872-18-1-2_MG | ecosystem: Environmental > Aquatic > Marine > Hydrothermal vents >... | reverse complement strand
AGCGTATTCTTGTCAGCCGGGACAAAGCCAAAGTCATCTCCAAAACCGCTCTTGTCAATAACCTCATCCCCGCTGTGCAAGGGAATGGTTACCAGACAGTCAAATTCTATCTTCTTGCCACCAAAATCTGAGATTGTCTGATTATCATTATCCACTTCACCGAGGAAATAATCTGTAACAAGCTTAATATTCTTTTCCTCAAGCAAACCCCCCAGCAACTTTGAAGCCCTGGGTTTGGTAAATGCCCCGGAGAGAGGAGTAACATAAGTAATATTCACCCTGTCACGCATTCCCCTTTCAGTGAAGAAAGCATCGGCGTAAAAGGCGAACTCAAGAGGGGCAACAGGACATTTGATAGGATTGTCTGCTATATTTATTACCAGCTCGCCGCCTTCCCATGTCTTAAAGAAATTTGCAAGGGCCATTGAACCTTCTATAGTATAAAAATCAAAAATCTTCTTATGCCATAATTCCCCCCTTAAACCCGGTGTTTCATCAGGATTTATCCGGGTGCCGGTAGCTATAAGCAGTATATCATAGGGTATTAATTCACCATTATTCAGCAATACCTTGTTTTGATCTGCCTGAATTTTCTCAACTCCCTGGTATAGTGTGTCAACTCCCGGGGGAATGAAATTTTGTTTTGGCTTTATCACATCTTCCTTCTTGTAATAGCCAAAAGGAATAAAAAGAAAGCCTGGCTGATAATAATGAATCTTGTGTTGATCTATAATTGTTATTTTCCATTCATCCATCTCCAGTTCCTTTCGCATTTTATTGGCCATGATGGTACCCCCGGTACCAGCCCCCAGAATAAGCAGTTTTTTCATATTTTGTCTTGATGATTAATATTCTTTAAAAAGAAAAGTCAAAAGTAGTACTCTTTTACATATATAAATATATGGATAGGTTATTTTGTTAATCAAATAACAGTGATATATATCATATATGCTGTTAAGGGCAATTAAAACAGTTAGTTATCAGGTATCTGCCTGTCATTATAAACCGTATGATAAATATCATGTTTGGTGTTTGCTAATATTATGTGTGAATTTTTTCACAGGTTTGTTTTTCAAATAACACTAAATATGTGTATTTGCATACAGAGATATATAGACATCTAGATATAAAGATATCAATAAGCGATGGCAAACCGCAGGGAATTCATTAAGATAGCTGGACTTGGACTGGGAGGTCTGGCACTGGGCAATCCGGTTATTAACGCTTTTAACAACACCTTTTTACAGGATGACGCAAAATTGCTGGCCGGGGGATTAACCCGGACACCGGTATGCTGTGAGGTTTGTTTCTGGAAATGTGCCGGATAGGTGTCAAAGGATAAGGAATGATCGCCTGTCATTTTTATTCAGGGATAATTTGTTTACCTTTATTTCTCCATAGTATAATCAGCAAATAATTAAATTCCGGAGAATATGAAAAGACTTTTACTCTTTATTTTTCTTATTACTGGCTTCTCATTCCTGAACGCACAGGTGATTTTTTATGAACCTATGAGCGACAGGCTTACAGGGTATACCATGGATGTCGAACTTGATCCTGAAGCAAAAACAGTAAGCGGTTCCATGGAAGCCTACTGGGTTAATAATTCAGGGAGAAGTGTGCCCGATGTGCAGATGCATATGTTTCTCAATGCTTTCAGGAGCAATAAAACCACTTTTTTTACAGAAAGCAACGGATCACCAGGCAGCAGGGAAATAGATTACGGCTGGATAGAGATTAACAATATTATTAATCGCAGGGGAACCGACCTGAAGCATTACATGGAATATATTCAGCCCGATGATGGAAATCAAAATGATAAGACAGTGCTCCGCATAGTGCTCCCGGAGCCTGTAAGACCGGGCGATACCGCTTTCTTCTATATTGACTTTACTTCAAAATTGCCGTCAAACATTAGGAGAACAGGTTTTAATGATGATTTCTTTTTCGTGGCTCAATGGTTTCCCAAGTTCGGGGTTTATGAGACAAGGGGAATGAGATACGCGGTAAAAGACGGGTGGAACTGTCACCAGTTCCATGCAAATTCTGAATTTTACGCCAACCATAGTGTTTATAAGGTCAGGATTAAAGTGCCGGAAAATTATGTTGTTGGCAGCGGCGGCCAGTTAATAAGTCAGGAAATAAAAGATGATGGTCTCAAAATATTGAATTACAGGGCAGAGGATATTGTCGATTTTGCCTGGACAGCCTGGCCCGGCTATAAGGAGTATGAAGACCAGTGGGAACATGTTAAGATAAGATTCCTTTCACCACGCGGACGTGAGGACCAGGTTGAAAGACAGTTCACCGCGGTAAAAAATGCCCTTGAATATCTGAATGAACATGTTGGCCCCTTTCCCTGGCCACATCTTACATTCGTAGATCCTCCGGCAAAAGGAGCCGGAGCGGGGGGGATGGAATATACAACTCTGTTTACCTCCGCCAGCGCACCGGGGATGCCTGAATTTATTTATATGCCGGAAATGGTAACCGTTCATGAATTCGGACATGCCTACTTTATGGGTATACTTGCAACCAACGAGTTCGAAGAACCATGGATGGATGAGGGAATAAACTCATACTGGGAATCAAGAATAATGGATCATTATTATGGCCCGGGAAAGGGAATTATAAATCATGAGCATTTCTATCTGTCAGATAAAGAAATGCAAAGAATGAATTACGTCCATGCTCCTAACAGGAGTGTATCCGATAATACACCATTTTCATGGAAATACCCTCCCGGGTCCTATGGCATGCTTTCATACCAGAAGGCTGCAACCTGGCTGCTCACCATGCAGGGAGTAATAGGGGAGGAAACCATGGATGAGATTTTTAAAACATATTATAAAGAATGGGCCTTTAAACATCCTTCAACAAAAGACTTTGTCAAAATAGCAAACCGCGTGGTCAGACAGATGCACGGCGATAAGTACGGCGAAAACCTTAACTGGTTTTTTGATCAGACTTTATACGGCACAGGTGTGTGCGACTATAAACTGGCCGGTATATCAAACCTGAAGGAAAGATCATTCAGGGGTATAGTAAAAACCGATACTGCTGGGATGATTGTAAGGAAAGATGATACTGCTGTTGATACCATCTATACTTCCATTGTAAGAGTGGAACGTCTTGGAGAGGTGCAATTACCGGTGGAAGTGAGGGTGCATTTTGATGACGGTACGGAAGTAAATGAATTCTGGCATGGCAAGGACAGGTACCGGTATTTTGAATATGAAGGATCAAAAAAAGTGATCTGGGCAGAAATCGATCCGGAAAGGAAGCTACCAATGGATGTGAATTATATAAATAATTCCTATACCATAAAACCTGATAAGGTGCCGCAAAAAAGATTAGTCAGGAAACTGGCCACATTCATGCAGTTTTTCACACATATTATTTCATTATAAATACAGGCAGTATGAAGTTAATAAAAGCATTTACATCAGGCGCGATAAGAGCAATCCATTCTATAAAAGCAATTTTATTGATGTGGCTGCTCACCTTTTCCTTTCTGGCTTTATTTTCCTACCCCCTGAAATCATTCTTAAATACATCACTCGGAAATACAGCTTCCACATCCTCATTGAATGAAGCATTCAATATTGCTTATTTCCTGGATCTCGGAGAAGCTTTTCGCCTATTAATGTCAGCCATTTCAGGGGGAATAATAATTGTTTTGGTTATATTCTTCTTCCTTTACGTCTTCCTGAACGGGGGACTCTTTGATTCACTCAGGGAAAATGAATGGTCGTATAAACCGGGCGATTTCTTCAGGGCATCAGCACGGTACTTCCTGTCCTACCTGGCAATGATGATACTCGTTATTTTAATGGTACTCATTGCCTTGTTCCTCATAGTGGGTTTGCCACTTATTATACAGGGTGCAGGTACATCAGTGTCTGAAGAAGCAACATTGAAGCTGGTGTCAATACTCAGGATTATTGTCCTGCTGGTATTGCCGGTTTTTTTGCTGGTGGCCGACTATTCAAGGGCATGGCTGGTTGCCAATAAGCATACAAAGGTATTTAGCGCTCTGGGCTATGGCTTCAAGGCAACTTTTAAATATTTTTTCAGCTCCTATGTCTTTATGCTGGTAATGGTTATAGTACAAGGCTTATATTCTATCCTGGTTTTTAAAATATTGACCGGGTACAGGCCGGAATCTGGGGGCGGACTGGTACTGATGTTTTTTATATCACAGGGACTGTTCTTGCTGAAATTATACCTGAGAGCCCTGAGGTACGGAGGCGTTACCGCCCTCTACCAGCTATAGTATAAGTCCAATCATCCAGGTTCAATGACATTGGATTATGCCTGAAATTATCTGTATTTGGTGACGTGCCACTGAATGGTCCGGGAAGTGTTACCGGGTAGGTAGCTCCTCCGTCCGGCGAGAGTTGTACCATTGCCTCTGCACCATTAATCAGGTGCTGATCATACATAATGCCGTACCCTTTTACCCCGAGGATGACCAGCAAAAAATGACGGAGCCGGGCCTGAGGGTGGATATCAGATACGGCTTTTCCTGATCGCAGTTACATCTTCTCAAATATCAGGCAGTCAATGCCTGCCATATTGCCCGCTTCCGTCCTCCGGTCACTTCCCTTATTTATCACCGTTAATATATTCTCTCCTTCAAGCATGATATGATTACCCAGGTACCATTCAATCACTTCCTCTCCATCGGTGTAGCCGTTAAAGTCGGCTCCGGCCCTGTTGGCATTTATCTCAAAAGCCATAATACCATAATCCCTTGCCCTGGATAATCGTGCAGTTACCCTGTACATGCCTGTCTCCGGTATAATAAATCTCGCAAGCAGCCTGTCACCAGCCTCGCCGTTTCTCCACCACAGCTGTCCCTTATTACTCCAGTCCCAGCTTGTTATATATTGTGTTTCTGCCGTTCCGCCTTCAAGAGCCATCACCTCAAGGAACTCTCCCTCCACAATCCCCTCATCATTCATTAGGGGTTTGATTATATCAGACCGTTTCCGTGGCACGGGCCTTGAAACTGCTTCCTCATCCTGCCCGATATTTATTTCCGCATCGGGAAAAACGTAATAATAAGAGGTAAGGGCATAGTTTATAACCGTGGGTGCCCAGTGCCAGAGCTCAATATTTGAACTTATCTTTTCTTTAAAAGGAAGGGCGTCGAGCGACCTGTAACGCATATTTACCGTCATCCCGGGATGGAAGTTACCCGCTCCCGTCGGCTGTGCGACGAAGGGATGGCTGAATTTCTCAGGCCTGCACCAGGCATAGCCATAGTAATCTTCAGTACCGGTACCGATGGAAGAAGGAAAATCTTCATTGTCCACAAATATCTTTTCATCTCCTTCACCCCACCAGGCATCAGCAGTGTTAAACACGGTGACGGCATCCCCGGCATACACTCCCTTGCCTTCAATATCCACATAATTGATATCTATATGGTTACCCGTGCCACCCACGTTCTCTGATCCTGCTGTTTTAATGTTATGGTACTCATGCCACGACGAGCCGAAATACATGCTGTTTCTGGTCCACCTGTAAGGTTCAAAAAATAACTGCATTTCAATATTTACAGGCACTTCACCAAAGTTATGCACACGTACATCCGCTGTTTCCCTGAATGGCATTATCCAGTTGCATTGCATCATGCCCCCGTCGTCCACCGATGTATACCAGGTATCGTGGGCGTGTAATTCATGTCCCGTACCAAAAAAATCGCCTGCCGGCACCCACACCCTTGTGTTACCATCAAAACTTATCTCCACGACAGTCGACCGCAGGGCCTGGTTCATATCTTCGGCATCAATGGTCATATTAATCCTGCCTATGGCCTGCCTGCCCTTTCCCGTTGAATAATTGATTGAACTCCCGGAAAGGATCTCACCCGACAAAACGGCCGGTTCAGTCTGAATATCAACCGGCTCCAATAGCGTCCTGTTCACCTCCTCCAAGAGGCTCTCCGATTCACGAAGGGCTTCCATGGTAAGTGTTTCAACCCTTGCATCTTCGTAATCCCGGTAGTTTATATTATAATATACACTAGGTGATCGTCTGTTTTCGCTTATTACTATGGCATCACATTCATAGGTGATCTTGCAGCCTTCTGCATAGGGTATCGGAAGGTAAAGGTTATGCCCTCTCCTGTAATAATCTGATTCAGGGGCTACCGACGAGCTCAGAGGCTCCCCCGCGAGAAATTGTCCGCTAAGTACTTCCAGTATGTTAGCTTCCACGAAGGGATTTTCATTGTTGTCAAGGTAGATCCTTACTGTTCCCTCGTGACTTCCCTCGCCGGCAAAAGTCATCCACCATCTGACTATGGCGCCTGGCCCTTCATGATCAAAAAGAACGAATTCCCTTCTGCCTTCATTTACTTCTTCACGGATAAACTGTGTGTAATCGGCATTGGCAAACCATCCCTCTTCACCCGGTGCCACCGACCTTCGGTCATAGCTGCTGAACTGCTTCAACTGGTAGGGTGTACCGGGATATTTTGCCAGTTCCTGCCTGTTGATCATTTCGTTCAGGAGGGAGGAGAGACTTATGGTTTGCCTGCCGGTGCAGGAAGAGATCAGGAAGGCTAAGCAGAGAAGCCGGGGGATGGATTTTAGCGTGATCATGGTTTTTCGGATTATTTGTTTGTAACAAAATTAGGAAATATCTGGGAATTGATTATAGAAATTAAGTATTTATACCAAGTGAAAAATAGGTCTAAAAATTGTTTTCAATCATGTCATACTCAGGTATTTTTGGCTTAGGCAAAAATATCATATACCAAAAATCTGACAAAATGGGAAACCTGTTTGACAGGTTAATGCAGGATGTCCGCTTCGTAGAGGGATTCAATGCCTGCATGAACTGCGGTGTATGCACGGCAATTTGTCCTGCTGCCGAATTCTACAATTACGACCCCAGGAAAATAGTTGATATGGTTCAGACACGTAACGACAGTGTGATACTCGAGTTACTGAAAGGTGAAACAATATGGTATTGCGGGCAGTGCATGTCATGCAAGACAAGGTGCCCGAGGGGCAACACTCCCGGATCTATTATAATGGTACTGAGGCAGGTCTCGCAGGAGATTGGTGCTTTTACCCATTCTGAGAAGGGGAGGCAACAGTTTGCTGTTAAAAGGACAGCGGGGGATAATATACTGAACCATGGTTACTGCGTCCCTGCCTATAAGGTTGATCCCGCCAAACACCCTGAGCAGGGTCCCGTGTGGGAACATATTTACGAAAACCTTGAGCATGTGATAGCCCGTTTCGGAGGTGAACTGAATGGCAGAGAGGGTCCGTTGAGAGCCTTTCCCCCCGAAGTGATGCAGGAGCTGAAGGATATCTTCAAGGTTACCGGCGGACAGGACCTGTTTGACGCTATCGAGAGATTCTCACAGAGGAAGGCTGAAGAGATGGGTCTGGAGTACAAGCCTGAAGGAACCGATTGCGAATATTTTCATTATGTATATACATTTAACAGCGACTGTCATTATTGTGACAGCCTTTTAGCAGAAGAATATGAAGCAGGAAGGAAAAAAGAGAATCTGGAAGGAATTTCAAAAAGAGATTCCCGGTGATCATTTTTTCTTTGTCAGATCATGTATCAGGCAAAGTTTTTTCCCGGGATCGGAGCAGTTCCTTATTAAGTTACTGAGGGAGGATCTTGGCAAGGACATTTTTGAAGATCCCAGGCATACTACATGCACCGGGATAGGCTACCATGGTGATGTAGTACCTTTTGACACCATACAGGCTGTGGTAGCCAGGCATTTTGCCCTGGCCACTGAACATGGCTACAAGGATATACTGATATCATGTGTCACCTCCTTCGGTATATATGAAGAGATAGTCGAGACCTGGAAACATTTTCCTGAAACGCTTGAAAAAACAAGGGAAAACCTGTATAAGGCTACCAAGAGAGAATTTGAAGTTCCGCGTACCATACTGCATACCAGTGACGCGGTTTATAAGTTCAAGGATGAAATAGCCTCCAGGGCAAGGTATCCTCTTATCGACCGGTTAAGCGGAAAACCTGTAAGGGCAGTTGAGCATATAGGATGCCACTATTCAAAAATGTTTCCCAAGTATGGTGTCGGTGGTGCCGAGTTCCCTCATACACTCGTTGGTATGATCGAATCATGGGGGGGTGAAGTTATTGACTATCCCGAACGCAGGCATTGTTGCGGTTTTGGATTCAGACAGTATCTCGTACAGGCCAACAGGGGTTACTCGATGTCAAATTCACTGAAGAAATTTGAATCCATGGAGCCTTACCGGCCTGCCTTTGTACTGGCCAACTGTCCCGGATGCACCATGTTCATGGATAAGTGGCAATATACCATCAGGGAGCAGGAGGGGAAGACCTATGGTGTGAACGGGCATGGGATTCCTGTGCTGACCTATGAAGAACTGGCAGGACTGGTGATGGGTTACAGTCCGTGGGACCTGGGCTTACAGTATCATATGGTACAATCAGAGCCCCTTCTTGACAGGATGGGTATTCCTTATGACAGTAAGGATAAATATTTGGCCAGGGATGGAAGCAGGATGGAAGCACCAAAAAACCTTATCAATGCCTGAAAATAAAGAAAGACATATTGTTGTTATAGGGGCTGGTACCGCAGGCTGTACTGCAGCAGGCCAGCTGGCAAGAGAGGGATACAGGGTAAGCCTGATAGAGAAGGAGGGCAGGCCAGGAGGTAAGCTTAACAGCTATTACCAGCTCTTCCCTGACAGGAGAAAGAGCGAGGAAGTAAGGGACTTTCTCCTTGCTGAAATAGATAGTCCCCTGATAATCCTCAAGCCGGACACAGATGTTGAAAGTATAAAAAAAAATGATGCTAAGTGGTTGGTAACAACCACCAGGGGGGATCTTCCTCCAGCTGATGCCATTCTTCTTGCAAGCGGCTTTGACCTGTTCAATGCAGAAAGAAAGGAAGAGTACGGCTATGGAATCTATGATGATGTAATAACCTCGCTTGAACTGGAGGAGAAATTCCGGTCAGGCTCAATCCTTACTTCAAAAGGCTTTCCCCCCGGGAGAGTTGGGCTTGTCCATTGCGTAGGGTCGAGGGATGAGAAGGTTGGTAATTTCCATTGTTCAAAGGTATGCTGCGTTACGGCCGTTAAGCAGGCTATTGAGATAAAGGAGATGCTGCCGGGAACGGAAGTGTTCTGCTTCTATATGGATATGCGTATGTTCGGCCCCTATTATGAAGAACTCTACCGGGAGGCACAGGAAAAATGGGCGGTGAATTTCATCAGGGGAAAAGTATCGGAGGCAAGTGAGAATATTGAAGAAAGACTGGTAATAAAGGTTGAAGACACCCTGGCGGGCAAGCCTCTGAAGATGCAGGTCGATCTGCTGGTACTGATGATTGGCATGGAAAATGCCCAATCGGGATTAAGGGTTGGAGAGGATCTGGGTCTTGATGTAGGCATGAACGGGTTTTTCAAGGTCAGGGATAACCATTACGGGAACAACAGGAGTAATCTCACTGGAGTGTTTTATGCAGGCACATGCACATCCGCCATGAACATAACAGACACTATTTCACATGCAAGGGCTGCAGTAGTGGAGATAGACACTTATCTTAATACTTCAGGGAAGGAACTTAAGTCATGAAAGGTTTTGGGTTCTCATCCATAAAACCAAGGGTTATAGATTATGACCGCAATAACAGGACTGTTTCAGAATACATCCTTGAGCGGGAACCTTCATTTTCCCTTTGTATAGCCTGCGGAGCCTGCGCTGCTACATGCTCGGCAGCCAATTTCACTGAAATGAGCCTGAGAAAACTCAATATATTTTTAAAAAGAGGAGAGAACGATGAGGTCAGGAGAATAATGAACAGATGCATGCTATGTGGTAAGTGCACTCTTGTGTGTCCCCGTGGGGTGAACACCAGGAATGTCATCTTCATTACGCAGCAGGCATTTAAGAAACTTGACAACTATGCAGTTTAACCCATTTGTCATACCCTTCAATATTGGCCTGTACTTTATAATTATATATTGTGTGGCCATATGCATTATTTGGTTCATGGATCTCTCTCGTGCCGACAAGCTGAGGCTGCAAAGGGGTTTCTTCGGTAAGCCCTTCACGAGAAGCATTAAGGAGATTTTCACGGAGAGTCTTATTCACAGGAAGATATTCAGGCTTAACCCTGTCCTGGGCTACATGCATATGAGCCTTGCTTTTGGCTGGTTTCTTCTTATCCTTCTTGGTACAATAGAAGCAGATATTTTCGGGGAAAAGCATCTAAACCCACCCTACAAGGCAATATTTTTCAGGTTTTTCAACCCTGATCATGGGGCGGAAGGTTTTGCCAGGGTCTACTCTTTCATTATGGATTTTATACTTGCTTTCATCCTTTCAGGATTAATGATTGCAATAATTAAAAGGTTCTGGTCGCGCATAGTGGGAATGAAAAAAACTACAAACCTTAAGACACTCGACAGGATCGCTCTCCTGTCCTTATGGTTAATTTTTCCCAGCAGGCTCCTTGCCGAAAGTTTCACTTGCGGTGCAGCCGGGTCAGGTAGTTTTCTTACTGGTTCGCTTGGTTCATTCTTTGCAGGATTCCTCCCGGCGGAGGCTATGGCCTATCCTTTCTGGTGGCTCTATTCACTTTCCCTGGGTCTTTTCTTTATCTTGCTTCCCCGGACCCGTTACATGCATATACCATCTGAGCTCTTCCTTATCTTTCTCAGAAATTCAGGGGTCAGGACCGGTGATCAGTACGGGTCATACGCCGAGGCACAGGTATACAGTTGTTCTTCCTGCGGCATATGCCTTGACAAATGCCAGCTGAGCAGGTCAGCCGGCATAAATGATATACAATCGGCATATTTTGTAAAAGGACTGAAGAGGAACGATGATGTCTATGATATCTCACTGAACTGCCTGATGTGCGGAAGGTGCGAGACATCCTGCCCTGTGGGTATAGAGCTGGGTGCCCTGAGAATGATACAGCGAAGGGCGGGGGAGACACCTGAAGATATGAAGTCGATCTGGACAGGCTACATGCGTGAAAGAAACCAGGACAGGAACATTGATAAAGAAGCCAATAAAAAAGTGTTTAACTACCTTCAGCCAGAACCGGTGGTATCTGAAACAGAGGTCTTGTATTTTGCCGGTTGTATGACTCATCTGAGCCCCGGTATCTCAACTTCAATGATAAAGATCTTTGAAGCTGCAGGGGTGAATTACCATTTCATGGATCAGAATGGGTCAGTATGCTGTGGCAGGCCACTTATGCTTGCAGGAAAAGACAGGGAGGCAAGGGAGCTTATCCAGCATAATTCAATGGCCATCTGGAGCTCAGGAGCGAAAAAACTGGTAACATCATGCCCCATTTGCCTGAAAGTATTTACCGAAAGTTATCACCTGGACGTTGAAGTACTTCACCATACAGAATTTATATGCCGGCTTATAGAAGAGGGAAGGCTGACCCTTAAATTTCTAAACCGTACAGTTGTATACCATGATCCATGCGAGCTTGGACGGGGTCTTGGGATATATTACGATCCGAGGATGGTACTGTATCATGTTGCCCGTTTCAACGATACCGAATTTGAAAGGGATAATGCACCATGTTGCGGGGGCAGCCTGGGAAATATCCGGCTCGACAGCAGAAAAAAAACAGCAGTGGCAAGCGATGCACTGAATGATCTGGCACGCTCAAATCCTGATTTTTTGATCACCTCCTGTCCCTTATGTAAAAAGACTTTCAGGAAAGTAGCGCAAAACGGTTCACCTGAAATAATTGATATTGCAGAAATTGTTGTCAAAGCTATGCCGCCATCCCAAAAGGAAGAATTCCGGCACAATAAAAACTGTCAAAGGGGAGTTAAATATACAGTGGTGAAGTAAAAATTTATCAGGCTGTTGTGTTACAACAATTTTCAGATTATCTTTGCGGCTGGTATGATTTTTGCTTTTCCAATACTTGAATAAAAAGAATTTTTTGCTTGCATGAGGGAATTTTTTACTGATGGGGTATTCGTTTGTACTTTTAAAATTCCATTTTTGGTGTAAGTTATTTATATGTTGGTCAAAAACATTTTTTAAACACCGGCAAAAAAAAAGCTTTACACTAAATTAGCATAAATTACCGGGATTATGTTTAAGCAATAATTTGTGTGTTTTGCGTTATAAGTAAAAAGAGACTATCTGCGTTCTGGAAAATTTAAAAAAGGAGATTGAAATAATTAATTAATAAACATTATGAGAAGGATTAGAGTTTTTTATGTACCGGCTTTGGTGCTGGCTTTAGTAGCTGGCAGCTGTGGGAATAGGGGTGAGGAGACTGCAGGCACACAAACAGAATCATATATAACGGAACAGGCAGACGGGACCATTATACTTGACCTGGAAAAGGCCTATCTGCTGCAGGACAGCCTGCATCCCGACATGAATACAGCCGAATGGTCATTCAGGATAAAGAATAAGGGAAGGTACGAGCTGTGGCTCAGCAGTTATACAAGGGATACAATGAACCTTCAGTATGAAGGGCCCGTTTATATCAATTTCCTTGACAAGAGGATAAAGGCCGAGTCAATAAAAGGCAATGAGATAGTACTTGATACACCTGACGCAGGCAAAATGTATTACAGGGCTGACTCAAAACTGGGATCTGTATATATTGAGAATCCCGGTGAATATAATATACAGATTTCAGGATCCAAGGTAAGACCCTGTGAGATTTCATCCCTTAGCAACAGTACAAGGCATACAGAACTCAGAAGTCTTATATTAAAACCAATGACCGAATGACAGGCCCGGAAGGCATATTCAATATTGACAACAAAATAATTATTATAACTGGTGGCGAGGGTGTTCTGGGGAGCACCCTCGCTGTCGATCTGGCCTCACTTGGAGCCAGGATTGTCATTATTGGTATAAACGAAGGGAGAGGCAGGGAAACTGAGAAGGAGATAAGAGCCGGGGGAGGAAAGGCCGTATTTCATAATGCCAGCGTGCTCGACCGGAAGGCCCTGACGGAGATAAGGCAGTTGGTGATTTCCGAATGGGGCACTGCGGACGTTTTGATTAATGCTGCCGGTGGCAATATGCCAGGAGCAACTGTGGGTGAAGATCAGACTGTCTTTGATATGGATATCGATGATTTCAGGAAGGTTAGTGAGCTTAATCTTGACGGCACCTTAATCCCATCCCTTGTTTTTGGCGAACAGATGGCTGAACAGGGAAGGGGTGTTATCGTCAACTTCTCATCCATGGCATCAATAAGGGCTGTCAGCAGGGTTGCAGGGTATTCTGCAGCCAAGGCGGGCGTTGATAATTTCACCCGGTGGCTGGCGGTTGAAATGGCAAAAAAATGCGGTGATGGTATTCGGGTAAACGCCATAGCACCGGGCTTTTTAGTCACAAATCAGAATCGTGATCTTCTCCTGAAAAAGGATGGTTCCCTCACTGAAAGAGGAAAAAATATCATCAAACATACTCCCTTTGGCCGCTTCGGTGAGCCGGAAGAGCTTACCGGCACCGTTTTATGGCTTATATCCGGTGCATCAAGCTTTGTTACCGGGACGGTTATCCCAATCGACGGGGGCTTCTCAGCCTACTCAGGAGTGTAAGCCTCCAAAATCCATTTTTTTGCATTAATGAAGGCCTGTATCCATGGCGTAACATCGTCCTTCTTTCTTTCTTCCGGGTACCAGGCGCACTGCCATGGCATGAACGATCTTTCAAGATGGGGCATTATGGCCAGGTGCCTGCCGTCAGGCGAGCACAGTGCGGCAGCATTGTATTCTGAACCGTTCGGGTTGGCAGGATAGGTGCTGTGGTGGTATTTGGCCGGTATATCATAAACAGACTCATCATAGGGCAGGTCGAAGCGGCCTTCACCATGAGCAACCCATATGCCCAACTTCATTCCTCCCATTCCCTTAAACATTATTGAATTGCTTTCAAGGATATCAACTGTCAGGAAGGCCGACTCAAATTTACCGGATGCGTTTCTTAGCAATGAGGGTCTTAATTCATGATCAGGATATATTAGGTTGAGTTCGGCCATCAGCTGACATCCGTTACATACACCCAGGCTTAAGGTGTCGTCCCTTTTATAGAAGTTTTCAAGCGATATCCTGGCTTTTTCATTATACCTGAAGGCGCCGGCCCAGCCCCTGGCAGAGCCCAGGACGTCTGAATTTGAGAATCCGCCGACAAAGACAATGAAACTGATATCTTCAAGATTTTCCATTCCGTTGATGAGGTCGGTCATATGTACGTCTTTAACATCGAAGCCAGCCAGGTGGAGTGCATAGGCCATTTCCCTGTCGCCATTGACACCTTTTTCCCTTATTATGGCAGCCTTCACACCAGTTCTTTCCCTCCTTCCATGAGCCAGGCCCAGGTCGCTGAGGCTGCCGGTGAAATTCTTCATATCGAATACCAGACCGTGATCATGGTAATTCTCAAGCTTCTCAAGCGCCAGTTCCCTGCCACACTGCAGACGGTCGAAGAGGTAGGAGGTTCTGAACCACATAGTACGCATTTCCTCTATGTCAAAGACATAGTCCTTCCCGTTTTTTGAAATGAATATTGCCCTTTTGCCTGAGGGTTTTCCCAGTGAATAAAAGGAAATACCCTTTTCAAGCAGTATTTCAGAAATCTCATCTTCATCGTTTACCTGTATTATAATCCCCGGGTTTTCACTGAAGAGCAGTTTAATAATATCATCTTCGTTTATAGCATCAAGGTTGATGGTGATTCCCGCTTCGGTATTTGCAAAACACATTTCCAGGAGTGTGGTAATCATGCCCCCCGACGAGATATCGTGGCCGGCAAGAATTTTTTCATCACGAACCAGGTCCTGTATAGTATTGAATACAAGGGCGAAATATTCCGGATCATTGACGCTTGGTGTGTCTGTGCCTATCTTATTCCTTACCTGGGCAAAGCTGCTGCCTCCTATTTTGTAGGAATCGCGGCTCATATCAATATAGAGGAGGCTTGTATCGGAGTCGGGTACCATGACAGGCTCGATAATCTTACGTATATCTGTCACCTCGGCCGAAGCAGAAATAATAACCGTTCCCGGAGAGTATACCATGCCATCCTTATATTTCTGTGTCATTGACAGGCTGTCCTTCCCGGTGGGTATGTTTATTCCCAGGCTTATGGCGAAGTTACTTGCGGCCTCCACGGCCTCGTATAGCCTTGCATCTTCACCGGGGTTTTTGCATGGCCACATCCAGTTGGCCGAGAGGGATATTGCCTTAATGCCATCTTTCAGGGGTGCCCAGATTATATTTGTCAGAGCTTCAGCTACTGACAGTACCGATCCGTGTGCGGGCTTTATTAGTCCTGCCATTGGAGCATGGCCGATTGATGTGGCCAGTCCTTTAACGCCCCTGTAGTCCAGTGCTATAGCACCCAGGTTATTAAGAGGCAGTTGCAGTTCCCCTGCGCACTGCTGTTTGGCTATGCGCCCGCTGACAGAGCGGTCTGCCTTGTTGGTAAGCCAGTCTTTGCAGGCAACTTCTTCGATCTGCATCAGCTGTTTTAAATAGTAGTGCAGCTTATCGGCATCGTAATCCACTTCCTCGTAAAATGGTACAATGCTATGATCCCGCATGATCGTCTGCGGAGGATCTCCAAAGAAGGATGTCAGCTGGAGGTCAATGGGTCTGTCGCCAGTCTCTGAATTTTCAAAGGTGAACTGGTGATCACCCGTCACTTCTCCTATCACATAAACAGGTGCTCTTTCCCGTTCGGCAATACGTATCAGCTGATCAACATTTTTTTTACTTATAACCAGACCCATTCTTTCCTGCGACTCATTGCCTATTATTTCCCTGGCAGAGAGGGTGGGGTCGCCCACCGGAAGCTTACTTATATCTATCTTCCCCCCGGTTGCTTCAACCAGCTCGGAGAGGCAGTTGAGGTGACCTCCCGCCCCGTGGTCGTGGAGGGAGATTACCGGGTTCAGGTCAGATTCACCCAGGGCACGGAGTGCATTATACACCCTTTTCTGCATCTCGGGGTTTGCCCTCTGTACCGCATTCAGCTCTATGGCACTGTCGTAGCGGCCCGTCTCAACGCTCGACACTGCTCCTCCTCCCATACCGATGCGGTAATTATCACCGCCGAGCATAATAATAAGGTCACCCTTCTGGGGAATATCTTTTTCGCTGTCTTCCATCTTCCCGAAACCTATGCCGCCTGCCAGCATTATCACCTTATCATATCCCAGCTGTCTGGAATTTTCCTTATGCTCAAAGGTTAGGAGGGAGCCGCAAATCAATGGTTGCCCGAACTTATTGCCGAAATCGCTTGCCCCGTTGGAGGCTTTAATGAGTATTTCTTCGGGGCTATGGTACAGCCATTTTCTTGGCTCGTTTGCTTTTTCCCAGTCACGACCGTCAGAAGTGCGGGGATAGGAGGTCATATAGACAGCAGTACCCGCAATGGGAAAAGCACCCTTGCCTCCTGCTATCCTGTCGCGTATCTCACCACCCGTACCCGTTGATGCCCCGTTGAAAGGCTCAACAGTCGTCGGGAAATTATGTGTTTCAGCCTTGAGCGACAGCACTGTTTCCACATCCCGGATGGTGAAAAAATCAGCCTTATCCTGTGTCTGAGGTGCAAAGAGCTCGGCAACGGGACCCCGGGCAAAGGAGCAGTTGTCCCTGTAGGCTGATACTATATTATTCCTGTTTGTGAGAGTAGTTTTTTTTATGAGTGCAAAAAGTGTCGATTCCTTTTCAATACCGTCAATGATAAATTTACCGTTGAATATTTTATGGCGGCAATGTTCGGAGTTTACCTGTGAAAACCCGAAGACCTCGCTGTCGGTAAGTTTCCTCTTAAGCGATTTGCTGAGATCTTCGAGGTATTTTATTTCTTCGTTGCTGAGCGCCAGTCCTTCCGAATCATTATATGCTGCAATATCATCAATTTCATAAACCGGTTCAGGTATGCGGTCGCTACGGAAAATATCCTGGTCCAGTCCCTCGTACATATTCTGAAGCATGGGGTCATATTCAGTATCAGGGCCGGTGGCGGGAAAAAATTCTTCGATCCTGCCTATTCCCTTCATCCCCATGTTCTGGGTTATTTCAACTGCGTTAGTGCTCCAGGGTGTTATCATCTCTTTGCGGGGACCTATAAAATAACCGCTGATATGGTCACTCCCATATTTAGTGTTAGCCCCGAAAAGCCAGAAAAGCTTTTCATAATCATTGTCTGTCAGACCGGAATCGTTCTCTACTGCTATTATCCTGTTGGCTACCGGGAAGAAAGAAATCATACGATGGAGTTTAATGTATTGAAATTAAGTAGTTTGATGGAAAACTTCATTTTTTGCCGATACAAGACAAATATAATACAATAATGGATTAGTTAAAGCCGCTGCGTTTGAGGAAGGCTTCGATTGAGGCTTCCCTGCCCCGGAAACGCCGGTACAGCTCGCCCGGTTCCGCGCTGCCTCCTTTTTCGAGTATGTTTTTACGGAATGAATCTGCCGTATCCCTGTCAAATATCCCTTTTTCCATGAAAAGGCTGAAGGCGTCGGCATCAAGCACCTCGGACCATTTATAGCCGTAATAGCCTGCAGCATATCCTCCCGAGAAGAGATGACCGAAGGAGCAGCTCATATTGGAGCCTTCCACATGAGGTAAAAGTTCGGTTTTTTTCATTGCTTCTCTCTCAAATTTGTCAATGTCAGCTTCGGGGTTCCTTTCCATGGTGTGCCATGCCATGTCGAGGAAGGCAAATCCCAGCTGCCTGTTGCAGGCATAGCCTTCGTTAAAGGTTATGGACTCTTTTATTTTGAGTATAAGTTCAGGAGGTATTTTCTCACCTGTCTTGTAATGCCTTGCCCATGAATCGAGCCACTCTTTCTCGAAGGCCCAGTTTTCCATGAGCTGTGAGGGCAGTTCGACGAAATCCCCGGGCACATTTGTCCCCGACAGGCTCCTGTAACGGCACTGAGATAGCATACCGTGGAGAGCATGTCCGAATTCATGCAGGAAGGTAGTCAGTTCATTATGTGTTATGAGTGCCGGCCTGCGTGATGAAGGCTTGCTGAAATTGGTAACGAGGGATATTACCGGACGCATATCTTTCCCGTCGATATGGTACTGGTCGCGGTAAGCTGTCATCCAGGCCCCTCCGCTTTTCCCCTTCCTGGGGTAATAATCAAGGTAGAGTACTGATACACTTTTTCCTGACTCATCTTTAACAATGAAAGACCTTACATCAGGATGGTAGCGAGGCAGGTCTTTTCTTTCTTCAAACCGTAAACCATACAGATATGAAGCCAGCTTAAATATTGCTTTTTCCACTTCGGCCAGGTTAAAATACGGCCTGAGGGTCTCATCATCTATATTGAATTTGCTTTTTTTAAGTTTTTCAGAATAATAGGCCCAGTCCCACCTCTCAAGCCTTCCGCTGTGGCCATTGCCTGCAGCATAGGCAGTGAGTTCGTTCCTGTCCCTCAGGGCATATTCATGTGATGCCCCGTGCAGTTCCTCCAGGAAGTTCGTCACCCTCCCGGGACTGTCAAGCATCCTGTCGCCAAGTACAAATTCAGCATAATTGTTATAATTGAGCATCATGGCTTTTTCACGCCTGAGGCTGATCATTCTCAAAACGATCTCACTGTTATCATTCTTCACCTTCTGAAAAGCCCTGGAGGAGTAGGCCCTGAACATTTTCTCCCTGAGCTGCCGCCTGGCTGAATATTGTAAAAAAGGTATATAACTCGGGAAATGCAGGGTGAAGATCCATCCTTCCCTGCCACTGTTTTTAGCTTCTTCCTCTGCTGCTTCAATAATTCCTTCAGGCAAGCCCTCCAGGTCTTTCTTATCCGTAATATGAAGGGAAAAAGCATTTGTTTCTTCCAGTACATTTTCTTCGAACTTGAGCGAGAGGGTCGACAGTTCCTCGTTTATCTCCCGGAAGCGTTTACGGGCACCTTCCTCAAGTCCGGCACCCCCCTTCAGGAAGTTACGGTAAGTTTTCTTGAGCAGCATTAACTGCTCTTCATCAAGCTCGAGGGAAGAACGTTTTTCATATACCTCCCTTATCCTGGCAAAAAGGGAGGGATTAAGCGTTATGTCGTCTGAGAAAGCTGACAGCAATGGGGAAATTTCCCGGGCGACAGCCTGCAATTCTTTATTAGTTTCGGCGCTGTTAAGGTTAAACAACAGGGATGATACCTCGTCGAGCCTTATCCCGGCCCTGTCAAGAGCCTCAATGGTATTGACAAAAGAGGGTGACTCAGCATTGGCCGTTATAGCGTTAACTTCATCCCTGGCTTTTTCTATTGATTTTTTAATGGCCCTGCTAAAATGTTCAGGTCTGATCAGCTCAAAGGGAGGGAGCTTATAAGGTGTTTTCCATTCTGTAAGAAGAGGATTGTCCATAGCTTTTTAAAGTATAACAGTTTGAGTAAACCCAAAGTTCAGGATGCAAAATTATATTTTTTATTCCTTAATCATCAGTTCAGGACCCGTTAATAAAAATTATGTTATGTTTGTAAAATAATTGGATAATATTCGTCAAACGTCTGTTAAATAATATAATATAGAAATAAACAATTCATATATATGGAAAACAACGCTGAAAATGTTAGGTTGAATGAGCGTATCAGGGAACTGGAGCTTGAAAACAGCTCATTACATAAGAAGCTCACAGACAGGGAAATAGAGCTTGGTGAAATACGCCGGTCGCTTGAAAGGTACAAGCTGATAGCCGATTTTGCCCATGACTGGGAGATGTGGTTTGCTCCCGACAGGAGAATTGAATATATCTCACCTTCATGTGAAAACCTTACCGGCTATGCTGCCGGGGAGCTTATCAATAACCCTGGCATGCTGGATGATATTATTTATCCTGCTGACCTGGAAGATTTCAGGAGGTTTATCTCAGATTCACTGAATTTTGTCGATATACGTTCAAGCCTCAATTTCAGGATTCTCACACGTACAAAGCAGATTCGATGGTGCGAAATTAAATGCAGGGCTGTTTATGACAGCAGGGGCAAATACCTCGGTCAGAGGGCCTCGGTAAATGATGTAACCAGGTTGATGCAGGCGCTGGGCGAGATAAAGAACCTGGCAGCCGGGAAGGAATATGATGCAAGGATAAGAGACCGCTACATCCGGGAGATAGAGGATAAGGACAGGGAGCTGGTGAGCCAGCTCATGGTACTGTCGAATAAGAACGAAACATTGCAGTATTTAAAAACAAACCTGAATGAGATCATTAAGACAGGCAAGCCGGGCGACAGGGAAAAGTTCAGGAAGATGGTTGACCATATCAACAGCACCCTTATGTCGACTGATAACTGGGAAAACTTTATGCTGCATTTTGAAAAGATACATCCGGGTTTTTTCAGCCGTCTCCAGGCCAAATTCCCTTCACTTACCAGTAAGGATCTCAAACTCTGCAGCTACCTGCGACTGCATATGACGACCAAGGAAATTGCCGGCCTGATGAATATCACGCCCCAGAGTGCCGAAATAAGCAGGGTCAGATTGAGGAAAAAGCTTAAGCTGACAAGAAAAGACAGGCTTGCGGATTATATTTCCAGAATATAAAGTTAGGTTATAATTTAATAGAACCCGTTAAATGCTAGGATATAAATATAGTCAATAGACATAAAAACAGTTATATAGAAAAAATATGTTATGTATACTATTTGAACTGTTATGTATATATTAGGTAGTATTCTTGTTCTTTTCCCGTTTAATCGAGTATATTAGCACTGAACAAAAATGAACTACCAATGCAACAAGCCGCTTCAACGGGAATAAAATACAGGAAATTATCCAGTGAGGAGATCGGCCAGTTAATCATGCAGGGATGTACCTGCGATAACTGGGACCTGGTGGAGGCTGACAGGCGTTTTGTAACTGACAATATAAGGAACGCGCATTTTTCCGGTCATATAAGGCTGGGAACTTTTGAAAATGAGGTTGAACTTTTCGGGGGACTGGCATTCAAGACCGGCATATACAATGCATGGCTTCATAACTGCACAGTGGGTGACAATGTCCTGATTCACAATGTGGGCAGTTATATATCCAATTATATTATAGGGGATGATGTCATTATACACAATGTTAATACCATAGCGGTAAGCGGCAGGACCTCCTTTGGCAATGGCACCAGGGTTAAGGCCATAAATGAAGATGGTGGCCGTGAGGTTACCATTTATGATCACCTCACAACTCACCTGGCCTATATACTGAGCATGTACCGTCACAGGAAGAAACTGGTAAAGGTAATAGAGGGCCTGATAAATGATTATGTCGATTATATTTCAGACAGTTACGGAACCATAGCACGGGGAGCCTCAATAATTAACTGTGGCAGCATCAAGAATGTCAGGGTAGGTCTTGCCGCTCACCTTGAGGGTGTGCAGAAGCTGAATAACGGAAGCATAAACAGCTCATACGAGGATCCGGTTCACATAGGCGAAGGTGTCATAATGGATGATTTCATTGTTTGTTCCGGTTCGGAAATAAATGATGCCACCCTTATTACCAGGTGTTTTATTGGACAGGGATGCGTGCTCGACAAGCATTATTCAGCTGTAGACTCTTTATTTTTCGCCAATTGCCGGGGTTTTCACGGCGAAGCATGTTCTGTTTTCGCCGGGCCATATACGGTAACGCATCATAAATCAACCCTGCTGATTGCAGGCATGTTTTCTTTCCTGAATGCAGGCAGTGGTTCAAACCAGAGTAACCACCTTTACAAATTGGGGCCAATACACCAGGGTATTATTGAAAGAGGGGTGAAAACAACAAGTGATTCCTACCTCCTGTGGCCCAGTCATGTGGGCGCTTTCTCACTTGTGATGGGACGCCACTACAAACATTCCGACACTTCGCAATTTCCTTTTTCATATCTTATAGAAAGCAATGATGAAAGTATACTGGTGCCTGCAATAAATCTTAAAAGCATAGGTACGATAAGGGATTCAAAAAAATGGCCCAGGAGGGATGGAAGGAAGGGACCCAACAAGCTTGACCAGATAAATTTCAATCTGCTCAGCCCCTACACAGTGCAGAAGATGATAGCAGGCAGGGAAATACTGCTTAACATAAAAGAAGCCTCGGGAGAGGATGCCGAAGTTTATACATGGCAGAGAATGAAAATACAGAAGCATGCCCTTGACAGGGGCATCCGCCTCTATGAGCTGGCCATATACAAATTCTTCGGGAATTCACTTATTACCCGCCTGCAGCAGCAAAAATTCACTGATATGGAAAGTCTCAGGAAGGCCCTTGAGAAGGATACCCCGGTAGGGCCGGGAAGGTGGATCGACCTGTCGGGTCTGATATGCCCGGCCGAGGCACTGGAAAGCCTCCTGAGGTCAATAGAGGAAAAAAAGATTGGCACCATAGAAGAGATCAACTCATATTTTATTTCAATACACAATAACTATTACAATTATGAGTGGTCATGGGTATTTGATGCCTTCAGATCATTTACGGGTAAGGATATACTTAGTCTCAGCCTGGATGATTTAATAGAAATCATTGAAAAGTGGCTTGATTCAGTGCTGACGATTGATCAGTACCTGTGGGAGGATGCAAGCAAGGAATTTTCGCTGCTCAAGAAGACGGGCTTTGGCATTGACGGTGAGGAGGCGGATAAGGATCTTGATTTTGAATCGGTTCGGGGAGAATTTGAAACCAACCCGATGGTGATCTCAATCAGGGACCATATTAATACAAAAGAAAAACTCGGGGAAGGGATAATTTCAGGTTTAAAATCATTAAAAAATTGAATTATGTGTGGAATAATCGGATATACAGGAAGCAGGCAGGTCAGGGATATCCTGATCGATGGTTTGCTAAAGCTCGAGTACCGGGGCTACGACAGTGCGGGAATAGCCATTCACAATGGCAGCATGAAGGTTATAAAGAGTCCCGGCAAGGTGAGCAAACTGGTTGATCTCTTACCCCGCAACCTTCATTCTGCCACCGGAATAGCCCATACCCGTTGGGCTACTCATGGAGAACCGTCAGAGATAAATGCTCATCCCCATACATCCGGAACGGGACGGCTTGTTATGGTGCATAATGGGATTATTGAAAATGCTCCCGAGATGGAAAGCTACCTCAGGGGAAAAGGTTATTCGTTTGTCAGTGAGACCGATACTGAAGTCTTGCTGAACCTCATCGACTATGAGTATGAGCTCTGTGGCGGTGATTTGCTGAAGGCGATGCTCAGATCGTTTGAAAGAATAGACGGCAGTTATGCCCTGGCCATACTGGAAAGGGACAGGCCAGGCAGGATAACTCTCTGCCGCAAAGACAGCCCGCTGATAATGGGCATTGACGAAACGGGTTATTTTGTTGCTTCCGATATTTACGCTGTGGCTGACTATACAGCACAGTTTGTTTTTCCCGATAATGATGACATTATAATTGCCGACAACAAGGAGGGGGTAAGAGCCTTCGACGGGAAGGGCAATGAAAAGGAACTGAAAATAAGCAGTTTTAATGTCAGTAAAAAGAACCCTGATCATTCTGGATATAATCATTATATGCAGAAGGAAATATTTGAGCAGCCCCGGATTATTTCTGAACTGGCCGGTTCTGTTTTATCAATTAACGGGCAGACTGCAGATGGAAGGTCACTGGCTGAGATCTTGCCGGGCATCAGGCGTATTACCATTCTCGGTTGCGGCACTTCATGGCATGCCGGGTTAATTGGCAAATACCTCATCGAAAAACATGTCAGGATTCCTGTGAATGTTGAATACGCCTCTGAATTCAGGTACAGGGATCCGGTTATCGAACCTGAAGACCTCGTAATATCAATTTCACAGTCGGGCGAAACGGCCGATACCATTGCTGCCAACAAGCTGGTCCTGGAAGCAGGGGCAATAACGCTGGGGATCTTGAATGTCAGGAATTCGACTCTCGACAGGGATACCCATTTCCAGATATACATTGAGGCAGGTGATGAGATAGGGGTAGCTTCCACCAAGGCTTATACTTCGCAGATAGTGCAACTGTCGAGGCTTACCGCCCTGCTTGCAGGAATAAAGGGGAACGGAAGTACCATTGGGGATATCAGCAGTGCTCTGAAGGATATTTCGGGGACCATGCAGCAGGTCCTGGACAATGCTGAAAAGATTTCTGACCTGGCATCAAAATATGCTTTCAGTAATAATTTCCTTTTCCTGGGCAGGGGACTCAATTTCCCGACCGCACTGGAGGGAGCCCTTAAGCTGAAAGAGATAAGTTACATACATGCAGAGGGATACCCCGGTGCGGAAATGAAGCACGGGCCCATTGCCCTGATCGATTTTAATTTTCCGACCCTGGTTGTCTTAACCGACAAGGAAAGCAGGGTCAAGATGATGTCAAACATAAAGGAGATAAAGGCAAGGAACGGTCGCGTGATTGCAATTATCAATGAAGGTGATGACAGTGCCGCTCAACTGGTTGATGATGTGATAAGGGTACCATCGGTACCTGATATAGTATCGCCCCTGATATCGGTAGTCCCCCTCCAACTCTTTGCATATTATGTTGCACTTTTGAGAGGCTGCAATGTTGACCAGCCCCGCAACCTGGCAAAATCAGTTACCGTGGAGTGAAAGGCTATCAGAAGGGCAGGTCGTCCATTTCGTCGTTGTCGGGGGGCAGGTCGTCCAGGAGCGGTGGAGGAAAATCATCGGCAGGAGCGTCTTCAGCCCCGGCCTTTTCTATTCTCCATGCGTCAAGATTGGTGAAGTAACTTACCTTACCGTCCTTTTCCCACCTGTTGCCTTTTATGTTGAATGAGACTTTTACATTCTCATTGAGGAAACTTTCGTCAATGAGATCCGTCCTGTCCTGTATACACTGGAATTTTACGTAATCAACAAACTCCCGGCCCGAATTACCTGCTTCTGTCACTTCCAGGACGAATTCCCTTTTTTTGAAGCTTTCTCCCTTTTGCTGGACGGGCCCTACATCAATTACTTTACCTGACAGTTCAAACGACATTCTTTATTCCTTATCGTTAGCATTTATTACATCCAGCAACTCAACTTCAAAGATAAGGGTTGAAAATGGTTTGATATCCTGTCCGGCTCCCCTGGTCCCGTAGCCCAGCTCATGAGGAATATAAAACTCGAATTTTGATCCTGCAGGCATCAGTTGCAGTCCTTCAGACCATCCTTTAATGAGGGTGCTTACTTTGAACTGTGCAGGTTCTCCCCTTGCCACTGAACTGTCAAAAATTGTGTCATTGATAAGTTTACCGACATAATGCACGAGGACGGTGTCCCTGAAGCCGGGCATTGGACCTTCGCCCATTTCAATGACCTTGTACTGAAGTCCGGATTCTGTAGTTACCACACCTTCCTTTTCCTTGTTGTTATCCAGAAACGACTTATTTTCAGAAATATAATCCTTATATTCCTCTTCGAGTTGTTTTTCCTGGCGTTCCTGCATAACCATCATGATATAACCGCCGGCTGCAGCATCAATAAAAATTGAATTACCTTCTTTGGCATCTTTCATCCCTTTAGCCAGGTACATCGGGTCAACCTCAATCTCTGTCCTGTTCTTGAGGTTGTTATAGATATCAACACCAAATGCATAGGAGAGGGAGTCATCCTGGTTTTCCAGTTTAAGCTTATCAACGCCCTGGTTTGAACATGCACCTGATATAATTGCCAGTGCTGTCAGTACAATTAAAACATTAAGTTTCATGTAATTTCTTTTTAGGTTTAAAATATGCGCTAAGATAATATTTTCTTACTTGATTAAGAGTTAAAGAAATGTGAAAATTGGTCAGCCCTTTTTAACAGCCCGGCTGATATGTCTTTTACCGGCAGGTCCGGGCCGGTGCTCAACAGTGAAACCAAGTTTCTCAAGATCTCTCTTCAGCTGGCCTTTAGCCGAGTATGTTAAAAATATTCCCCCGGGTTTTAGCAGTGAGGCCGCTTTTGACAGGATGTCGAAGGACCACAACTCAGCCTGCTTGCCCGGGGAAAATGCGTCGTAATAAACTATGTCAAAAACCCTGCCTGTTAAGATCTCACTGAAATCAGCCCTGATCTTAAGAAGGTTGAAATTATCACTTATCCTGCATGCTTCTTCCCACCGGCACTCATGAAGCAAACTGAAATAATCCTGCCCTTTATCCGGGAAAAAAGCCTGGTAGTTCAGCTTGCTGTAAACATTTTCAGTCAGGGGGTATTTTTCCACACTCACATAGTCAACCTTTCGCCTGTCCTTCATTGATTCATAAAGAGTAAGTAAGGCATTCAGTCCCGTGCCAAATCCCATCTCAAAGACAGAAACGGGATTAAGGGTGCTTGACCGGTAGCCTGCACCAATGAAGACATGCATTGATTCGCTTATTGCTCCGAAGGTTGAATGGTAATGCTCATCCAGTTCAGGAACATAAATTGTGCTGGACCCGTCAGAAGTTGAAATAATTTTTAGCATTGTAATATGAAATATTCCTGACCATCGCTGTGATCATACCCTTATCATCGGGGTAGATGCCTTTCTCCACCCTTTTGCCTGTCATATTGCAGAGTATTCTCCTGAAATATTCATGCCGGGGAAATGAAAGGAAACTCCTTGAGTCGGTTGTCATCCCCACGAAGCTGTTGAGCAGACCATAGCCTGCCACTATATCGAAGTGGTTCTCGATCCCTTTCATATTGTCAAGAAACCACCATGCCGGTCCGTACTGCATTCTCCCGGGCATGCATGACTGGAAATTACCTGCCATTGATGCCATAACTTCATTACAGGCGGGATTAAGATTATATATTATGCAGGGGGGCAGTTTATTCTCCCTGTCCAGTGAGTCCAGGAAAGAAGCCAGCCCCTGTGCCTGTTTTTCATCACCTATTGAGTCGGCTCCCGCATCGGGGCCGTACAGTTTAAATAACCTGGTACTGTTATTTCTCAGTGCACCCAGGTGCAGTTGCATGGTCCATCCATGGAGGGCATACAGGGCGGTCAGCTCCCTGAGCAGGGCTAATTTGAATTTACCCGACTGTTCCACTGTAATCTCCTTCCCGCTGCGTGCTTTTTCAAAAATACTCCGGATTTCGCCCTGGGAGAAGTCAAGCGGGGGGAGGCTGCCGAAGGAATGGTCTGAGGTCTTACAGCCGCAGGAGGCAAAGTATTCAATCCTTTTGGCCAGGGCCAGCAGGAAGTGGTCATAGCTAGCAATATCAGATGATGAAACCTCGGCAAGCCTGTCGACGTATTCATTAAACGATTGCCTGTCATCAATATTAAAAGCGCCGTCGGGCCTGAAACCCGGCAGCATCCTAAAACCGGGATCGTCCTTCTTCACCAGCCTGTGATATTCCAGGCTGTCGAGGGGATCATCGCTTGTGCAGATAACTTCAACATTGAACTTCTTCAATAAGCCCCTTACACTATATCCCGGCATGGAGAGCATAGCATTTGCCTGTTCCCATATCTTGTCAGCTGTTGACGGGCGTAGCAGCAAATCAATATCAAAGTGTCTTTTCAGTTCAAGGTGCGACCAGTGGTAAAGGGGGTTACCCACGGCATGGGGAATTGTTTCGGCCCATTTAATGAATTTTGCCCTTGCAGGAGCATCTCCCGAGCAATACTTCTCCTTCACCCCGTTGGCCCTCATCAATCTCCATTTATAGTGGTCATTTTCAAGCCAGGCTTCCGTTATATTGCTGAACTGCCTGTCTTTTGCCATATCTTCCGGGGACAGGTGACAATGATAGTCGATAATGGGAAGACCGGATACATAATTATGGAACAGGTTTATAGCACTTGAAGATTCCAGGAGGAAATCATTGTTTATAAATTGCCGCATAAGCTATTTTTTCTGTGAATTTACTAATTCTGAGGGATAATTAAGCCCGGGAAATGATCATACAGGTCAGACAGAAGGATATAATATTCCTTTTCAAGCTCGATTATCCTGTCTTCTATATTATAGAAGGCTGATAATTCAGTGAAATAATCAATTATTGAAATTTCACCTTCTTCCAGTGATTTGTTGAGCAGGTCTTTTGAAGCTGATTCACTGTAGGCACTGCGCAGTTCATACAGGCCACTTTTTACTGATAAGTACCTGGCATATTGCGTTCTGAATTCATTTTCATAGACAAGCATAATCTTATTATATTCAGCCTCATAATGACTTATTTTAGCTTTCTCAGCTGCAATCCTGCCCTTGTTTTCCCACAGTGGGATGCTTATACCCAGGCTTGGACCGGTGAATTCCGATGCAGCCACAATTTCCGAAGCAAAACCAAGCTGAAACCCGGGCATGCTTTCTGTTTTCACCACATCCACCCTGTTTGCAGCAATCTCAATTTCTTTTTCAGGTATTGTGAATGCAGGATGCATGGCTCTTTTTTCCTCAAGGAGGCTTTCGGGCTCGGGTTCTTCAAACAAGGGATAGCCAGAATTATCGAGCAGCCAAGCCTTGTTTCCGCTTACCATGTTAAGAAAGGCCAGAAGTGCATCCTCCCTGCTCCTGTATTCAAGGAGGGTGTTTTTCAATCCCGCACCCGTCAGCATGATCTTATTATAATCAATAATAGTGACTTCTCCTTCATCAAGCATTTTCTTATAGGCTTCTTCCATTTGTCTTATATGTTCAAGCCTTTCTTCCGTTGTTTCTACCTTTTTCCGGAGAGCTATAAGTTCAATAGCTCTGATCCGGGCATCCGACAATAATGCCAGTACCGTATTATGATATTCCATTATCGACTGTTCATAGTTATTCCTGCCAAGGGTTTTCAATCTCCTGTACCTGGCAGGAAAGTCGAGGGTCTGTGATACAGACCAGGTAATCTTCTCCCCAATTTCCCTTGGCAGGCCGGGGAAGTACCCCAGACTTATATTCGGGTCTGGCGGTGTATATCCTGTGTGTGATTCGGCTTCCCGGGAAATGAGAAGTTTCTTTTCAGCAATTATCCCGGGGTGGTTTTCCAGTACTTTCTGAATAAATGGTTCAGTACCCTGGGGCATAAGCTGTGAGGATAAAGTAATCAGAACCAGAAATATAATTATTTTATTCATCATTATTCTTTTTTAAATTCATTAGAAAATATACTGAAGGGATTACATAGATATTAAGCAGGGTAGATGACAGTAAGCCCCCCAGTATTACTATTGCCATGGGGCTCTGTATTTCATTGCCCGGCTTATCCCCTCCAACTGCCAGAGGTATAAGTGCCAGTGCTGCTGTCAGGGCAGTCATCAGTATGGGATTTAACCTGTCGGCAGAGCCGTTTACGATCCTTTCCTTCAGATTCATGCTGCCTGTTTTGAGTGCCTCATACCTTGATATCAGCAGCAAGCCGTTCCTGGTTGCAATACCGAAGAGGGTAATAAAGCCTATTATGGTAGGTATGCTGATCACCGATGATGACAGTTTAATTGCAAACACTCCTCCTATGAGTGCCAGTGGAAGGTTAAGCAGAACGACAGCTGCCAGTTTACCATTCCTGAACTCCTGGTAGAGCACCATGAATACGGCCAGTAAGGCCAGAATGGATGTAAGCACCAGCCTCCTGGAGGCTCGTTCGGCACTTTCGAACTGCCCCCCGTACTCAATCCTGTAATTATCCGGGAGTGCAATTTTTTCATTAACGGTTGATTTGATATCCCTTACCACACTGCCCACATCCCTGCCTGCTACGTTTACGGAGATAACAATCTTCCTCTGTACATTCTCCCTGCTGATGGCATTTGGCCCTGATGAAGATTCGATGTCTGCCACGAAGGAAAGAGGCACTTTTTCCCCGCTGTCAGTATCGATCATGGCATTTCTTATGGCCTCTATATTGCCCCTTGACTCCTCGTTATACCTGAGTACCAAAGGGAAACGCTTCTCTTCCTCAAACACATCGGATACATTTAATCCTCCAAGTGCCGTATTGATGAATCCCGTAAAATTATTTACGGGTATGCCGTATCGTGCCAGCATTTCTCTCTTTGCACTTATCCGTATCTGAGGGGCTTCTACCTGCTGTTCCACATTGATATCCCCTATACCTTCCGTATCGCTTATCTCGTCCTTGACCTCATTTGCCACCCGGTACAGATGGTTCAGGTCGTTCCCGAATATCTTAACTGCAATATTTGCCCTTGTTCCTGAAAGCATATGATCCATCCTGTGTGTTATTGGCTGCCCGACCTCCACACTTACGCCCGGCAGACTGTTAAGCTTATTTCTGAGCTCGCCCAGGAATTCGTCCCTCGACCGCTCTTCCAGGGTGAAGGGCACATCAAGCTCTGAAATATTCTCCGCAAATGAGTGTTCTGCCATCTCAGCCCTTCCTGTTTTCCTGGACAGTGATTTTATCTCTGGCATGTCAAGGAGTATTTTTTCGGCCTCACGCGCTATCTTTGATGATTCTTCAAGCGATATTCCCGGTCTTGCCGTAAGGTTCACCGAAAGTCCACCTTCATTGAAGGGTGGCAGGAAGGTGCTGCCAAAATTAAAAGACAATATTATGGCTGTAATTAAGAGGGTCCCC
>Ga0190358_1000109_pt1 | contig 30596 bp, 20 predicted proteins | sample 48721812_MG_FD_161666 | JGI IMG/M metagenome (GOLD analysis project Ga0190358, IMG submission 161666) | Hydrothermal vent microbial mat bacterial communities from Southern Trench, Guaymas Basin, Mexico - 4872-18-1-2_MG | ecosystem: Environmental > Aquatic > Marine > Hydrothermal vents >... | reverse complement strand
AACTTCCATTTTTTGCTCTGCCGTAAAAACTCTCTTTTTTTTCATAGCCCTAATTTAATTTTTAAGTTGAACAATCTACTAATCTGTTTTTAGTTTTTTGTCCAGCTATTTAAGGGGCTAATACAATAGATTTTAACATTTCTTTGTGGATTTAACTCTTGCTCAATTTTCTTCCATAAGTTAATGTTATTTATACATTTTTCGCAATCTCCAGAAATTAAAGAGAAAATTTTCAGTTTTGATTCATATAAATTTAATGAATCAAAGACAACTAATTCGTCTTCATTAACAATTAACAGATCTATTGGAATATTTACTTTTTGCCCACTTAAAGATTTAATAATATCTTTTGTTGTCATTTCACTCCAATCTGTATTTGAAGCAGAACAAGAAAAGAGAAATAATAATGCGAATAAGATTATAATTTTATAAGATATACTTTCTTTAATCATAAAGATCGTTAATATTAAAATTATAACATACAAAAGTATTTGCCTCAGGACTATATGTTATAATTCTATTAGATTTAAAATCCAGGGCAAAGGACATGGCATCAAATTGTAATTCCAAATCGGCAATAGGATGACCATTCCAATTATATATATGTATATGATTTCCAAATGTTGGTATTAAATTCGTTTCAACATCGAATTTTCTTTTCCCATTATAAAGACAAAATATCATATCTTCATTTGATTTAATAAATGAGTTAGTTGTTATTCTATCTGGATTTCCTGGATTTGGAAATTGAAATATTTTATTAGGACCATAAGTTTTATTTATTATATCACCTTCAGAATTTATAACTATCATGTGATCAGAATAAGAATAAGCTAACGCTATCCTTTTAAAGTCCGGATGGATAGTATATGTATAATAATTGATTATTCTGTTTGGGCTTGACTGGAATCCTTCAGACTCATATAGATTAATTTTATCCTCTATGGTCAGACTATCAATTATTTTACCCTCATAATTAAAGAAAATTATCAGCTTTCCATGTTCAAAAGACGAAGCTGAGAATAATCTGTTTCCAAGTGGTAAATAGAATATGAGAATTAAGTTCTCAGGAAGTGGTATTCTTGATTTTGGCAGATAAGCATTATTATTAATAATACTATCAATCTCGAACTTGGCAATCTTTTTTGAGGCATAATCAGGTATCCATATGCAATTTTCACTTGTATCTAAAACACCAAGAAGTGCATTAGCTAGCTCTCCTGGCCCTCTGCCGGTAATCCCTCCGTGACTTATATATTCAAATGTGTTCTTGTTAAATATATGAATTTGGTATTTATTATTAGGAGTATTTGTTAAAATAAGCAGAGAATCAAATGTTTCAACATATCCTCCTTTGTATTTTTCTTCGGTTTCAACTATTAGACCATTAAGATTGTATTTCTTTGGGAAGCTTTTAAACTCTAATATTGATTTATTATTTATATTGCATGAAGCAGTGAGATATGTAAATAGGATTATAAGACTTATTCTCTGATAAGCAATCATCTTGATTTTGTTTTTGGAATTGATTTTTAATTAAAGTAATAAAATTAATTAAAAATAATAACAGGTATGCATTTATACCTGTTATTAGAGTATCATGGAGATTAACTCACTAAATTCTATTCAGTATCACACGTGTCGCTGTCACCTATTTCTTTCCATAGTAGATATATATGACAATCCCAACACATAACGCAACAATCTATCTCTCCAGAATACTGACATCCCATAGTGCAATGTGCTCCTAGTTGTTGTGGAGGATCATCAAAAGCTTCAATGTTCAAATCAGTCAAATTAGATTCATTGGAAGACACAATTGGCAATGAGAAACTTAACAAAAGGAATAAAGCCAAAGTACTGATAATTATGAGAAATTTTTTCATAACAAGAGAGTTAAATTAATATTGAATAGTATAGAAGTGATATTGCAATTTATAATATTGCACAGGCCAAATCAATTAATTTTTTTCGAATAAGTATAAACAGTACAATACAAAGGATTAATGTATTATTTTATTGTATTATAAGACTAAAATTGATCCACTGTATATTCTAAAAGACCAGTTATTAGGACCTAAAAGACCAGTTATTAGGACTTAAATCTGCCATTAACTTAAAAGAATTCCCTGATTTTTATTAATTTAGTCTGGATAATTAATAATCAATTACAATCTATGAGATACTACATCTTATATTTATTTTCATTTTTTTTGGGAATCCAGATTGTATATTCACAGACTATTGAGTCAAATGAATGGTTGAAAAAAGAAATTTTGAAAGACATAGAAAAATCCTGGTCTGATTTTGATACTGCATTTCATAAGAATTATTTTTTAATAGGATCAAGTGAAAATACTAATAATCAAAGTGAAAATTTTTTTCAGAGGTTTTTTTATACACCTGGATATATACATAGATTTTATTTGGCCAGTTACGGTGAACCAGGCTTTAAATGTTCATTAAGTCTATATATGTATAATTCAATGGAAGGACTTGAAAATATATTATTATTATCAATTATTAAAGACAGTAATGATCCATTATTTGTCTCTTCAGAATATAAAATAGAGACAAGCGATCAATTTTTGGTAAAATTGGATATATTATCGAAAGAAAAAGGAATTGCAGTTGGTTTAAGAACTGTCCAAATACAATCAAACGATTCAATTAGAAGGCAATCTTATTATCGAAATTTACTCCGAAAACAAAGTATAAATGAGGAATACTAATTTAAACCTTACATGCTTATTTGCATAATTATTTATTAAATAAATTCATGAAACTTAATACTTTTTCTATTGAGTATTTAAAAACAATTCTTTAAATTTCTTTATTTTATTCTTTGAAATAGGAATAATAATTCCAGATCTCAATTCCAAGGTCCTCTCTGATATTTTAAATCTGTGAACATGTTTTAAATTAATAATATAAGATTTATGACATCTAAAAAATGAATCACTTTTGAAGATCCTTTCAATTGTACACAAATTGTATAATGCTTTAACTGGTTTATTATTATCAATTATAAAAACATCAGAATAATTATGGTTAGCCCTGAACATAATTATCTCTTCATATTCATAAAACTCATAACCTAGTATTGTTTTCAAACATATTGGTTTCGTAGAGAGTTCTTTTGAGTCCATTTTCGTACAGTTAATAATTTATTTAATCCTAAACCCAATAACCTATAAACTAAATAGGTATCTTCTTATAGGTATCCGTCCTACCAAGTACACCCTTGAGCTAATTTCAGAGTTTCATGAGAGGTTCAGGTTCTGCGGGAGCAGATCTGAGAGTTTGTTGGCGGGATAATCCGGGATGATTTCCAGGACTTTTTTCAACCATGTAAAGGGATCCACATTGTTATGTTTGCAGGTAGCGAAGAAGGAATAGAACATGGCAGCACTCTGTGCTCCGGTATGGGATCCCGCAAACAAGTAGTTGCGTCTCCCGAGAGCCGTAGGCCTGATTGCATTTTCCACGAGATTATTATCAATTTCCAGGTATCCGTCCTTGAGATAGTTCATCAGATTGTCCCATCTGCTAACAGTATAGATCAAAGCTTTCCCGAATGGACTTTTCGGCAGGGTGGTCCTGACCTGGGCGGCCATCCACTTTCCCAGCTCATTCATGATGGGTAAGGATTCATCTAACCGGAGTTTATGGCGCTGCTCTGCAGACAGCTCCTGCTCGCGTGCCCGACGTTCAATATGATAGAGCTTCTGGATTTCGGTTATGGCATATTCAGCCCGTTTTTTATCATCACCCAGGCTTTTTTCATACATGCGCCGGGCATGCGCCATGCAACTTAAAAGTGTAATATCTTTCTGTTTACCGAACCAATCGTATACTTTATATCCATCGGTCTGGAGATACCCCTTAAAATCCGATAGTAGTTTTCTGGGACCCTCACGACCACGGCCCTCCTGGTAATCGAACAGTACCATGCGCTGAATAGGCGAGTAGTACACCCAGTAATAACCCCGGTGGGTCTTTCCTTTTTTATTTGGATCCAGTACCTGAATCGGTGTTTCATCTACCTGAAGATAGCCTTGCCCAAGGGCCTGGCGCTTTTGCTCTTCATATAAGAGATGCATCAAATTGGCTATTGAGCCTTGCCATCCTCCCATCGTTGAGCGGGGAATATCAATCTGGTGTTCGGTTTTAAACCGTTGAGACTGCCTGTAGAATGGAAGATGATAGACATATTTACTAACAAGGATATGTGATAACAAACCAGGACCGGCGATACCTTTATCTATCGGTCGCGATGGCAATTCTCCGCAGATTATCCCATCGTTATCCTCCCTGGCATACTTGGGCCGCTTGAAGCGGATAATCTTCAAAATGGCCTGGTGGTATTCCAACTCATCGGTGACTTCATGACCAATACACTTCAGCCCTGTTACATCTTCCTCAGGCTCTATGATAATCTCCTCCACCGGAAGATGATCCGGAAGCCTCAGACGACCTGGATGATTCTTTCTTTTCTGACGCTGGAAGGAAGAGACCTTCTCTGTAGTAACTGCACCATTCTCTTCCTTGGTTGCCTCCTCGACATTAAAGGGAAGGCTCATTTGACCGTTTTCAGCCCCGGATATAAAACGCTCACGTTTTGAGCCAAAAATCAAACGCTTCAGCTGGGATAATTCGAATTTCATTGAACTGAACTTCTCCAACATCTCCTGAAGCTTTTTCAGCAGGGACTCTTTCTCCTTAGTAATGAGTTGAATCTGGTTCTCTTTTTCCTGCACTCTCCTTTTCAGAAAGTCAATCTCATTGGAAAAAACAGTCCTCTCACTGGTGATGACCTGGATCTTATTCTCTTGTTCCAGGACCAATGCTTGAAGCTGTTTTTTAGTCATATTTTCCGGGGCCCTTGACATATGTCAAAGCTATATAAACACAGCAAATCAGCGAAGGAAAATCAGGATAAGTTCTCCACAAAATGACATTGAAATTATTGAAAAAACAGGTTCAAAAAGTTTGCATCTTACCCCTGATTTACAGGTGTTTTCAGTGAAGTGTAACGTGCACGTTTTTGAAGGTTTTTGATCGACAACCCATCCATAATCATTACTAATTGAGAGTACGTTAATGTGATGCTTCCAACTGATGCATCATAACGGGGAATTTCAAAGGTCCCTTTCTCCAGACGCTTGTAATAAAGCAAATATCCGGCCCCCTGCCAATGCAGCAGCTTTACCTTATCCCGTCGCTTATTGATAAAAATAAATACCTCTCCACCAGTGGGGTTATTGCCAAGGTTATTGCGCACCAATCCCGAGAGCGCATCAAAGCTTTTCCGCATATCTGTGGGATGGCTGTATAAATGAAAAGTATTCTCTGCGGTAAGTGCAAACATACCTATGGGTTTAGCAGTGTTTTCAGCACCTCTGGCTGAACGTCCTCAGGACAAACCACCTGTATGCCATTAGGAAATAGAAAATGTAAGTGCCCGTTACTCTGAACCTGGTGCCTCTGTGGTTCAGGCTGAACTTCTACCGGAATAAACCCAGGTACAATCTCCTGAGGTTTATTGCCGGAGCTTTCGTTTTTATATTTCTTTGCCCAGTGGTAAAGAGTTGAATTTGCTATGCCATGAGCCTTGCAATAAGCTCTATGGGTAAGATTACTTTTTCTACAAGCTTCAACATGAGCATACATCTCGGCCTTGGTGTGTCTTCGTATTTTTCTCATGCGTCAAATCTACAAACTAAGCTGCCACCAGGAAAGATGGGTTCGTAGGACGGATACCCTGGATTTGGTCATTCACTAATTATTACCAATTCAGACTTTGCTTAAATAAGGACTAATACTAATTTACGAAAATGTTTGCAAAAGGCTCTGCAAAAAGTGTTACAGATCATTCAATCATATAGCATGTTAGCCATTGTTTTTTCAAAATAGTCTTAAATAATTTCCGAAAACGTATAATTTTTTTCTTTTCCCACCAGTTATTTCTTTCAAGATTCCCAACACTTCAAGGTCATTAATTAATTTGTATGCTGTTGGAGGGGATAAATTAGTGAGTTTGATGACAATTGAAGCATCAATTATTGGCTTTTGATATAGGTGATCCATAATTTTCAGAGCAGGTACTGAACGGACCCCCAACTTTTGTATTTCACCTTCTACATCACTTTTTAACTTAAGAATTTTATCAAAAGTTTCAATTCCTTTTTTTGCTGTTTCTAAAATTCCTACCAAAAAGAATTTGAACCATTGATTTATATCATTTTTCTCTCTTACAATCATAAGATTATCATAGTAAAGAGATCTATTTCGCTCAAAGAAATCGGATAGATATAATATTGGTCTTTTTAATATTTCTTTTTCGACTAGGTATAAGGTAATTAATAAACGACCAACTCTTCCATTCCCATCTAAGAAGGGATGTATAGTTTCAAATTGATAATGAATTAGAGCAATTTTAAGTAAATCAGGGAAAAAGAATTCATTATTATGAACGAATTTCTCCAGATCACTCATTAATTCTTGAACTGAAGTATGAACCGGTGGAATAAAAACTGCATCATTTATAGAAGCTCCTCCTATCCAATTCTGACTATTTCTAAAAACTCCAGGTTGTTTATGCTTCCCCCTGACTCCTTTAAGCAATGTTGTATGAATGTTCCTAATTAATCGGGAAGAAAAGGGTATATCTTTTAATGATTCAATTGCCGTATTTAAGGCAGTTATATAGTTTTGAACCTCCTCCCAATCATCCCTTTTTTCAATTGATATGTCTTTTTTATCTAACAAAGCATCTTCAATACTAGTCTGAGTACCTTCTATTTTATTTGATTTGGTTGCTTCCTTTAGGACATGCATACTAATAAATAAATCAACATTGGGAATATATTCAGAATACATATCTAATCTTCCTAGCTGTCTATCTGCCTGGCTTAAAAGATTAAGTAACTCCATGTCTTCGATAACCCAAGGCTTATTAATTAATTCGGGTTGAAAGCTTTTATATGTTCCTTGATTAATATGAGTACCTGCCTTGAAATTTTTCATAATATTTTTTAATTAACGAATTCGTTATTTAAAAATATGTAAAAATATTTAAATAAGGGCAAGGTATAATTAAAAAATATATGCAGAAATTTAAATTAAGAAAAGATAAAATGTAGGGCAATTTGTTTATATAATCAGAATTTGTGATCATATTCTGCTATTATTAATTAATTTAATCAATATAGACCAACATTACATTTTAACTCCGAAATTACCAAATGTTTAAGTAGATAAGTTATATTAGGCTAAATTTAATAATTGTCCTTATTATCAAATGTTTTGGACCGCACCTGTCAGCACACCCAATATAAAAGAAGCCCTGTAATACATTCTATTACAGGGCTCTAATCATTAACAGGGTGCCCAGAACAGGAATCGAACCTGCACGTACTTGCGTACACTAGTCCCTGAAACTAGCGCGTCTACCAATTCCGCCATCTGGGCATAATTCCATTCTGCACCCAAATTCGAGATTGCAAAAATAAGCGATTTTTTCGAACAAAAAGACAAGAGAATAAAAAATCTTCCTCAATCCCTTCTCAGCCCCTTAATTAAAAATCATATCATAGTACTTCGATATCTTTTTGCCAGCTGACTGACAGATATATACTTGCTCTCCCTGATATATTCCCTTCTTTCAAAAAATACAAGTATGGTAGGGACAGAATAAACACCAGCTTCTGATGTAAGCGACGGATTTATTGACGCATCAATGGATAAGAATTCCATTTCCGGAAATTTCGTTGAAGCCAGCTCCCATCCCGAACGCGGCAGGGCTATTGATTATATAAATGGAATTGGTTCGCAAAGTGTTGATTGTTAGGTTCTAATAATAACAAAACTGACCTTGTTCTTTCGTCGGATTCAAATGTTAAATGATAAATATTACTTGATTATTAAGTCTTTTTTTCGTATTTTAAGTACGAGAATTTTTGTTTACGGGTAATAAATCAAATAATTAATTATGGGTAAGAATGTTGGAGTATGGCTTGACAAAGAGAAAGCCTATGTTATTTCCGTGAATGGAGGTAAACACCGTATTGAAAAGGTTGAATCAAATGTTGAATCACGGGTTCGTTATCAGGGTGAAACGAAATCATATTCAAGAATCGGTGGTGCATTTTTCAACCCTTCAAAGAAAAAGACGAAGAGGGAAAAACATCAGCTAAACCATTATCTTACCGACCTGTCGGTAAAATTATCAGATGCTGAGAACATTTTGATTTTTGGTCCTGCCGATGTAAAAAAAGAGTTGAGGAAAGTATTGATAAAACGAAAGGATAAACCGGCAATCCGCCTGGAGCCAGCTGAGCAAATGACAGAGAACCAGATGGTTGCCAGAGTTAAAGAGCATTTTGAGTAAGAATTTGTCAGTCTTTTATAGAGTCATAGACACTCTGTAGTATTTCTGTCCGGATATTCAGATCGTACAGGAGGTTGTTTTCTCGGGTGGGGTATACCCTGTTTGAAAGGAAAACATAGCTCAAATCATATTCAGGATCAACCCATACGAAGGTGCCCGTGAAACCCGAATGCCCGAAACTGGATGCTGAAGCGCCGGGGCAGGGGTAGTCCTCACCGGTGCCGTCTTTTTCATCCACCAGAGGCTTGTCAAAACCAAGCCCGCGCCTGTTTCCGGGAAACTGGTAACCAGTGTACTCTCTTATTGTTTCTTTATTTAGTATCTGCTCACCTCCGTATACACCTTCCCTGCGGTACATCTCCATTAATTTGATAAGGTCATTGGCAGTGGCAAAGAGGCCTGCATTTCCTGAAAATCCTCCCATCATAGCAGCTCCTTCATCATGTACATAACCATGTAAGAGCTGTTTTCTGAACAGAGTGTCTACCTCGGTGGGGACAATGCTCGTTTCAGGGTAAAACCTGAAAGGATTGAAAACTATATCCCATGCACCCAGCTTATGATAGATATTCCTGTATAAAAAGTCCTCATAGTTTTCCCTGCTCAGGTCTTCAATAATTGATGGTATCAGAAAGAATACCAGACCGGAATAAACATACTCTTTTTCACCCATGGGTGATCGTTTAATGGCTCTTTTTATCCTGTTAAAATAGTTGCGATGCACGTACAGACCATTAGCCACAGTGCCCGGATAGCGATCCGACTGTACCCTTTTTATTGTCCGCCACTTATAGGTGTCATTGTTGCGAAGTGTGTTCTTCCAGTATGGTATCCAGGGATATAGCCCGGCCTGGTGTGCAAGTATTTCACGAAAAACAAGGTCTTTTTTGTCTGAGAATCTCATTTCCGGGACATAATCCACCAGTCTGTCATCAGGGGAGAATAAACCCTTTCCGCCAAGTTTCATCAGCCCCGTGGTTGAAGCAGCTACCTTGGTTACTGATGCAAGATCATACAGGTCATTATCCTGTACGTCAATCCTTGAATTATAGGTGTGCGATCCGTAACACTTATGAAAAAAAACAATGCCCTTCCTTGCCAGTATTACCTCACATCCGGGATAGGCGCCAGCCTCCAGTCCCGATGTCGCAAGCGAGTCTATTTTCTTCTCAATAACCTCTGATGCTAGGCCTGCATCCTCGGGATAGCCATACTGAAGCCTGATATTTCCCGGTGTCAGTATCCCATATCCCTGTCTATATTTCTGATTAATGGTCACGGGCAGTCTGCCATGACCTCCAATACCTCCGAAAATGAGCTGTACCGAAAGTTCCTCGGTGTAATTATTTTCCTGGTAAGCAAGAATTAACCCTTCAGCATCCTGCAAACTTCTGATACGCTCAAGGGCGTAAGGATTCCCAAAGTAAACAGCAATCAGCTTTGTCCTGGCACCCAGCTTTTCAATGAATTTTTCCTCTTCACCGCTTATACCAAAATTCCGGTAAGGCCTCTGGTCTGTATCGAAAATCCCGGTAATAACAATATCATATCTCTCCAGTTTCTGTAAAAGACTATCACCGTTATTCATCCCTTCAGTCCAGTAATAATTGTCTGTCCTCGTATATTTCTCCGCCATCGACTGAAAGGCTGTTTTATTACTCCTGTTGACAGCCAGGCATGCTATCCTTGTCCTGTCAAGATTCTTAACGGGGATGATATTGTTCGCATTATTTAATACTGTCAGCGCATTTGCATAAAGTTTCCTGATAAAGGCACTGTTGATATTATGCATTGATTTTTCCACTGCTTTCTCACCGGCGGGCTTTTCCGCGAATAATCCCGACCAGTATTTTAATGCCAGTATCTTCCTTGTTGTACTCTCAATTTGACTGTAAGTGATTTTACCCTGGTCATAGTAATCCTTTATAGCATTAATAGCCAGTTCCACATCACTGACATATTCTATAATATCATTACCTGCCGCATATGCTATGGCTTCAGCTTCACCAGGGTTAAAATAATCAGTTATGCCCTTCATGTTCATGGCATCTGTAATCGCCAGACCTTTGAATCCCAGTTCCTCCTTCAGTAAACCGGTCATAATGGGTTTTGACAGCGTTGAGGGTAGGTTGGAGCTGGTATCCAGGGCAGGTATATTTAGATGAGCTGACATTATTGCCCCTATGCCTCCTTCAATAGCTGTCCTGAAAGGGTATAACTCAAGGCTGTCAAATCTTTCCCTGGTATGCTTTATGACCGGAAGGTCATAGTGTGAGTCAGTACTGGTATCGCCGTGTCCGGGAAAATGTTTGGCCGTGGCAAGTATGCCCTTATCCTGCATACCAGTGAAGTACATTTGCACCTTCCTCGCTACAAGATGCCTGTCTTCACCAAATGACCTGTAATTTATCACGGGATTGTCAGGATTGTTATTAATATCTGCAACAGGGGCCAGGTTTATGGTCAGCCCAAGCAGCTTAAACTCCTCTGCGATCCTCATACCCATTTCATAGATAAGTGAATCATTATTTATGGCACCCAGGGTCATCTGGTAGGGGTAATCCTGTAACAGTTCAAGCCTCATGCCCGCTCCCCATTCACCGTCCATCGCTGTTGCAAGCGGAACGCGGGATATCGACTGGTAATGATTAATAAGCTCTGCCTGCTTTGCCGGTGCCCCCTGGAAAAACACAAGTCCGCCAATACCATAGTCCCTTATTGTCCGGTCTATTTCAATATAATGACCTATATCCCTGTCTGACCAGGTCGCAAGGAAAATACTCTGAGCTATCTTTTCTTCAATACTCAGGGAGGAAAATACCGAATCAACCCAGGGATGATTATAATACTTCATGAATTCAGGTTCCTGTGACGATGACTTTAGCGAAAAAATGAAGAAAAGGCCAGCTAAAAGGATAATTAACAGATGTTTATGAGTCATAGCGTTTCTTGTTTGAGAACTTAAAAATAATAAAAATTATATGTCAATTCCATTGTAGGGCTTATAAGCTTTTAATTATTATTTTAGTGTCTGTAAAAAATATCAAATCTTACAGAACAGAGATATGAATAAACAGCGCTTACTTTCACTGGATATTTATCGGGGTATAACAATAGTGTTTATGATTATAGTTAATACACCCGGGAGCTGGCAATATGTATATGCCCCTTTAAGACATTCTGAATGGCATGGTTGCACACCAACAGATCTTGTTTTTCCATCCTTTCTTTTTATTGTGGGTGTCTCGATGTGGTTCTCAATGAAGAAATATGGACATAACCTTAACACCGCTTCTGTTCTTAAAATACTGTACCGTACATTAATAATCTTTGCAGCGGGCTTTTTGCTTGTCTGGTTCCCCTTTTTCGGCAAAGAATTGTCAACGGTAAGGATTATGGGTGTTCTGCAGCGTATTGCCCTGGCATACGGCTTCGGTGCCCTTATATGCCTTATTGTTAAAAGAAATTACCTCTGGGTGGTCTCAGCAGTTATACTCCTTGGCTACTGGGCCCTCCTGTATTTCGCCGGTGGTAATGAACCTTACAGCCTGGAAGGAAATGTGGTTTTAAAATTTGACCTGCTTTTACTAGGAGAAAATCATTTATACCATGGTTTCGGAATCCCCTTCGATCCGGAAGGATTGCTGAGTACAATACCGGCTGTGGCAACAGTAATAATTGGATTTATGGCCGGCGAAATAGTTGGTAGTGGGCCGGCAGACATGAAAAAAGTGCTCAGGATGGTATTAATCGGCCTGCTGCTGACAATTGCAGGTCTGGTCTGGAATATCTGGTTCCCCATAAATAAGCCTTTATGGACAAGTTCATACGTACTTTACACGGGAGGACTCTCGCTTATTATCCTTGGCTTGCTTTACCTGCTGATTGATGTTTTGAATTTTAAATGGTGGACAGGCTTTTTTAAAGTCTTCGGGATGAATGCACTTTTTATTTATATAATGGCTTCACTGTGGACAAAGATTATGCTGCTGATAAAGATAGGGGCAGCAGGTGAAAAAATGAGTTTGTATTCATGGATATATACCATGCTTTGTGTGCCAATTATGGAAAGTATATACAATTTACTGAATATTAATAAGTATATGTTTGAAAATGCAAGCTTATTGTTTGCCCTTCTACAGGTATTTCTTATGTGGATTCTGGTGTATATCCTGTACCGCAGGAAGATATTCATAAAAGTATAGTGGCATGAATGAAAAGAGATTACTTGCTGAAAAATACAGGAAGTTTACAGGAGAAGAATGCATTGATATTACAAGTATGCCCCGGTCCGGCTCCGAAAGGAAGTATTTCAGAATTACCGGGTCGGGGAGGACTATGATAGGGGCATATAATCCAAACAGGGAGGAAAATGATGCTTTCATTGGTTTTACACGGCATTTCAGATCCCTTAAACTGCCGGTACCCGATGTTTTTTGCTACTACCCGGAGTCAGATTGTTATTTTATACAGGACCTGGGTGATACAAACCTCTTCACATGGCTTGAAAGAAAAAAACAAACAGTTGGTTTTGATGAAAAACTACTCGATTTTTATAAGCATTCCCTGGAATTGCTTGTTTTATTTCAGACCGAAGCAATAAAGGATCTTAATCTCGGTTTATGTTATCCGCACAGGAGTTTTGACAGGCAGTCTATGATATGGGACCTTAATTATTTCAAATATATGTTCCTGAAACTGGTGTCTGCACCTTTCAATGAAAAACGACTCGAGAAAGATTTTAATACACTGGTTGATTTCCTTCTTGAAGCCGGCCAGGAATACTTCCTGTACCGTGATTTTCAATCGGCAAATATAATGGTGGTCGATAACAGCCCATGGTTTATCGATTACCAGGGTGGCAGGAAGGGAAGCGCCCAGTATGATCCCGCTTCATTGCTATATGATCCTAAGGCCCATGTGCCCCAGGAAGCAAGGGAAATACTTATTGAACATTATATTAAATTGTTCTGTAAGAAAACATCCGGCAGTGAATCGGACTTCAGAAAGTATTACTATGGTTTTGTACTTATTAGGATTATGCAGGCTATGGGAGCCTTTGGTTATCGCGGTTTATATGAGCAGAAACCTGGATTTGTTCAGAGTATTATTCCCGGGATCAGGATACTTAATAATATTATAGAATCGGATCAGTTCAGGCTCAAATTGCCGGAACTGTACCGTGTATTCAAAGAACTGCCAGGGCTGGATATGTTCGCTGAACTCGAGGAACACGAAAGGCTTATAGTCAGGATTGCAAGCTTTTCATATATGAATGGCATGCCGCAGGACAAAGTACATGGCGGGGGATTTATATACGACTGCAGGGGATTGCCCAATCCCGGGAAAATTGATAAGCTCAGAAACATGACAGGACTGGATGAACCGGTTAAGAAATATATGACATCACAAAACCATGTGAAAGAATTTATGGATGATGTTTCACGTATGGTTATGCGTTCGGTGAAAAGTTATATTGAAAAAGACTATAATTCACTGGCCGTTTCCTTTGGTTGTACGGGAGGGAAACACAGGTCGGTTTACTGCGCCGAACAGCTCGCTCAAAGCCTTATGAAAATTGACGGGATTGAAATTAAAGTAAATCATAGAGATAAGGATAACTGATGAAAGCAATGATAATGGCTGCCGGACTCGGTACAAGGCTTGGTGAAATAGGTAAGGACACACCAAAAGTCCTGCTTGATATCAATGGTATCACAGTACTTGAAAGAATACTTTTAAAACTTGATAGCCATGGCTTTAATGACATAATTATCAATGTCCACCACCTGGCAGGCAAAATCATGGAAGCAGCGAAGGAACTCCAGGAAAAACTCAATGTGAAAATAAGCATATCTGATGAAACGGGTGAACTGCTGGAGACAGGTGGAGGCATCTACAGGGTAAGGGATTTCTTTGCTGAAAAACCCTTCCTGGTATATAATGGTGATATACTTACAGACCTTAACCTGGAGAAAATGTATGAATACCACAAACGTAAGGGGGCAATTGCAACAATAGCCCTGCGTAATCGTAAGGGTAATCGCGCTTTTCTCGTTGATGATGAAGGTGTAATAAGGGGATGGACAAACAGGGAAAACAATATAGATATAATTACCGTTGAAAAACCTATGAACCTGCATGAGCTCCCTTCAATGGCAATATCAGTCTATGACCCGGGAATATTTGATTTTATGGAGAAAGGGAAATATACAATGACATCAATAATACTGAAAGCAACAACAACGGGCAGGGTTATAGCATTCAGGTACGACAGGGGGTACTGGGTCGACATAGGTACACCTGAACAACTGGAGAACGCCAGGCAGCTACTATGATTTCAGTGAATAGTTTTTGTTATAAATTACAGTTTTTGTTATGACCCACTGGCTGAATGAAAAAAATGTGTTTATAAGAGTGCTTGCATTCATTTTATGCCTGCCGGGATTTACACCTTCCAAGGCACAGGATAAAGCTTATGGAATTCCTCAGACTGAGTATTTCAGCAGGAGGGCATATGGCGCTGCTACCCAAAACTGGTGTATAACACAGGGCCATAACGATATGCTTTATTTTGCCAATAACGATGGTGTTCTTGAATATGACGGGGTGAGGTGGAAACTATACCAGGATATGGGTGCTTATGTAATAAGAAGTGTGAAGAGCATAGGAGACAGAATTTATGCAGGTACCTTCGGGGAACTGGGCTATTTCAGTTCCGAAAATAACCAGAATCTGAGCTTTACATCACTGGCTGATGATGAACTCAGGTCCTATGCCGACTATTGGAATATCCATAGCTGGAACGGTAAGATTATTTTTCATAGTGAGCAGGCATTGTGCATTTTTGAAAATGATTCACTACTGAAGGTGATCCCTTCCGGGTCAGGGTTCACAGGTTCTTTTCTTGTAAACGGCCTGATGCTTGTATACGATGAAACAGTAGGCCTGATGGAAGTCAGAGGTGAAAACATTTATCCCGTGACAGGTGGCGATATACTTAAAGATAAATTAGTTACATCAATATTACCCATTTCGGAAAATATCATAGTAATAGGCACATTGACCGATGGTTTGTTTATCTGGGATATGCAAAGGATACAAAGATGGAATGTGCCTGCCAATGAAGTGCTAAAAACAGCCAATATCTATTGCGCCACAACTTTTGAAAAGCGATACCTGGTTTTTGGTACTATACAATCAGGTGTGATAATTACTGACAGGTCCGGTAATATTATACATCAGGTCGGAAAAGATAAGGGCCTGAATAATAATACTGTTTTAAGTCTCTTTGTTGACAGGGATGGAAATGTGTGGGGTGGCCTGGACAATGGAATTGTAAAAATAAACCTGAGATCAGGTATTACATTTATCCAGGGTTACTATGACCTGGGAACAGGTTATGCAATTAATAGCAATAATAAACAGTGGTATTTTGGTACAAACCAGGGACTGTTTGCCATTGCTGATGATTACTTCGCTAACCCGCTAAAAGACAGGCATGATTTTATAAAAATACCGGGAACCGATGGGCAGGTCTGGAGCCTTTTTAAAAGCGGTAATACGATTCTCTGTGGTCATAATCTCGGAGTTCTGGAGATCAAAGGAGATGAAGCCGGCTTTATAACCCCTGCCCGGGTTAATGGTGCATGGACTTTCAGGGAAGTACCCGGTAAAAATGACTTACTAATAGCGGGAACTTACAGTGGCTTAATATTGCTGGAAAAACATAATGATGAATGGCGTTATAAAGTGACGGTTGAAGGATTCGATGAGTCTTCAAGATATATTGAATGGTCCCCCGACGGTAAATTGTGGATATCACATGGATATAAAGGAATTTTCAGCCTTGAGTTTAATGAGGACTATTCCCGCGTTATTAACCTGGAGACTTTCCCCGTAGAGGATTATCCGGAAATAGGACCTGCTCCAGTAATTGCTGTTGTAGAAAATGAATTGCTTGTTATAAGTAATAACGGTATATGCCGTGTCAATGAGTCAGGAGAAATTGAAAAATATAACCGCCTTGATGTGTATTTTGACAATAACTTTCCCAACAGGTTAATACAGGACCGGTTCAGAAATATCTGGTATTTCATTGATGGTAGTATGGGCGTTCTCAGATTTATGGAGGATGAAACCTTCAATAAAGTTGATTTCCCGTTTATCCAGCTTGAAAATAAACTTGTACCAAGTTTTGAATCAGTATATGTAATTGATAGAAACAATGTCCTTTTCGGAGTTGAGGATGGCTTTGCCCACTATTCAGTCCGGGAAGGAATGGAATTCGCAAAGCCTTTTAAAGTTCATGTCAGGTCTTTTAAAGGTGCTTCAGATACAACAGAGTATATTTTGAGCCAGGATGGCGCAACAGGCGGAAAACAGCAGAAAATAATTCCTGAATACGCCTTCAGGGATAACCAGATTGACATAAACTATGCTGCGTCTTATTTCAGGGAAGGTTTTGTTGAATATTCAACCTACCTTTCAAATTATGATCTTGAGGCTACTTCATGGAACAGGAATACAAGCCGGCAATTTGCAAAATTGAGGGAAGGAAATTATCAGTTTCTAGTAAAAGCAAGAAACAGTTTTGGCGTCCAGTCAGAACCGCTGATATTTACTTTCAGGATCCTGCCTCCCTGGTACAGGACACGGGCAGCAAAAATTAGCTATGTAATACTCTGTCTTATCCTGATATTTTTTATCATTTATCTCTTTAACCTCAGGATAGAAATAAACAGGCAGAATGAAAAACGTAAGCAACAGGAAAGTTACAGGGCAAGGGAGGAAAAATTGAAAAACGAGGCTCTTGAAACGGAAAAGGAACTTATCAGGATGAGAAATGAAAGACTGCGAAGCGAAATGAACTTTAAGGAAAAAGAACTGGCGAATTCAACAATGAACATACTCCAGAAAAACAAATCTCTCATGAAGATAAAAAGTGAAATGCTGAAAATAAACTCACTTCATGATAATTCAGAAATAAAACATCATATCAAACGCCTGATTTCGCACATTGAAAAAGATATCGACAGTGAAGATTACTGGAAAGTTTTCGAAGTTCACCTCGAACAGGTTCATGAAGCATTCCTGAAACGCTTGTCTGAAAAACATCCCGGCCTGTCAAACAGGGAAATGAAATTGTGTGCTTATATCCGGATGGGAATGTCATCAAAGGAAATAGCAGCCCTGACCAATATTTCTTTTCGTGCAGTTGAGAATAATCGCTACAGGCTGAGACAGAAACTTAGCCTGCTAAAAGGAGAGAACCTCTCCCAATATATATCTTTGCTCTGAACAGGTATTCTGTTTATTCAGGGCTTTCATTAAGGATCCTTCCATTCAGCATTTCTTAAATTTTATTTACTTGATGAGTTGTAATTTTACAGGAATATGGGTTGATATGGAAATATAAAATTCATTGATACAGCATAGTAAATTATCATAATAAATTATAATATGTGAGTTTATTGTGAGGTTTTTCATGTGCTGCCATGAGTTTATTGTGTATATGTTTTTTGGAATACTTTAACTCATTCTCGTAAATTTGATAAACTAATTACTCTAAAACCTAAAAAGTTATGAAACAATTATTAGGGATTATTCTCCTATTCTTCAGCCTGGGTTTATTTGCCCAGGATCTGACAGTAACGGGTACGGTAACCGATCAAGTGACCGGTGATCCTATACCCGGAGTCGCTGTGGTCATAAAAGGAACCACTATCGGTACGGCCACAGACCTTGATGGCAAATATTCTGTTGAAGCCTCAATGAACAATGTGCTGATATTTTCTTTCCTTGGAATGAGATCTGAGGAAAGAACCGTTACCTCTTCCACGATTGATGTTATACTTCGCCCTGAGATAACTGACCTGGAGGAAATTGTGGTAACGGGTTATGGTACTCAGAGGAAAGCATTGACGACGGGGGCCAATCAGAATGTAAAAGGTGAGGAAATAGCTCAGATGAATACCTCAACTGCTATGGAAGCACTGCAGGGCATTACCCCGGGGGTGAGTGTTACCAGGAATAATGGACAGCCGGGTGCAGGTACTGAAGTCATTATTCGTGGTATGGGTACTATTGGAAATGCATCTCCTCTTTATATTGTAGACGGAGTAACTGTAGGCAATATTGATTATCTGAACCCTTCAGATATTGAATCAATAGACATTCTGAAAGATGCTGCCTCAGCTGCTATTTATGGTTCCAGGGCAGCCAACGGTGTTGTGCTTGTTACAACAACAAAGGGGGAAAGAGGTTCAAAACCTGTTATCCAGTATGATACATACTATGGTATGCAGAATATATACAAGAACCTTACACCGCTCACTGCACAGGAGTATATGTATATATTGGATGAAGGACGTGTAAATGATGGATTACAGCCATTCGATTGGGAAACAATGCTCAAGAACAACAGCTGGCTTAATAACAATTTTCCTGATAACCTTGGGACACAGCTCGGCGAAGAAATATGGGCCAGGCTCCAGGACGGATGGGAAGGAACCAACTGGATTAACGAACTGGTACAGGAAAATGCACCAATGGTCAGTCACTCCCTTAACATTTCAGGAGGTTCCGAAGATATAATTTATGCACTTGGTTTCTCTTACTTTGATCAGACCGGTATGATAGCAGGTGAACTGATCGATGCCGGCCAGAAAAGAATGACGGCAAGGATAAACACCGAATTCATACTCATGAAGAACGATAACTTCGACATTATTAAAGTTGGTGAGAATTTTACCTATAATAATAATGTAAACAGGTCTGTCGGAACGGGAAATATATACTGGAACGATCTTCATGATGCTCTTGTTATTAATCCCCTTATGCCTGCATACTGGGATAAGTCGCTTGATCCAAATGGATTCACACCAATACTGGAAGGTGTATCAAATAATCAGACAAATCCGCTGGCAACATGCTTTTACAGGCATAATTACGGCGGGTACAAGAATAATAATGTAGCAGGTAATGTTTATTTGGAAATAAAGCCTGTAGAAGATCTGCTTATAAGATCATCTTACGGTATTGACACATGGTTTGGTAATGGAAGATCATGGAGCCCTACATATGCGCTCGGTACTCTTTATTCAAACCCGACCGATGCAGCCAACCAGAACATGTGGTTTGGTAACAACTGGACCTGGACAAATACAGTTACCTATAACCATGTTTTCGGTGATCATCGGATTACCGCCCTGGTGGGTAATGAGCTTTACAGAAACCAGGTTAACCTGGAAGTGGGTGGATGGATGGCTAATACAAGATTCCATGATTCTGATTATGCCTACCTTAATAATGTCGATAAAACTGATATTAACCAGATAAGTACCTGGGGAGCCGACTGGGCTGCCGGAGGAGGAGGTCTGATGTCGTATATCGGAAGGTTACAGTATAACTATAGGGAGAAATACCTCCTTACCGCAATAATGAGGGCAGACGGATCCTCTAACTTTGCAGAGGGTAACAGATGGGGCATTTTTCCTTCTATAGCCGTGGGATGGGTCTTATCCGATGAAGCCTTCATGGCATCAGCAGCCGATTACATTAACTTTGCCAAGTTCAGGGCAAGCTGGGGGCAGAACGGTAACCAGTCAATTGATAACTTTATTTACAGCTCGACTATCAGATACCTGAGCCCGGGTTATTACTTTGGTGATACAAAAACAGTATCGGCACCAACAGCCGTGCCTGCAAGGGTAACTAACCCAGATGTTACATGGGAAACATCAGAACAGTTGAACATTGGTATCGATACCAGGCTCTTTAATTCAAGTATGCAGTTCACATTCGACTGGTACAGGAAAATGACCAGGGACTGGCTCGTTATTTCTCCTATCCTGGGAACATCAGGCGCTGACGCACCATGGATAAACGGAGGAGATATACTGAACAGGGGTATAGAACTGACACTGGGATGGACCGACAGGATAGGTGCCCTCAACTACGGTATTACATTCACCGGTGCTCATAACCATAACGAAATTACCCGTATCGCTAATGCCGATGGCATTATACACGGACCTTCCCATGTACTGTCACAGGGAACAGCAGAAGTGTCAAGATGCGAAGTAGGTAAGCCGATAGGCTTCTTCTATGGCTACCAGACAGATGGTATCCTGCAAAACCAGGATGAAGTGGATGCTTATGTCACTCCGGAAGGAAATCCTTATTTCAACGACCAGAGACCGGGCGACGTGAAATTTGTCGACCAGAACCTTGACGGAGTAATTGATGAAAAGGATAAAGTCATGCTGGGTGATCCGAATCCCGATTTTGAACTGGGTACACAGCTTCACCTCGACTATAAAGGAATATATGTAAATGCAACTCTGACAGGAAGGTTCGGGATGCAGGTGATGAGATCCTATCGTTCTTTTGCCGATAATTTTGACCAGAACTATACAACCGATATTTTCAATCGCTGGCATGGGGAAGGAACCTCAGATCGTATTCCGCGACTCAGCTCATCATCGCACAGGAACACTAACTTCATATCTGATATTTATATGTATGATGCTGATTACCTGAGAATAAGTAATTTTACTCTCGGTTATATGCTTGATGACCTGCTCGCAGGCTTTAATGCTATTTCAAGCGCTAAGGTCTATGTGGCCTTCAAGAACCTTTACACATTCACTAAATATACCGGAATGGATCCTGAAGTGAGTTTTGGACATGATGCAAGCTGGGCGTCAGGTATTGACCTTGGTCTTTATCCTCAGGCAAGAACCGTGATGTTTGGTTTAAGTGTCTCTTTTTAAACAGAAAAAATAATTACAAATGAAGAAAATAATTTATATAATTTCTGCTGCACTTCTGGTACTGATTACCAGTTGTGGTGAGGACTACTTGGATACGAGAAACCTGTATGAAAAGAGTCTGGAGAACTACTACAGCTCACCAACGGATATCAATGAGGCTATGGCAGGTGTCTATCATGCACTGTATACTCCCGGGGTACACAGTATGGAACACCTGGCTGCAAACCTGCTCAGTGACATGATGCTCGGAGGAGGGGGACCCGATGATAAATCCGCAAAACGAGTTGACGCTTTTGAAGACCCTGAAGAAGATACCTACCATGACCTGTGGAAAGTATCTTATAACGGGATCTATCGTGCTAATGTTATAATTGAAAAAATGCAGGAAGCCGATTTCTCTGATTATTTCTATACACAGGAAGAAGCTACCGAGTTCAGGGATCAGGCTCTTGGCGAAGCTTATTTCATGAGGGCTTTCTTCTATTTCCGTATGGCTAAGTTTTTTGGTGGTGTTCCTCTCATACTTTCAGTGGATGCTGCACGTGATGTTCCCAGGTCAACTATAACTGAAACATATGCGCAGATAGCATCTGATCTTAAAATGGCAATTGAAACGATGCCTGACATACCATTCCCAAGTATACCAACCAGCCGTTACGGACATGCAAACAAGTGGGTTGCCCAGGCATATATGGGAAGAGCCTTCCTCTACTATACCGGTTATATGACCAACCAGGAAGGCCAGGCAACAAATGAACTGCCTCTTGCAGAAGGCGGATCATTGTCTGCTTCACAGGTAGCTGCTTACCTGGAAGATTGTATTAATAACAGCGGACATGATCTGGCAAGCGACTTCAGAAATTTATGGCCATACTCATATGTTAATACCAGTGCCGGTGAGGTGGTGCTGCCATGGGCTGAAAATGAAGGTCTTGCATGGGTGGGTCAGGATGGCCATTCACCAACCTTTGGAACTGGTAATTATGAAACGATGTTCGCTATCCGCTATGCCTTCGGTAACTGGAGCTGGGGTCAGTACTATAACAACAGGGTACCCCTGTTTTTCGGACTGCGTGATAACTCCCTCGTTCCCTTCGGTCAGGGCTGGGGATGGGGACCGGTTAATCCAAACCTGTGGAATAACTGGGATAATGATGATCCAAGGAAACAGGGCTCGATCCTTGAACTTGGAAGTGCTGAAATGGGCACCCAGGATTATGTCGGTGATAAAGGAGACCACGAAACAGGTTTCTTCAATAAGAAATATACAACCCTGCAGCATAACGGGGATGATGGTGTTGCAGGAATGTTCTATTATATGTACGGACAAACCAATAATGATATGCAACTGTGGGCAGCTCAGGATTTTATCCTGATGCGCTTTGCCGATGTACTTCTGATGCATTCCGAAATCACCCAGACTCCCGATGGTATGGATGAAGTACGCCAGCGTGCAGGACTGCTACCCCTTGGTACTTATACCCTCGAAACACTCAAGCAGGAACGCCTGTATGAGTTTGCTTTTGAAGGACTGCGCTGGTTCGACCTGGTGCGATGGGGAGATTGTGAAACTGCTTTTAACTATACGCTTGATGTTAGAAACTCCGGTTCAGACGCAACTTACAGTGTTACTTACAGACCTGAAACAAAAGGATTGGTGCCAATACCGGAAACGGAAGTAAGATTGTCCAACGGGGTATATCAGCAAAATCCCGGATGGTAAATGTTAGATCATAAGAATAAAAAATAAGAGTTATGAAAAACAAAATAATATTAAGTCTTTTTACCGGTATTCTTGCACTGGCATTCATTGCCTGTGAGCCTATCGTTAAAAGAGATGTTCTTGAAAATTCAACAACCGTTGATGGTGTTACCCTCGTGGCTACTCAGAGTACCCCGGGAGGTAACGAAATCACCCTGGAAATGACAACTCCCGGAGTGAACGGATACTGGAATTATAACCTCGGTAAAGCACTTACTAATAAGTTTACCTTTGTTTATCCCATCCCTGGTACTTCGACCTTTAAGTTTGTGGGTACCCTGGGTGCAGAATTTTTTGAGAAGACAATAGATGTCCAGATTGATCAACTTGACCATGCGCTCGATCAGGACTGGTATGACCTTGTGAGCAACAATACTGCTGAAGGCAAAACATGGGTGTTCGCAGGTGCCCCGGGTGGTGGCTCTGCCTACTGGTATATGGCAGCCCCTTATAACCCATGGGAACTGTGGTGGGATGCCGGAGCAGGTGATATGCCACCTGTTGACCTTAACGGTAAAATGGTGTTTGACCTCGATGGTGCGGCTAATTATACATACTATGCCGCGCCCGATGCAGATCCGGAATACGGTTCCTTTGTGCTTGATGTGAAAAACCAGGTGCTTGATGTTAACGGCCCTAATATTCTTGGTGGTGCCGCTACCGACGGATACGATATCGGTAATCATGATGGCATTTACCAAATAATAAGGCTTACCGAGGATGAACTGATACTCTATGTATCTGATAATGCCTGGGCAACAGGCTGGATGTGGCACTTTAAACCTCTCGAAGAATAGATCTTGAGATGTTTGGATCTTTAACAATAGAAGGATTATGTTCGGGTAATTATACTGGGAACTTTTCGTGCGGTAGAAAAGAAATATAATCATTGTCGGAGAGAGTTTTATATTTCGGTGTAAAACTCTCTCTTCTTATAACTTATTACCGGATAACCTTTTAATTTAAGGGATATGCCTAAGTCATTTTCTCTTGTCACCCTGCTTACCTTTTTTGTTGCCATGCCTGGTGTATTGCTGATATCCTGTCAGAAGGATGCTTACCCTGAATTTACACCTGATTTCAGCTATAATGTTTCGGATGATGATCCGAATATTTTAAGATTTGTTAATACCACCTCTGGAGAACATGCCTTCCAACAATGGAATTTTGGTAATGGAGAACAAACAAACAGGCAACCTGCAAACAAACTGACCTATTCTGTCTTCTATCCTGTGAAGGGTGAATATACCGTAACACTTACCATATGGGGTAAAAGTGGTAATGAGGATGATAAGAAAGCAATAACTAAAACTGTAACAGTTGATTACAGTGCCCCGGATCCCGACTTCGAATATGAAATTCTTGAGGCTTCACCCAATCTTGTCAAATTAACTGATCTTAGCTCAGGCGATTATGATAGCATTGCCTGGAAGTACCTCGGAAGAGAATATGGGGGTGTTCCCGGAGAAGTAAGGGTGATTTACCTGGCCATGGGAGATACTTACAAGATAGAGATGGAAATTTACAGGGGAGATATTTCTAAATCTGCCGTTAAGGAAATTATTATACAGGGGGATGATCCGGATTACCTCGACCATTATGAACTCGTCTGGTCAGATGAATTTGAGGGTGAAGCCTTGAATAATGTATGGTGGGTTCACGAAACCGGGGCTTCAGGGTGGGGAAATAATGAGCTGCAAAATTATACAGATGGAGATAACACATCAGTTTTTGGCGGGACATTAAAAATTACCGTGGAAAAAACAGGTACGGGTCAGAATGTGGGCGATTATACATCCTCAAGGATCAACAATACTGAAAGTTTTACATACGGACGTTTTGAGGTAAGGGCAAGGATGCCTGAATATAAGGGACCCGGACTGTGGCCGGCAATCTGGATGCTGGGAAGGTCAATCCGGGAAGGAACATCATGGCCCTTATGCGGGGAAATAGACATAATGGAATATGTAAGCTGGAACCCGGATCATTCCAGCAGCGCAATTCATACCGGCAGTAATAATCATACCCTCGGTAATGCAATCACCTCAGACTGGTATAATTTACCCTCAATCGAAGAGGAGTTTCATACTTATGGCTTTATATGGACCTGTAAATTCCTGAAATTCTATATCGATAGTGTTGACAATATTATCCTCACATATAACAGGCCTTCAGATTACGCCCAGAGCAACTGGCCCTTTGACAGACCATTCTATTTTCTTTTCAATGTGGCAGTAGGTGGTACCTTCGGTGGAGTTGAAGGAGTTGATGATGATATTTTTCCTGCAACTATGGAAATTGACTATGTGCGTGTTTATCAGTTGAGATAAACAGGTATTAATTTTTACTTGAATAAAATTTACGACTTATAATCAATAATGGCAAAATCAAGATCTTACATATACCGTATTTCCCTCATTGTAGCCCTGGGAGGATTCCTGATGGGATTCGATGCATCAGTGATATCAGGTGTGGTAAAATTCATTGAACTGGACTTTGACCTGAGCAAGCTGCAATTGGGTTGGGCGGTGAGTTCATTAACCCTGACATCCACCCTCGCCATGTTAATCTCCGGCCCGCTGAGCGACCGTTATGGGCGAAGGGTAGTATTGAGAACTGCTGCCATTCTTTACGGTATTTCCGCAGTGGGCTCAGCACTCGCACCTAATTATGCCTTCCTTGTAACAGCAAGGATGATAGGTGGTTTTGGCGTGGGCGCTTCCTTGATAACAGCACCCATGTATATAGCAGAGATATCCCCTGCCAGAGTACGAGGTACTATGGTGTCCTTTAACCAGCTCAATATAGTGCTGGGTATCTCGGTGGCTTTCTTTACCAACTACTTAATCCTGCGCCTTGGCGATAATCCCTCAGCCTGGGTTAGTTACCTTGGGATTGATGAGTATAACTGGCGATGGATGCTCGGACTCGAAACGCTGCCGGCAGTACTCTATTTCCTCTTCCTGCTGGTAGTGCCTGAGAGCCCCAGATGGCTGGCTGTGAAAGGCAGGGAACAGGAAGCACAGATTATACTTGAAAGAGTAACTGACAGGGTCCGGGCACAAAAAGTACTGGAGGCAATCAAAGATAACCTGGAAAAGGATAAAGAAAGAAAATCCATTTCTCTTAAGGAACTGTTCAAACCGGCCTTAAGACTTGTACTGGTAATAGGAATCGTGATTGCCATTACACAGCAGATTACCGGTATAAATGCAGTGTTTTTCTACGCTCCAATGATATTTGAACAAACAGGTATAGGAACTAATGCTTCATTTTCCCAGGCCATCTTTGTGGGACTAACTAACTTCGTGTTTACAATCCTGGCAATGTGGCTCATTGACAGGCTGGGAAGAAAATTTTTGCTCGTGATAGGCCTCTCAGGAATAATATTTTTTATGGGTTTGCTTTCACTGGGCTTCGCAAAAGCTAACTACATTCTGGATGCTGAGGATGTTAAAGTGCTTAAAGAAAAAATAGACAGCCCTCACTGGTATAAAATACAGGATATAAATTATGATAGCGATTTGAGCTATAAAAAAGCTGTCTCAAGAACCCTGGGTGATGAAGTACTGGTAAAATACCAGACTGATTTGATAACCAGGGCAATAGATATTAACCCCTGGCTTATACTCATAGGTATACTGGGCTTTGTGGCATCTTTCGCTGTTTCTATCGGGCCCGTGATGTGGGTGCTTTTCTCCGAACTCTTCCCGAACTGGATAAGAGGTGTGGCAATATCATTTGTCGGCTTTATAAATTCAGGTGTCAGCTTTCTCGTTCAACTTGTATTTCCCTGGGAACTTGCAAACCTGGGGAATTCAATGACCTTCCTGGTTTTTGGCGCCTTCGGAGCTGTCGGACTAGTCTTTATCTTGCTGATACTGCCCGAAACAAAGGGTAAAACACTTGAAGAACTGGAAGTTATACTGGCTAAAAAGAACTTAAAATATAATAATCATGCTAAAATTTAAAAATGTCCTGGTAATAATGGGATTATTTACAATTATGGCCTGCGGATGCAATAGCTCCAAAGAAAATAAGAACCCTTCAACGGAAGACCCCCGTAAAGTGGAGTTAAAACAGGCAGACGGAAAATACAGACTATTTGTCGACGGGGAAGAATTTTACGTTAAAGGGGCCGGACTGGAGTTCGGCAATATTGAAGCACTTGCAGAAAGCGGAGCTAACTCCTTCAGGACCTGGCGTACCGATAACGGACGCGAAACTGGTAAAGAAATCCTGGATGAAGCATATAGGAACGATCTTATGGTTTTAATGGGTATTGAAGTGGGACGGGAACGTCATGGTTTCGATTATAACGATACCGCCTGGGTGGCCGAACAGAAGGAAGACATAAGAAGACAGGTGATGGAGCTTAAAGACCACCCGGCCTTGCTCGGGTGGGGCATAGGTAATGAATTAAATTTCCAATATAAAAATAGAAAAGTCTGGGATGCTGTAAATGATATAGCAAGAATGATCCATGAAATCGATGGAAACCATCCTGCAACAACAATGCTTGCCGGAATAGGTAAAGGCGAGGTGGATTATATAACTGAAAATTGCCCTGATATCGACTTTCTCAGCGTGCAGTTCTACGGGGATATTGAAAATCTTGCTGCAAGGATTGAAGAAGCAGGATACGGTGGCCCTTATCTTGTAACAGAATGGGGAGCAACAGGTCACTGGGAAGTGCCTGCAACCCCATGGGGCGCACCAATTGAACAAAGCTCCAGCGAGAAAGCAGCTGCGGTGAAATACAGGTACCAGAATGCAATACTTGCAGATAGCATATATTGTATGGGGTCATTCGTATTCCTCTGGGGCCAGAAACAGGAAAGAACACCTACATGGTATGGACTGTTCACTGAGAATGGTGAAAAAATGGAAGCTATTGATGTTATGCAATACCTCTGGACAGGTGATTGGCCTGAAAACCGTACCCCCAAGATTATTAAAGCTGAAATAAACGGCCTCGACAGATATGCAGGAATAACCTTAAGCCCGGGCTCTGATAATACTGCATTCATAGAATATAATGACCCGGATAGTGACAGCATCTCAATAGAATGCGAAATTATGAAAGAGGCAACCGACCTTGGCGATGGAGGCGATTTTGAGTCCCGGCCCCCCTCCATAGAAACAAAGATAAGCTGTGAGCCGGACGGAAAAATTATTTTTACCGCCCCGGAGGAAAAAGGCCAGTACCGTTTCTTTATATATGTCAGAGATAATAATAAGCATGCGGGAACGGTAAACATCCCATTTAAAGTGGAATAAAGAGGAGGTTTCTTGGGAGATAAAGTATTTATACATAAGCAGGAATACAGGCTGCCGGGAGATAAAATCAATGGCCGATTGGTAACTGTTGATAACCTCGAATATTATTTAATTGAGAACTATCATCTTATTGATCCCTTCTTAATGTCAATAGTAAGCAACTCAGACCACTGGATGTATATCTCAAGTACAGGAGGCCTTACGGCAGGACGAGGAAACCCTGATAATGCAATTTTCCCTTATTATACCGATGATAAAATCCATGAATCATACCTGACAACGGGGAGTAAAACCCTTATACTGGCAGTCATAAATAATAAAAAACGTCTATGGGAACCCTTTACGGATAAATACAGGGGTATATACCGTATCCGGCGGAATATTTATAAAAATATTCCGGGAAACCGGGTGATTTTTGAGGAATATAATGCAGACCTGGAACTTATATACAGGTATTCATGGATGAATAGTGATAACTATGGCTGGATAAAAAAAAGTACAATTGTTAATAATTCACAACATCTTGTTTCAGTCTCTGTCTTCGACGGTATAAGGAATATACTTCCCTATGGCGTAAACCAGATGATGCAGAATGAAATGAGTACCTTGCTCGATGCCTATAAAAAGAATGAACTTGACATTAAAACACAACTGGGTATTTTCAGACTGGCATCCATCCCGGTTGACCGTGCAATCCCCAGTGAAGCATTAAAGTGTACAACCGTCTGGTATGCCGGATATAAGCCGGTGTTGGTGAGCTTGGATGAAAAACAATTGCAGAAATTTGAACAGGGAGAAACCATCGAATATGGGAAAGAGTCGAAAGGCGTCAGAGGCTCTTATTTCACCCTGGGAGAACTTGAACTTGAACCTGATGATCCTGTTCATTCCTATTTTGTTATTGAACTTGAACAGGACTCCGCAGATGTTGAAAACCTTGTTTATTTACTTGAAAATAATAATGACCTTCCTGCCGCCCTTGAAGAAGATGTGTCAAACGGTACAGATAAGCTTCGGGAACTCGTGGCTAAAGCTGATGGGATACAGCAAAGCGCTGACCGTATGAGCAGTATCCGGCACTTCTCCAATGTATTGTTTAATTCAATGAGGGGTGGACTGTTTGAAAATGATTACGAGATCAACAGAGATTATTTTGAGAGACATCTTGAGAAGTATAACAGAAAACTATTCCCCGGATTTAAGAAATGCCTGGATAAGCTCCCTGAAACACTGAGCCTCGATTTACTTTTGGAAGAGGTAAAAAAACATGGTGACACTGACCTCTTAAGATTAACATATGAATATTTGCCCTTGAGTTTCAGCCGGAGGCATGGTGACCCCAGCAGGCCATGGAACAGTTTTGACATAAAACTGAAAGAGGAGGATGGAACACCATCAATGAGCTACCAGGGCAACTGGCGGGATATTTTTCAGAACTGGGAAGCCCTGGCTCTATCATACCCCGGATTCCTGCCTTCTGTGATATCAAGGTTCCTAAACAGTTCTACCCCTGATGGCTATAATCCCTATCGCATAAGCAGTGATGGTATCGACTGGGAGCTTCCGGACCCTGATGATCCCTGGGCCCATATAGGTTACTGGGGCGACCACCAGCTTATTTACCTCCTCAGGTTACTTGAACTGCAGCATGAATTTAATCCCGGACAACTGGATGAATGGCTTGATCTTAAAATATTTTCCTATGCCAATGTACCATACAGGATAAAAGACTATCATGAGATACTGAAGGATCCTTACGAAACAATTGATTTTAATTCCAAAGAGAATCGAAAAATCGAAAAACTATACAAGGATCTGGGTGCTGATGGTAAAATGGTAATGGATGAAGAGGGGAATGTATTAAAGGCTTCTTTCACAGAGAAATTAATGGTATCATTACTTGCAAAACTGGTAAACTTCATCCCGGGTGCGGGTATCTGGATGAATACCCAGCGGCCTGAATGGAATGATGCAAATAATGCCCTCGTTGGAAATGGGGCATCAATGGTAACACTTTACTCTATGCGCAGAATGGTGCGCTTCCTGGAGAAACTATATAATGGAGCAGGTGAGGGCTCGTTTGAAATCAGGACTGAGATCGCTGAACTACTCGAATCGGCTTATAATATTCTTCAGGAAAACAGGAATAAAATGACTGCTAAGCCCGATGGCAGCCTCCGTAAAAAGATTATGGATAAACTGGGTATGGCAGGGAGCGAGTACCGTATAAAGGCCTACAATGGATTCTCAGGGGAAATGTCAGTTATTAGAGCTCAACGCTTAACAGAATTTTTTGATATCGTAACTGAATATGTTGATTTCAGCATCCTGGAAAACAACAGGCCAGACGGGCTGTATAACGCCTATAACCTTGTGAATATATCTG
>Ga0190358_1000106_pt1 | contig 31118 bp, 21 predicted proteins | sample 48721812_MG_FD_161666 | JGI IMG/M metagenome (GOLD analysis project Ga0190358, IMG submission 161666) | Hydrothermal vent microbial mat bacterial communities from Southern Trench, Guaymas Basin, Mexico - 4872-18-1-2_MG | ecosystem: Environmental > Aquatic > Marine > Hydrothermal vents >... | reverse complement strand
AACAGCTGCAACCTGGCGGACGGCAAGTGCCTGTTCGTCGACCTGTGCAGCGGAGACGGCGATTGCGGGGCGGAGCATCGCTGCGTGGGCGGTGCCTGCATCACCGAACCGCTCAGTGAAGCCACCAGCACCCAGGGCAGCGCCGACCTCGACTGCTACAAACCCAGCTACACCGTGCCTCCCGACGAGGGAAGTGAAACAACCTGCCTCCTGGAAGGTTACCTGACCAAGTTGATGGGTAGCGGCAGCTTACAGACCGGCGAGACCATCGGCCTCACCCTGGAGGTGTTCACCGAGGAAGACATCCTGGACGGCAACACCTCGTCACCGCTGACCACGGTCACAGTCATCGACAACGAGGGGAAGGGCTTCTATCACTTGCAGAGCGGCGTGGCCACCAGGCAGCCGCTGGTCTTCCGCGTGACTGATGCCGGCTCCAGCTTCAAGACCACCTACGTGTTCGGCTTTTACCTGCGCTCGGACGCCTGTGCCGGCGGTACTCTGCAAAACGTAGACGTGCCCGCCATGAAGGCGCAGTTCTACACCTCCTACATCGAAGGCAGCGGCGTGGTGGTGGACCCCACTCGGGGGTTGCTGCTGGTGCGCACCCTGGACTGCTCGGACCTCGATCGGCTTATCTCCGCCACCGTCTCTTCCACGGTGCCGGCGGAGGCCGGCTTCTACATCAAGGTGCAGGTTCAGGGTCAGGATACGATCTGGTTGCCCGACACCTCGCTTACCGAGACCACCGAGACGGGCTGGTGGGGAGCGGCCAACGCCATCGCCATCAAGGGGGTGGTGGGTGCCATGGCCAAGCAGGCGAGCAGCCTGATAGCCCTGGGAGCGCACGAGGTACGGGTCTTTCCCGACTCGGTATCGGTGCTCGTCTACAGGAAACCCCAGAAACCCTGAACCGCCTTCCGGGGCAAACCCGCTCAGCGCAGGTCGATCTTCTCCACCACGGTGTCGCCGGGACGGATGGTAAGGCGCTTGGTGAACTCCTTGCCGGTGCGCGGGCAATAGACCCGCAGCCGGTGCCTGCCCTCGTACAGCTCGAGCGGCCCTCCCAGCGGGGTGACTCCCTTCCTGGAGCCGTTCACGTACACCTCGCCGAAGGGCTTGACGAACACCTTGAGGAAGCCCTTGCGGAAGCGCTTGCGCAGGGTGAAGGTCTTGCCCGGCCGGATGTTGACCTTCTCCCGGTAGAGGATGCCGTCGGGGTTGGAAAGCTGCACCACGTGAACGCCGGCCTTGAGTTTCGTCGGCCCCTCCCAGGGCGTCGCGCCCAGCGAGACCCCGTCAACCTTGACGTTGGTCCAGGGATGCGACTGGACCAGCAACGAACCCTGGGCCGCCGGGGCCCGGGCCGCCACCTTCTTCTCCTCGGATTTCTTCACCGGCGGGGTCGCGGGCCGCCTTGGTTTCGGCTTGCGGTGGCGGTTCCGGGCCGGCTTGCGGACTTTGTGCCGCGCCTGCTTGCCGTTTGAGCGTGGTTTTTCCGGGGGACGTTCGACCACCGCCACCGTCGCCGCCGCTCCGGCGTCGGGGGCACTCTGCGGGCCGGCATCGGCAGCAGCCGCCACCGCTCCGGCGTCCGCCCGCGCCCCGCCGCTCCGTGCCGGCCGTCCACCGTCTTCCGCCCCCTCTGGCCGCCGCTCCGCCGCAGAGGCGACTACGTTCACACTGCCGGCATCCGCCGCCTGCTGGCCCGAGGCCGCCGCTACCCGGGCGTCGTCTCCGTCCTCCGAACCACTATCGATGGACAGGTAGGCGGCCAGGGCCCCGGCCACCGCCACCAGCACCAGCAGACCGGCCACGGCAAACACCTTCAACCGGGCCGCGGCCGGCGGCCGCACCGGCTCTTCCTTGTCGGTGGGCGGCTCGGTATCCAGCAGCGGACGCAGCACCTCCGAGGGAGTCAACATGGTGGGTGCGTCTTCCGGGGCCCTGATGGGCACGTCGATGGGCCGGGAACCGGTGCGCCCACCCAGGCCCGGTTCCGGGACCGGGCGTTGGCCGGTGGGAGTACGCCGGCTGTCGGCGGCCGCCGGCACCGGGGCTTTCCCCTCTTGCGCCGCTTGCAGGGCTTCTTCGATCTGGTCGGCCAGGGAGGGATGCGAGGGCGTGGGTACCGAGTAGCCCACCGGCGTCTCGTCCGGGGGCAACACCTGGCGGGCGAAACTGCTCAGCTCGTAGGAATCCACCATCTTCTGCTGGTGCAACAGGTACTGCTCCAGGGCCGCGCGCATTTCCCGGGCCGACTGGTAACGCTGGCGGCGATCCTTTTTGAGCGCGGTCATGATGATACCGGCCAGTTCCGCGGGCATGTCCGGCGCAAACTGGCGCGGATCGGTCGCCTCGCTCTGCACGATGCCCATCATCAGCTCCAGCTCGGTGTCCCCCTCGAAGGGACGGCGGCCGGTGGTGAACTCGTACAGGACGATTCCCAGGGCGAAGATATCGGAACGGCGGTCCAGCCCCGTCTTCTGGGTTATCTGCTCCGGGGACATGTAGGCCGCCTTGCCCTTGAGCGAGGTGGTGCGGGTACGGTAGAGGTTGCCGGCAGCCTTGGCGATGCCGAAGTCGAGAACCTTGACCACGCCGTCGTAGCTGAGCATGAGGTTCTGGGGGCTGACATCCCGGTGGATGAGATTGAGCGGGGTGCCGTCGGGATCGGTGAAGTTGTGGGCGTACTCCAGCCCCTCGCAGGCGAAGCTGCAGATCTTCACGCCGTATTCCGCGGGGAAGGGAATGTCGTTCTTCCTGCAGGTCTTGAGCACCCGCGACATGGAGGCCCCGTTGACATACTCCATGGCCAGGAAGTAGACGTTCTTGACCTGTCCCAGCTCGAATATCTGCACCAGGTTGGGATGGCTGAAACGAGCCACCAGGCGGGCCTCGTCCAGGAACATGGTAACGAAATCGCTGTCCTCGGTCAGGTGGGGCAGGATGCGCTTGATGGCCACGTGTTTCTTGAACCCCTCGGGTCCGGTATGAGTGGCCAGGAAGATCTCGGCCATGCCGCCGACGGCGATCTTGCGCACCAGCTCGTACTTGCCGAACTTCTCGCCCACCGCTGGTCTGCCTCCTGACCCCTATATAACAGAGGCCTGACAACCTGTAAAACAAAGTGCCTGCAGGGATCTGACGTTTGACAGCCCCTGATGGTGCCCGTACCATCGTCACGTGAATCAGGCGACTCCACTTGCCGACCAGCGTCATCCCCTCGACCCGGAGGTGCTGGCGCGAGTCCAGGGACTGGCCTTGCGGGCCAGCCGGGTGGCCGAGGGAGTCCTGGCCGGCCTGCACCGCTCGGCACGCCAGGGAGAAAGCGTCGATTTCGCCGAACACAAGCCCTATTCACCCGGCGACGACCTGCGCCACCTGGACTGGCGGGTACTGGGACGCAGTGACCGGTTGATCGTCAAACGTTACGAAACCGAGACCAACCTGCGGGCCATGCTGGCGGTGGATTTCTCCGCCTCCATGACCTATCGTTCGGCGTCCCTGAGCAAGGTCGATTACGGCGCCATCCTGGCCGCCACCCTGGCCAGCCTGCTGCTGCGCCAGGGCGACGCCGTGGGACTGCACCTGCTACAGGCACGCCCCCTGGTCCTGCCACCGGTGGGCAGCCCGGAACACCTGAAGAACATCGTCGAGCTGCTGCAGCACCGGCAGGCCGCCGGGCCCACCCGCCTGGTGGCCGCCGCGGAATCCACCCTGGCTCATACCGGGCAGCACGGCCTGCTGGTGCTGATTTCCGATCTGCTCGAGCCGGAGGAAAACTGGTTGGCGGCCCTGCGCATGCTGGCCGCGCGCGGCGTGGAGGTGATGGTGCTGCAGGTGCTGGACCGCGACGAGGTCGATTTTCCTTTCGAGGACCCGGCCATCTTCGAGTCCCTGGAGGACGATCGCCGCCTGGCCGTCTACCCGCAGGGACTACGCCAGGCCTACCGCCGGGAATTCGGCAACTGGCTGCAGTCGCTGCGCCGCCAACTGGCCGTGCCCGGGGCGAGCTACCAGCTGGCCGTCACCGACACCCCCCCCCACCGCCCCTTGATCCAGGCACTGCACCAGGCCCGCCTGGGCCTGCGCCAGCGAGGCTGACCAGGAGCAATGCGTTCCCTCGCCTTCAGCCGCCCCGACTTGTTGTGGACCCTGCTGGCCGCGCTGCTGCCGCTGTTGATTCACCTGTTGAACCGCCACCGGACCCGGCGCCAGCCCTTTGCCGCCATGGAATTCCTGCTCCGGGTGCAACGCCAGTCCCGGCGGCGCCTGTTGTTGCGGCAGCTGCTGTTGCTGCTGTTGCGAACGGTGGTGATTGCCGCCCTGGCACTGGCGGCGGCCGGACCCCGGCTGGTGGCAGGTCGCCAGGCACCCAGGTCCGGCCTGCGCCAGACGGTATTGGTGCTCGACCTGTCGCTGAGCATGCGTTCGCGGCTGGAGCGGCACGAATGTTTCCAACAGGCCCTCCGGCGGGCCCGTCGTTACCTGCGCCAGGCCGGCCCGGGCGAACGCTTCTGCCTGCTGGGTGCCGGGCAGGACATCGAGGTGCTGGCGACACCTTGCAACGAGCGGGCCGCTCCCCTGCTCGACAGGCTTTCCGGCCTGCGTCCCGGCTGGGGAACCTCTGACCTGAGCGCGGCCGCGCTGCGTGCCGTCGAGCTGCTCGGGCAGCAGGCGCCGGCCGGGCGCCGCCGGGTAATCCTGCTCAGCGACGCCGCCGCCCACGCCTTCCCGGAGCCCCTGCCGGCAGACAGCCTGGCCGGGGTGGAGCTGGTGGTGGACGCCGTGTGCGGCACGGACACCCGCGACAACCTGGCGGTGGCCGCCGCCGGGGTTCACCAGCAGGGACAGGCCATCGCCGTCGAGGCCGCGGTGCGCCTGTACGGTGAGCAACGACACCAGACCCGCCTGACCATAGCCACCTTGCCCGATGAGCGGGTGCTGGCCAGCGGCTTCGTATCCCTGGCCGGCAACTCACAGGGCAGCAAGCGGTTTTCCCTGCGGGCCGGGCCCGCACCCCGCCTGGCGGAAGTCAGCCTGGAGGCAGCGGACGCCCTGGCGGCCGACGATCGCCGGCAGGTGCTGCTGCCCGGGCATCGCTCCGCCCGCCTGTTGCTGGTGGACGGGCAGATGAGCCCGCTGCCGCTGCGGGACGAACTGTTCTACCTGGAAAACGCCCTCTCCCAGGCCCAGGCCTCCGCGGCGGGACTGTCCTACCGGGTGATCACCCCCGAGCGCCTGGGCCGGGAAAAGCTGTCATCCACCGAGGTGGTGGTGCTGGCCAACTGCGCTGCTCCCGGCCCGGCCGCGCTGGCGTCCCTGCGCGCTTTCGTGGCCGGCGGCGGCGGCCTGTTGCTGACCGCGGGCGAGCATACCGATATCGACGCCAGCAACCGCCTGCTCGGCGAGCTGCTGCCCTGGCCGCTGCGCGACGTAGTGCCCCTGGGCGACAACCGTCCCGGCCAGCAACCGGAGGGGCTGGTCCTGGGCCGGGTCGACACCTCCCACCCGGTGTTGCAGGCCTTCGGTCCCGAGCAGATCGCCGCCCTGCGGCGGGTACGCACCTGGCGGGCGGTGGCGCTGGAACCGGGCCGGGCCCGACCGGGCAGCCGGGTGTTGCTGGAATACGAAAACGGCACCCCGGCGCTGGTGGAAGGCCGCTACCGGCGCGGGAGGGTGGTATTGTTGACCTCCACGCTGGATCGCGACTGGAACAACTGGCCCACCCGGGGCAGCTACCTGCCCTTTTTCCAGCGCTTGCTGGCCTACCTGTCGGGGCGCCTGGAACGACGCCCCCCCCCCGAGGTAGCGGTGGGCGAGCCAGTCGAGCTGCCCCGGGACGGAGAAGCGACCCGCCTGGAGCTGCGAGCCCCGGACGGCAGCAGCCGGTCAGTCGATCTCGGCGCCGGCACGACGGCGGACTTTCCGGCAGTGCGCTTCGGCGGCACCCTGCTCCCGGGCTGGTGGAGCATCCGCGCCCGGTCCGGCTCCGGCGCCGAGGTGACCTACCCGTTCCCGGGTTTTTTCGTGCGGCTGCCTCCGGGCGAATCGGACCTGCAGGTGATTGCGACCGACAAGCTGCGTGCCCGCCTGGGCTCACAGGCACGCCTGCTCACCGCCGGAGACGAACAGGATCGCTCGCGGCGACTGGACTGGCTGATGCTGCTGCTGGCCGCCGCGGCGGTACTGGCGGAATCCTTCCTGGTACGGCGCTGACCGGCCGGGCCCCCTGCCGGTGAAGCGGGCCCGGTCCATCATCCCAGGAAGGGCGCCACCTGGGCAGCGCCCAGCGTGGCCGCCACCGCCCGGCCCAGCAGATCCACCTCGACGACGATCTTGCGCCCGCCCCGGGGCATCTCCACCACCACCCCCACCACCCCGGCCAGGGGCCCGTCGACCACTTGCACCCGGCTACCCCGCCCCACCAGGGGGTGGGGCCCGGCGTCGGGTGCTCCCTCCACCAGCAGGCGTACCGATTCCACCTGCTGCTCGGGCACGGGCACCGGGCGGTAACCCACCCCCACCAACCCCACCACCGAGCGGGCCTGCAGGATGCTCAGCCGGCTGCCCGCCAGCAAGGGAGTCCGCACGAACAGGTACCCGGGAAACAAGGCCTTGAGATATTTCCGGCGCCGGTCGCGCCTCCGCGACCAGGCCCAGATCTCGGGCAGGAACACCTCCAGGCCCACACCTTGCAACTCCTCGCGGGCCCTGCGCTCGTGGCGCGAGCGGGTGTGCACCGCGTACCAGGCCGGTTCGGGCCGCTCTATCCAGCCGCTTGCTGACCCTCCTGTCTGCATGGCTGTCAATCCGCTTGCCGGTAGAACTCCGCCACCGCCGCCACCACTGCCCGTTGCTGGTCCGGGCTGATACCAGGGAACAGGGGCAGGGCCAGGACCTGCCGGCAGGCCTCCTCGGTTACCGGAAAGTCTCCCGGGCCGTAGCCCAGATCGGCGAAGCACGGCTGCAGCGGCACCGGGGTGCGGTAATACACCGCCGTGGCGATGCCCCGCCGGGCCAGGTAGGCGGCCAATTCGTTGCGCTTCTCGGCCCGCACCACGAACAGGTTGAAGGCATGTTCCCGCTCGCCGGCCGGCAACTGCGGCATCACCAGCCGGTGGCCGGGATGCTGGGTCTCGTCCGGGCCGGCGCACAGCCCGGCTTCCCAGAACATCTGCAGGTACAGCTGCGCCGCCCGCAGGCGCTCGTCCAGCCACCGTTCCAGGTGTCCGAGCTTGACCCGCAGCACCGCCGCCTGCAAGGTGTCCAGCCGGAAATTGCCTCCCAGCTTCTGGTAATGCCCGCGTTCCACCTGGCCGTGCTCGCGCAGCCGGCGCAGGGTGCCGGCCATTCCCCCGTCCCCGGTGACCACCATCCCGCCGTCTCCCCAGGCACCGAGATTCTTGGAGGGGAAGAAGCTGAAAGCGCCGCTCAGCCCGAAGCTGCCGGCGCTGCGTCCGCCCGCCCGCGCTCCCAGTGCCTGGGCGCAATCCTCCACCAGCGCCACCCCGCGCTCGGCGGCCAGTTTCGCCAGCTCCTCCACCGGGCCCAGTCGTCCGAAAAGGTGGACCGCCAGGATGACCTTGGTGTTGCTGGTAAAGGCCTCGCGAACGGCTCCGGGACGCAGGAACAGGCTGTCGGGAAGAATGTCGCAGAAGACCGGCCGGGCCCCCAGGCGGGCGATGACCTCGGCGGTGGCCACGAAGGAATAGGCGGTGGTGATTACCTCGTCGCCGGGACCCACGCCCAGGGCCATGAGCGCCGCCAGCAGGGCGTCGGTTCCCGACGACACCGCCACGGCATGGGCCACGCCCAGGTAAGCGGACATCTCCTGCTCGAACAGTTCCACCTCCGGCCCGTTGACGAAGCGCTGGTGGGCGGCCACCGCCTGCACCGCCTGCCACAACTCCGCCTGCAGGGGCCGGTGCTGGGGAGCGAGATCAACCAGGGGAACCTCCACCCGGTGCGACTCATCCCGTGCTGCTGGCGTCGCTTTCCTTCTCGCCATAGTAGTATCCGTAGCGCCGGTAGTAATAGTAACCGTACTCGCGGTGCTCCAGGTCCAGGTCGTTGATGACCACTCCCAGGATACGAGCATTGACATCCTGGAGCTGGCGCAGGGCCCGGGAGGCCAGATCCCGCGAGGTGCTGCCTCCCTTGACCACCAGCAACACCCCGTCCATGGAATGGGAGAGGATCAGAGGATCGGCCACCATCATCACCGGGGGACTGTCGAACATCAGGCGATCGTATTTCCGGTCCAGTTCCTCCAGCAACTGGGCGAAGCGCTCGGTGTGAAACAACTCGGTGGGATTGGGAGGGATGGGGCCGCAGGGCAGGATATCCAGCCCGGCCACATCGGTGGTGCGCACCATCTCTTCCACTTCCGCCTCACCCAGGATGGCGGTGGTCAGCCCCTGTCCGCGCACCATGCCGAAGGACTTGTGCAGGCGCGGCCGGCGCATGTCGGTATCGACGAGCAACACCCGCGAGCCGCTCTGGGCCATGGTGATACCCAGGTTGATGACCACCGTGCTCTTGCCCTCCTGGGGACCGGCCGAGGTGATGAGGATGCGGCGGGCGGATTTTTCCGGGGACATGAACAGGATGTTGGTACGCACGGTACGGCAACACTCGGCCACGGAGCTCTTGGGGTGGGCGATGAGGTAGTTGTCGCGCAGCTGGGTGACGTCTCCCTCCACATCCTTGGGATCGAGCTTGATGGAGGGCACCACCCCCAGGAAGGGCACCCGCAAGTGGCGCTCGACGTCTTCCTGGGTCTTGATGGTGTTGTCCAGGTATTCCAGGAAGAAGGCCAGCCCCACTCCTCCCAGCAGGCCCACCACCACCGCCAGCAGCAGGTTGAGCTTTACCCGGGGATAGACCGGGCGCAGCGGTTCCACCGCCGAATCGAGCTTGTAGACGTTGTTGGTCTCCTGGTGAGCGGCCAGGGTGGCCTCCTTCTGGCGCTTGAGGATGTGCTGGTAGAGGGCGGCGTAGTTGTCGGCCACCCGCTTCATGCGATTGTACTCGATTTCCTTCTTGTTGACATCCTGGGCCTCCGACTTGACCCGCGCCAGCTCCTGGCGCAGGCGTTTCTCCGCGTCCAGCTTGACCTGGTACTCGGACTCCAGGCTGGCCATGACGTTATCGATCTCCCGGTCGATGGAGCGGCGCAGCAGCTTGAGCTTGTTCTCCACCATCTTCAGCTTGGGGTGATCGGGCAGGTACTTGGTGGACAGCTCGGTCTGTTCTTCCTTGAGCTTGACGTAGTTGGCCTTCAGTTGCTGGATGAGGGCGTTGCTGATGACCTTGTCCACGGCATCCAGGGCCAGCCGGTGTTCCTTGATGTCGAGGATCTTCTGGCGCCGCGCTTCCAGGCCGATGCGCTCGGCCTGGATGTTGTTGAGCGTCTGGTTGAGATCCTGCAGGCGCTGGGAGATGATGTTCTGGCGATCCTCCAGCGAAACCGAGAGGATCTTGTTGTCGCGCTTGTACTGGTAGAGGCGGTACTCCGCATCCTCCATGCGCGTCTTGAGTTCGGCCGCCTGGCTGGCCAGCCAGCCGGCGGCGTCCTGGCTGACCTGGCGGCGCACCTGGCGGTTGTACTCGATGTAGGCATTGACGGCCGAGTTGGCCAGGCGCTGGGCCCACTTGGGATAACGATGGCGGGCCTTGATGTAGGCGGTGCGGCTGTCCTTGACGGGCTCGACTTCGAGCATGGAGCGCACCTTTTCGACGTAGTCGATGGGTTCCTCCAGGTAGCGCTGCTGCTGCTCGGGCGGCAGCTTGTCGATGCCGAGGAACTCCTTGTTGCCCTCCAGTCGCAGTGTCTGCACCACCTTCTGTGCCACCGCCCGGGAAGTGATCACCTGGTACTGGGTCTCGTAGTATTCCTTGTTGCTCCAGTAGGAACCGGCCCCCAGGTTGTAAACCTCGCGCACGTTGCCCAGCACCTGGGGAGCGTAGGGCTCGATGATCACCGAGGCCTTGGCCTCGTAGATCTTGGTCTGGCGCAGGGTGTAGATGGTCACCAGGGTGACCACCACCACGAAGAAAAACAGCACCGTCCAGCGGCGCTTGATCACCACGTTCCAGTAGTCGCGTAGATCGATCTGGGGCTCCTGGCCCTCGATCACTTGCTCTTCCAACGCTTACCTCCGGTCGCAAGTCCCCAACCGGGTCAGCCTACGGCAGCGGCCCGGCGTAGTCAACTTCGTACTTCTACACCGGCGCCCGGGGCGCTATACTGGCGGGCGGATATCAACCCAAGGAGGACATGGATGAAAACCGCCATCTTCCCCGTCACCGTCTTGGCCGGTTTCCTGGCCGCCTGCGGCTCCGATTACGGTGCCGGATTTTGCGAGCAGTTTCCCGACGACGCCCTGTGCCAGGAAGACACCACGCAGACCGGGGGCAACGTCTGCGAGCAGGCCCTGCAGATCGCCTACGCGGCCTTCGATACCGCCTGCGCCGGCATCAACGACTGCTGCTTTTGCCAGTGCTGGACCTCCGGGCACCAGCAGCCGGATCAATTCGATCCCTGTAGCTGCAAACCCATGGACCCGGGCGGGCCCTGCGAAGGAGAGGCCAAGGCCCAGGCCGAGCAGTGCCTGGCCGACACCACCACCTGCCAGCAGCAACTGATCGACACGGTCATCAACATATGCGCTTATTGAGGGGAAGGCTTCTTGCGCACCGCGCTGATACGTGATAATCGGCTCTAATTGCGAGGTCTTGTCCCAGCGGGGTGAGCATGAAGGTATCCTGTCCCAGCTGCTCCACCTCATACCGCGTGGCCGACGATAAGATTCCGGCCGGCGGGGCCAGGATAAAGTGTCCCAAGTGCGCCACCGTCTTCATCGCCCGGCGGGAACCGACCCCGGCGCCTCCCTCCCCGCTCCCCCCCGCCAGCCCGGCTCCGCCGTCTCCTCCACGGCCGGCTCCGTCTCGAGCGGGGCCCGTGGCGCCAGCGGCGGCCACGCCGGCCGCCCCGGTGCAGCAGGCCGGTCCTCCAGATCCAGCCCAGGGCCCGGCGGCGGTGCCGCCGCCGGCCGCTGCCCCGGAAGAGCAATCCCTGCCTCCGGTGCTGGCCGAGGCCGACCACCGGCAAGCCACGCCCTGGCAACAGATAGCCCCGGGGGCCACGCCCTCCCCGGCCCAGCCTCCTCCGGCCGCGGCCCCGCCAGCCACCGCGCAGCAACCGGCCCCACCCACCACCGGCAACAGCGGGCCCGGCGAGCAGGTCCGGGGAATGTCCACCATCCGCGCCCAGAGCGGAGCCGCCAGCCATCCCTCGCCGCTGGAATCATACCGGGTGCGTACCAGCCGGGGACTTACCTACGATTTTTCCGGTCGCGAGGCCATGCTGCGCTGGCTGGCCGGGCGCGACGACATCGACAGCTGCGAGGTCGCCGAGCCCGCCGGCGAGTGGATACCGGCATCTTCCCTGCTCGAAGTGAGCCAGCCACTGGCCTCGACCGCCGAGATGATCGCCCTGACCCCGGGGGTGCCGGTGGTGCAGCAGCCGGTGTCTCCCACCAGGCCGCTGGTATCACCGCTCCGCCCCGTCGGCCCACGAGCCGGGGCGGGGCTGTGGACCCTGACCCTGCTCGTTCTGGTGGCAGTGCTGCTGGTCGGGTCGGCCACGGCCACTCGCTACGGCCTGGTGAACCTGGGCAACCTGCCCCCCCTGTCGGCACTGGGAATTTCCTTCCCCGGAGAGGACCCTGCCGGCAAGGACACGGGCACGATAAAACCAGCCGCGGACCGGGAGCGGCTCTACCTCAAGGCCATGCGCCGGGCCCGCGAGGCGGTGCGCTTGCGCCAGTATTCCCGGGCGGCACTGGAATTCAACCGGGCACTGGCGGCCCGGCCCGGTTCCACGGAGGCACTCAGGGGTCTGGCCAGGGCCTGTGAGAAACTCGGTGACTTCGAACGCGCCCGGGTGATCAAGAACAAGCTGGCCAGGCTCAAGGAACAATGACGCACCGGTAGTTTCAGGGAGAAAACCATGGACGTTCGTTGTGAAAGGTGCGGCACGGAGTACGAATTCGAGGACGACCGGGTAACCGAGGAGGGTGTCACCGTCAAGTGTTCCACCTGCGGTCACCTGTTCAAGATACGCAAGAAGTCCTTCGTGCTCACCGAGCCGGTGGTGCTGGGCAAGAAAGACGAAGGAGAGGGCGGCCGCAACTGGATGGTGCGCAAGGGCGATGGCACGGTTCTCACTTTCAAGGAATTGACCACCCTGCAGAAATGGATCGTCGAACGCAAGGTATCCCGTGACGACGAGATTTCCAGAAGCGGCGAGAGCTGGAAGCGCCTGGGCGAAATCACCGAACTGGCCTCCTTTTTCCAGGTCGTCGATCAGGCCACGGCGGCTGCGACCGCGGCCCCCGCCGGTGCCCAGTTGCCCGGCGCCTCGCCGACCCAGCCGCTGCCGGCCGCCACTCCGGCGGCCAGCGTCACCCAGCCGTTGCCCGCGGCGGTAGAGCCGGCCGTCTCCACGCCGGCGGCCCCGGCAGCCGCGCCAGCACCGGCGGCTTCCGTTTCCGAACCCCCCCCTGCCGCCCCGGTGCAGCCTGCCGCCCCGGCAACCACCGGCCCCGCGCCGGCAACCGAGCCATCTTCTCCCGGACAACCCGTGCTGGCGGCCGAACAGGCATTCATGGGCGGCGGACAGCTGGAACCCGACTCCTGGGGAGAGGGCACCGCCGGTGACGACGACGACGTCATCGAGAAGTGGAAACGCCGCAGCCGTCGCAAGTGGTACTTCCTGGTTCCGCTGCTGCTGGTACTCACCGGGCTGGGCGCCTGGTACCTGGCCGCACCCGGGTCCTTCATGGATATCTTCCACCGCCTGGTGGGCCGACAGGAGATTCCCCCGGCGGCCAGCCAGGCCTACCAGCAGGGCCTGGCCAGCCTGAAGGGCGACAGCCAGGCCGACTTCGCCGCCGCGGCCAAGCTGCTGGACGATGCCATCCGGCGGGCGGACGGCAAGTATCCGCAAGCCCTGGCGGCGCTTTCGTTGTTGCATACCGAGCTGGCCGATCATGCCCAGGCAGAAATCGCCAGGCTGGATGGGAAGATCGCCGAACTGCAGAAGCGTGAAGACGAACTCAAGCCCCGGGACGGTTCCCAGCCCCAGGGGGAACTGTTCGACAAGATCGCCGCCGTGCACAACCAGAAGGTGGATCTGCAGAAGCAGCACCTGAGGCTGGTCGACCAGGCCCGCAAGGAGCTCGTGGAGGCCAAGCGCCTGGTCGATGACGCCCGTCGGCTGGATGCCAGCAGTGTGGAGGCCGCCGTCGCCCTGGCCGACTATTACCGGGTGATGAGTGGCGAGCGCGCCCACGTCGAGAAGGTCTTGCAGCCGGCCCGCCAGCGAGCCCCGCAGAACCCCTGGTTGCTCTACGTCGACGGCGCCTCCCTGGCCGGCATGGCGGGCCAGGCCGGGGCCGCCGCCGCCCGCTTGCGCCAGGCACTGGCAGCCGACGCCGGCCTGGTGGCCGCGCGCCTGAAACTGGCACGCCTGCTGCTGGCACAGAAGCAGGAAGATGCCGCCCGGGCCGAGCTGAAGAGCATCCTGGCGCAGAAGCCCTCTCACCGCCAGGCGCAGGTATTGCTGGCCTCGCTGGAGCAGCGGCAGCAGCCCCCGGAGGAGAAGAAGAAAGAGACACCGGCCCAGCCGGGTGAGCCGACAACCTACCAGGGCTGGTTGAAGCTGGCCTCCCGCCAGCTCGATGCCGGCGCCACCCGCAAGGCGTTGGCTTCCTACGACCGCGCCCTCAAGCTGCGTCCCGACGGTGCCGCCGCACTGGCCGGCAAGGGATTGTGCTATCTGGATGCCGGCTCCAATGCCGCCGCCATTCTCTGGTTCGGCAAGGCGCTCAGGGCCGATCCCCGCAACGCCGATGCCCTCATGGGCATGGCCGAGGCCCAGAAGTACCAGGGCAACACCGGGAAGGCCCGGCACTACTACCAGCGCTACCTGGAGCTTCATCCCCAGGGCCCCGACGCCGCTGTGGCCAGGCGCAATCTCAAGGAGCTCTAGCAACCTGCAGGCACCGGGCCCGCGGGCCGGTGCCCGTGAACGACCGGACAAGGAGGAAAAAGCGCATGCCCCTGAAACCCACCAACAAGGAAGAAGAATACTTCGCCCGCGAGGAAGCCCTCAAGTTGCGCAAGCTGGCCCTGCAGCAACGGCAGCAGATGAGCCAGGAAGAAAGAAAGCAGCTCCAGCAACTGCACTGGATGCACTGTCCCAAGTGCGGCATGGAGATGAAGACCATCCTCCTCAACGAGGTCGAGGTGGACAAGTGCTTCAGCTGCGGCGGTATCTACCTGGACGAGGGGGAGCTGGAAAAGGTCTCGGGGCGCAGCAGCCACTTTTTCCAGGCCATGGAAGAGACCTTCCGGGAGTAACCCGGCCGCTTACCCGCCAGCTCCGGCCACCAGCCGGTTGAACTGCTCGATGAGCCGGTCGTAGCGATCGGCCACGGCGAAGTGTTCCGGCCAGTAGGTCTTGTACTCGTGCCACTGGGCCTCGAGCTCGGCCAGCTCCTTCTGCTGTTGTTCGATCCAGGTGTAGTACTTGAGGTTGTGGATGCGCCGCCGTGCCGGCTGGTCGAGTTCCAGCAGGTTGTCGGTCTTGAGACCGGCCAGGTGCAGGTGGAAATCGAGTTCCGCCTGGCGCTGGTCGTAGGGCCCCTGGGCCTGGCGTGCCTCGGCCAGGCGCGACTGGTACAGTTCCATGGAATCGGTGAAAACGGTGAAGATGATGTCGTGCTCGTCCAGCTCGTACCAGCGGGCAGTCTTGATGGCGCTGAGCAGGTTGGAGATGCTGGAGATACCCAGCAGGTCGAGTCGCTCGACGATGTCGGCCGGCACCCCGCGCCCGCGCAGGTAGTCGCGCCCGGCCGGTTCGTTGAACAGGCGAATGAGCGCCATGGGGGCGTTGTCGTCGATGGCCACCACCATGTCGGTATTGCGCACGTTGTGAATCCAGGGCACGTGCTTGTCGCCGATGCCCTCGATACGGTGGGCCCCGAAGCCGTTTTCCAGCAGGGTGGGGCACTGCAGCGCCTCGGAAGCGATGATCTTCGCACCCGGGTACAGTTCCTTGAGACGATCTCCCGCTGCCAGGGTGCCGGCGCTGCCCGTGGCCGAGACGTAGGCAAAGAGGCGATCCCGCCCCTGGCACACCTCGTCCAGGACTTCCTTGATGGCGGCGCCGGTGATCTCGTAGTGCCACATGCCGTTGCCGAACTCGTCGAACTGGTTCAGCACCACCACGTCGGGATCGCTGCCGCGCAGCTCCCAGCACTTGTCGTAGATCTCCTTGACGTTGGACTCGCAGCCGGGGGTGGCGATTATCTCCGAGCCCACCGACTCCAGCCACTCGAAACGCTCCCGGCTCATCTGCTCGGGCAGGATGGCGATGGAATGACAGCCCAGCAGGGCCGAGTTGTAGGCCCCGCCCCGACAGTAGTTGCCGGTGGACGGCCACACCGCCTTGTGGCGGGTGGGAGCGAAGGAGCCCTCCACCAGGCGCGGCACCAGGCAACCGAAGGTGGCCCCAACCTTGTGGGCGCCGGTGGGAAAGAACTTGCCCACCAGGGCCAGGATGCGCGCCCGCACCCCGGTCAGCTCCCGGGGAACTTCCAGGAAGTTGACCTTGCCGAACAGGCCGCTGCGGGGATCGTTCTTCCAGGTGATGCGGAACAGGTTGAGCGGATGCACGTCCCACAGGCCGATGCCGGCCAGTTGCCGCCTTATTTCCTCCGGCACCAGGCGGGGATCCCGTTGCTGGGCGAAGGTGGGAATGACGATGCCCTTTTCCCGGCACAGCCTGGCCGTCTTGGCTACCTGGCCGCTGTCGATGTTGTTTGCCACCATGTATCTGCCTCCTTGCCTGGCTGACTTCCTAGCATGCCCCCGGCAGCTAGACAAGCGGCGCGCCCTTTCCTACAATCACGGCTGTCCCTTGGCGGGGACCAGGAAAGAGGTGAACATGCAACCGGCACGCTACTGGCAGGCAGAAGCCGAAGGGATGGTTCGTTGCCAGTTGTGTCCCCACCAGTGCCTGATAAAGCCGGGCGCCCGGGGAATCTGCGGGGTGCGCCAGAACCGGGACGGCCAGTTGTTCTCCCTCAACTACGCCCGGGCCATCGCCGTGCACGATGATCCCATCGAGAAAAAGCCCCTGTTCCACGTGTTGCCGGGCAGCTCCAGCCTGAGCGTGGCCACCGCCGGCTGCAACTTCCGCTGCCGCCACTGCCAGAACCACGAGATCAGCCAGGCACCGCAGCGGTTGGGCCAGATCCCCGGCTCGCTCCTGCCGGCCGAGCAGGTGGTGGAGATCGCCCGGGAGCGTGGCACCGCCACCATCTCCTTCACCTACACCGAGCCCACCATCTTCATGGAATGGGCCCAGGATATCGCCGCCGGGGCCGGCCGCCATGGCATCCGCTGCCTGTCGATCAGCAACGGCTACACCGCCGCCCGGCCCCTGCGCGACCTGGCACCCAACCTGGCCGCGGCCAACGTCGATCTCAAGTCCTTCAGCGACGAGTTCTACCGGAAGATCTGCGGGGGGCGGCTGCAGCCGGTGCTGGACACCATCAGCCTGATGCACGAGCTGGGTATCTGGGTGGAGGTGACCACCTTGCTCATCCCCGGGCTCAACGATGATCCGGAACAGCTGCAGCGCCTGGCCGCTTTCCTGGTCGAGGTGGACCCGGCCATTCCCTGGCACCTGAGCCGCTTTCATCCCGACAACGACATGCTCGATCGCCATCCCACGCCGCTGGCCACCATCGAGCAGGCCCGGCAGATCGGCCTGGAGGCCGGCCTGCGCTTCGTCTACTCGGGAAACGTCTGGGGAGACCAGGGCGAAAACACCCGCTGTCCCGCCTGCCGGGAGCTACTCATCGAACGGGTGGGCTTCAGTGTGCGCCGTAATCGCCTGCGCGAGGGCCGTTGCCCCGACTGTGGTGAAGTAATCGAGGGACTGTGGCAGTGAATGAACCTTCTGCCAGCGGTGGCGGCGATCCCCCCGCCGGGATGGGCAGCGGGCAACAGCGGCGCCTGCTCGAGCGCCTGGCCGCCCAGCCACGACGGCCGCGGGCCCTGGCGGCCTTCGACGAGTTTTTCCGCCGGCAACAGTGGCTGGCGGATCTGCACGATGATTCCCGCCCGGCGGTGGGCCAGCTGTGCGGCTTCGTTCCCGAGGAACTGGTGCTGGCCTGCGGCCTGCGACCCCTGCGGCTGGAGACGGGATACGACGAGGCCGCGCGGCTGGGCGGGCAGCGACTGGGCAGCGAGACCTGCAGCGAGGTACGTGCCCTGGCCGGCCTGCTGGAAAGCGGCGGGGGGCTGCTGGAGCGGCTGCAGCTGCTGCTGTTGCCGACCAGCTGCGACGCCAAGCGGGGCCTGGCCGAGGGCCTGGACTGGCCCTGCCCGGTGGAACTGCTGCAGGTGCCGGCCGCCCCGCAACAGCAGCGCTCACGCCGGCTCTGGCTGGGAGAGATGGAGCGCCTGCTGGGGCGCCTGTCCCGGCTGGGTCACCGTCCCCGCCGGCGACACCTGCTGGAGGCGTCCGCCCTGGTGAATCGCCGGGCCGAGCTGGTGCGCCGGCTCAACCGGCTGCGCCGGGCCGAATATCCGCCCCTGTCCGGCGCCGACGCCCTGGAGGTGATGCAGGCCGCGGCGCTGGCGGACATTGCCTGGTGGAACGAGCACGCCACGGCGCTGCTCGACGAGCTGGCCGCTCATCCCCGGCAACCCGCCGCCGGGGAGGCGGCCCCGGTGCGCCTGTTGCTGGCCGGTTCACCGATCCTCTGGCCGGACCTGAAGATACCGCTGGCGGCGGCCGCCAGCGGCGGCCAGGTGGTCATCGACGACCTGTGCAACCTGACCGCCTGGCTGGATCGCCCCCTGGTGATCGACGAGTTCAACCGGGCCTCGCTCATCGAGGCCGCCGCCGAGCGGGTGCTGCTGTCCTGTGCCTGTCCCTGCCTGATCGGCCAGGCCGAACCGGCCCAGCGGCTGCTCCGCCTGGCCGCCGACTGGCGGGTACAGGGCGTGGTGTTCCACCAGCTGGTATCCTGTACTCCCTTCGCCATGTGCTCGTCCCGCTGTGCCGGCCGGGTGAGCTCCGCCGGGCTGGGCTGGCTCGAGCTGCACAGCCAGTTCGGCGAGGAAGAGGAAGCGCCACTGCGCAACCGCCTGGAGGCTTTCTGCGAGATGCTGCGCGACCGGCCCTGACAGGCCGGCCGGAGCGAACTACAACTCCACGCTCACCAGCCGGTAGGTGCGGCTGCCCAGCCCCAGGCCCTCGGCCACCTCCAGGTAGCCGGCGGGGGCCCCCGCCTCCAGGCCGGCCGCGGCGCGGACCTCGTCACGCAGTTCCAGGCCTCGCTGGTCGACGGCCACCGGGTCGAGCCCCAGCAGCAGGCGGCAGGGTTCCGCGTCGGGGGGCTTGTCGGTGTCTCCCTGGGTCACCGCCCGCAAGGCATCCAGCACGAACAGGCGGGATACCGAGACGATCTCCGGCAGGGCGTTGAGCCGGGCGATGTGCTGCTCGCAGCCGTCGTGGTAGTCGTAGGGATTGGCGAAGGAACCGTAGTGGTTCTTCAGGCAGCCGGTAAAGCCGGCGGCGAAGTGGTTCTTGCACACGGCCAGGTTGAGCAGGTGCCGGCAACGATCGGTCAACAGGCTGCTCAGGCGGATCTGCCGGCCGGACAGGCAGGAGGCCTGCTGGCGGTAGCCGGGACCGCTTTCGTCGGACGAGGAGCGCACCGTGCCCAGGCTGGCCACCGGCAGGCCGGCCGCGCCCAGGCCGGCCCGTTCCAGCTCGCGCCCGGTGCGATCCCAGACGAAGACGTCCCCGGCGGCCACCCCGCCCGGCCCGGTCAGGGACCCGGCCACGGCGTTCACCAGCTCCGGGCGGGTGGGCACCATGGAGTTGAGGGCGTTGACCTTCAGCCCCACTCCCTGTCCCGGCTGGTATCCGGGCAACAGCAGCGGCCAGGCGGCCGCCTCGTCGGCGACATCCAGCAGGGCCGTGAGGCCGGCCCGCCACATGGCGGCCACCACCGTCGCGTCGACCTGGCTCTGCCCCCCGCTCTGGTAGATGGCCGCCGCGGCATGCACCTCGACCACCCGCGACGACGCCGGCGGCTCCAGCTGGGGCTCCTCGTCCTGGCAGGAGCCCCACTCCCCTTCCACGTGGGGCAGGCAGCCGGCCATGCCGGCCCCGGCCAGCGTTCCTCCGGCCAGGTGCAGGAAACGGCGCCGGCCCATCTTGCCGGTCTTTCCCTTCATGGCGGACTCATCCTAGCATGGGCGCGACGATTATTAAAGCACTGCCGCCCCGTCCCGGTATTCCTGATAACCCCCGACCGCGCCCGGCGCCGTTACCCGCACGTCGCCGCGATCCGGCGGCCCTCTTCTTCCCGGCGGCTCACTCGCGTTCCAGGATGATCATCTCCACCCGGCGGTTCTGGGCCCGGCCCTTGGCCGTCTTGTTGCTGGCGATGGGCCTGGATTCGCCGAAGCCCTTGGCCACCAGCCGGTCGCGGGCGATGTTCCGGCGCACCAGGTAGTTGACCACGGCCTGGGCACGGCGCTGGCTGAGGCGCTGGTTGTAGGCCGCCGAGCCCCGGGAATCGGTGTGGCCCTCGATGCGCAGCTTCTTGATCTCCGGGTGCGCCTTCAGGGTGGCGGCCACCTGGTCGAGCAGGGGATAGGAACGACGCTGGATCTTGGCCTTGCCGAACTCGAAGTGGATCTTTTCCTTGAGCTGGATGGACTGCTTGCGCACCACCACCTTGATGTGGGCGCGGCTGGGACAACCGTCGGCCTCCACCTTGCCCTTCTTGTCGGGACACTTGTCCAGGTGATCGGGCACGCCGTCGTCGTCCTTGTCGGGACAGCCGTCCTGGGAGGCCGGCCCGGGCACCCGGGGACAGCGATCCAGCTTGTCCTTCACCCCGTCGCCGTCACTGTCGGGCTCGGGAGGACAGCCGGCGTTGGCGGCCGGGCCGGGTTGCTGGGGACAATGGTCCTCCCGATCGATGACCCCGTCGGAATCACTGTCGGCCTCGGGACAGCCGTGGTTGCTCTGCGGCCCCCAGACGTCTGGACAGCGGTCGAACTTGTCGGGCACGCCGTCGGCGTCGCGATCCCGGGGCTGTTCGATGGAACGCGAGCCGCCGAAACCGAAGCTGTAGCGCACCACCGGGTACACTGCCAGGGCCACGTCCCCGCGCCCGGGCAGAATGTCCACCATCACTTCCAGGGCCAGGGAGAAGTGGCGCAAGCCGGTGAAGTACTCCAGGGCGCCGCCCGCCCGGATGGCCACGTCGTCGCTGCCGGCCACCGAGAAATTGCCCACCTGCTTGGGCCCGGCATGAAAATACCCCACCCCGGCCTGGACGTCGGCGTGAAATCTTTCGCTGGCCACCAGTGAGAAGGAGGCTCCCAGCCAGTACAGCTGGCTGTCCCAGTCGAGCTTCACCCCCTGGCCGCCGGGCAGCGTGCCGGAAGCGTCGTAATAGGCGGTGACCACTCCCCCCTTGAGGCGCAGCAACCAGTTGATGTCCCAGCCCAGTTCCAGCCCCACCAGCAGGCCCGGGCCGGCGTCCGGCACCGGCGGGAGGAAATCGTGGATCAGCCCCGCCTGCAGCCCGAACTCCAGCCCCCGTTCCACGTCGTGAATGACCTGCACGCGCGGGGGCCCGGCCACGGCCGGCGCCACGCCCAGCAGGGTGAATACCACGACAATTCCGGCCAGCCTGTTCATGACGGCCCCCTGGGAACCTGCCTCACGGACAGGAAAACTGTAACGCAGCCTCATGCCCCTGGCAATTTTTTCCTCCCCGGCTCAGACCGGGTTGGTCGGTCCATCCTCGTAGGCCTCCTCGGCCAGCCCGCCTTCCTCGGTCACCGCCAGCAAGGCCCGCAGGCGATCGGTCAGCGCCAGGAAGATGCCGTGCAACAGCTCCACCCGGTCGGCCACCAGGTCCATGAAATCGATGCGATCGATGACCAGGGTGCGGCATTCCGTCACCGCCACGGCATCGGCGGCGTGGGGTTTCTGATCAAGCAGCGAGACGCTGCCCAGGCTGGCCTTCTCTCCCACCGTGAGCAACTTCTTTCCCTTCTTGCGGATCTCGGCCTCTCCGGTGGTGATGATGAACAGGGCGTCTCCCGGCTCGCCCTCGCGCAGGATGTGTTGTCCGGGGGCAAAGGTTCTTTCCTTGGTTATGGCAGCCAGGGCGGTAAGGTCGTCGAGGTTGTTCTGCTTGAAGATTTTTACCGACTCCAGGAACAACACGATCTCCATCAGGGTCATGGTGTCCTTTCCTTTCACCAGTTCGGGACACAGGTGGGCGCAGTCCTCGCCCATCCGGCAGCGGGTGTACACGGCCGCCGCCCGCAGCAACAGGTCCCGCGATTCGCTCAGCTCCAGCAGCGCTTCCCGGGCATCCGGGGGAGGACTGACCACCTGCTCGGGACCCACCAGCGACAGCAGCTGGTGGTGCCGCTCCAGTATGGGAAAGAGGCGTTCGCGCGATTCGTGGTCGACCACGTTATCGAGCAGTTCCATGGCATCCGACCAGCTTTCCCGGCCACCGTTGCGCAGCTGGTGGTAGATGCTCATCAGCGTGTGGTGGGAGTAGACCAGCCCCAGCACCCGGAAGGCCACCTCGATGTTCTGCTCCAGCCGATCGTGCAACACCCGCACCACCAGGCTCTGGCGCGGCAGCGATGCGGCCAGGCGCTCGGCCCGGGGAGCATAGAAGCGATAGGAATCGAGCCGGCGATCCACCGCCTCCAGGGCCCACTTGGCATCGAAATGAATGTTGGGATTCTGGCGCATGCCGGAAAGCGCCAGGGCGATGCGGTAGCGCAGGAAGGCATCGTCCTGGATGTTGGAGAACAACAGCACCTCGCCGGCACGCTGGGTGCCGATCAGGCGAATCACCCGGGGCAGGCGCAGGCGCACCTCGATCGGGCGCCCGCGATCGTTGAGCCATTCCTCCAGGATGTCGATCACCCGGTCCCCGTAGGCGGCCAGGGCCTGGCGGGCCTCGGGACGGGTATCGCGCTCGGAAAGCATCTGCAGCAAGCGAGGCACGAAGGCGGCCCGGTAGACCCCGGCGCAACTGCTGGCGGCGATGCGACGCACCGAGGCATCGGGATCCGCCAGGTAGTCGAGCAGGCGGTCGGCGTAGCGGGTCTCACCCAGTCGCCCCAGCAAGCGGGCCGTCTCCCGCCTGACCCCGTCCGGGGCCCGGTGGCCGGCAGCGAGGACCTGTTCCAGTATGGCCACGGCCGGGTTGTCGGGCCTGTCACCCTGCAGCTTGATGAGCGACTCGATGGCCGCCGCCACCAGGCCGGGATCGTCGGAGTGCAGGTAGGGACCCAGGGCTCCGGCCGCTCGCTGCGGATCCAACGTCACCACCGCCCGCACCGCTGCCACCCGGCAGCGGCGGGTGCTGGAATTGATCAGCGCCAGCAGATCGAAGACCATCTCCAGGTAACCGCGCTGGGCCACGGCCTCGATGGCCGCCAGGCGTACCCGTTCCTGGGGATGCTGCAGCAGGCCGCGCAGCTGGCCGCGCAGGTCCACTTCCGGCAGCTTGGCCAGCAGTCGCAACGAGGTTTCCACCAGCAGGGCATCTGTGCTGGCCAGGGTCTTGAGCAGCACCTGCTGGGTGGCGGCGTCGTCCAGCCGCAAGTCGCGCGGGCGGCTGGCCCCCACGCGGATCTTCTCGTCCAGGGATTCCACGTACAGCCGGCGCAGGCGCAGCAGCATCAAGGCATAGAGCAACACCATGCTGGCCACCACCAGCTCGTACCACGGTCGCTGCAGGTAGGGAGCGACCAGAAGCAACATGCCGCCGCCCACGGCGAAGCCCATCTTGCGCAGGAAACCGTCGATGACGCCCCGGACCGGCACCCGCAGGACGGTGGGCACCGGGTTGTACAGCAGCTGCAGGCCGGCCTGGTTGATGGACAGCGAGCCGGCGTTTTCGATGATCTTGAGCAGGAACACGGTGAGAAACAGCGGGTAGACGGCCGTCGCTGCGCAGGCCAGCAACATGCCCGCGGGCACGATGAGCAGGTAGCCGAAGATGCCGATGCGCCGCAGCAGCCGTCCGCTCAGCGCGAAGAGAAAGACCACCGACAACAGCCCGATGTAGACGTTCAGGTCGCCGAACAGGGCCGCCAGCTGATCCTCGCCCAGGAAGGAGCGGGCCGAGATGCGGAAGAAATAGTCCACGAACGAGGTCAACACCGCCCCCAGCAGCATCAACAGTCCGAAGGTGCGCGGATAGGACTCGCCCAGCACGTAGCGGAAGCCGCGCCGCAGACTGAAGGCTTGCCGGGCCGGCAGGGCATCGCTACGCCCCTGGTGACGCCCCAGGGCATGGGCCAGGACGCTGCAGAACCCCAGCACCAATGCCGCCGCCAGCACCAGGTTGACGGTGCCGATGTACAGGCCCGCCTGGTGCACGAACACCCCACCGAAGATGGAGCCGCTCATGCCGCCGGCGGAGAGGATGCCGAAGACGCGCTTGCCCTCCTGGGGATCGAAGATGTCGCCGGCCACCGACCAGAACTGGATGTTGAGCGCCGTGGCCGAGACCTCGCCGAACAGGTAGAGCACCGGGCTGACGGCCAGCAAGCGGAAGTGCAGCGACAGCCAGCACAGCAGCAGGCCGCCGGCTACTCCCAGCAGGCTCAGGGTGCGCAACAAGCGTCGCCGGGGATCGGCCAGGATCTTGGAGGCGAACACCACCACCACCCCCACCAGCACCGCCAGCAGGATGTACAGCAAGGGCAGGCGGTGCGGGTCGTGGCGGCTGAGGAACAACGCGTTGGCGGCCGACTTGACCATCACCACGTGGGCCACGAAGAAGAAGTAGAAGCAGGTGGCCAGCAGGGTGCGCCGGCCCTCGGCGGGCCTCACTCCCGATACCCGGGCGGCGAATCTGGCCAGTGCTCCTTCGTTCATGTCGTTCCGGGCCGGCTGCTCGGCGGTTGTCCTGACCGGGCCGGCATCTTCAGCCCTCCCCGCTCCGCTGCCGCCGGGCGGCGGCCCGGCGCAGTTTTTCCAACAGTTGCCGGCGCTGCCGGTAGAGCCGTCGCAGCGGCCGGCGCCGGGCGGCCTCCAGCACGTAGGCGGCCATGATGGGCAGGGCGATGGTGCTGTCGGTGTAGCACACCACGGCGTCGGGTAACCTGGCGGGATCGATCTTGCCCCAGCTCACCGCCTCGGAAGGCGTGGCTCCGCTCAACCCGCCGGTGTCCGGGCGGGCGTCGGTCACCTGGATGAAATAGTCGTGTCCCCGCTCGCCCAACCCGAGGATCTCCTGGATATGGGGCTCGGTCTGCAGCAGGAAGTTCTTGGGACTGCCGCCCCCGAGGATGAGCACGGCGCTCTTGCCCCGCCCGCGGGTGGCCTGGTAGACGATGGCCGCGGTCTCGTTGACGTCGGCGCTGACATCGATGAGCGGTCCCTGGCCCTGCAGCGCCAGGGCGGCCAGGTTCATGCCGATGGCGCTGTCTCCCGGAGAAGAGGTGTAGATGGGCACGTCGGCCCGGTAGGCCGCCGCCAGCAGGCCGGGCCGGCGCAGGCCGCGTTCGCGCTCCGCCTGCCGGGCCAGCAGCCCCAGCCGGTGGTGCAACTCGGCGGTGCTCAGCAGCGGCCGCGCGGGATCGTCCAGGGCTTCTCGACAAAAGCGATCGGTACCGAAGAGGACGGCGCTGTCGAAGACGATGTCGTAGATGCGCACCAGGCCCCGGCGGCGCAGCTCGGTGTCGTCGACCCGGGGACGGGAGCGGTGCAACCGGTACCCCAGGCTGTAGTGCAGGTCGTGGTAGAGGTTGGCCCCGGTGGAAACCAGGTAATCTATGAAGCCGGCCCGGATGAGCGGCACCAGCGCCGACCCGGCCAGGCCGGCCGGTGTCAGCGCTCCGCTCAGCGACACCCCCACGGTCACCCCGGGACGCAGCACCTTCTCCACCAGCAGCCGGCAGGCCTCCTGCAGGCGGGCGGCGTTGTAGGCGGTGAAGTAGTCATCCACCAGGCGCCTGACTCCGATGCGCCCGCGCAGCGGCGGGGGGGAGATGACCGGACCCTTCGGTTTCATGCTGGCTACCTCCTGTCGATGGGGCGCAGTGTGCCACAAGCGCGATTGGCTCACAAGCCAAGGCACTGGATTGACCTGCCGGGGCCAGCCTGCTAGGTTGACGGCATGGGCAAGATACGCACCAGCCTGTTGCTGCCGGTCGGCCTGGCCTGCCTGTTGCAGCTGCTGCCGGCGGGGGGCTGCGGGTCGGGAGAGGGCTCGGCCGCCGACGACCTGGAGCGGTACGCCGGCAGCTACCAGGTGGTGGAGACATTCGATCGCCAGGAGGGCAACGGCTGCGCTCCCGCGCCCGGCAACCCCACGGAAAACAGCGTCACCATCAACATCTCCGGCAACCAGTTCGAGGCCGTCTTCACCGATCGCTGGGGGCGGCTGGTGGGCCAGGTCCAGGAGGAAGCCTCCTTCCTGGCCGTGGATACCGGCTCCGATGTAAACCTGTCGCTGCAGTTCAGTGGTCGCTTCGACAGCCTTACCGCCTTCTCGGGCACCATCAAGGAATCCCGGCAGGGCTGCAGCCGCTGGTTTCAGCTGGCCGGCAGTCGCCCCGGGGAGGAATCATGAGCGTACGGATATTGCCGTCAAGGATGTCCTGGCTGGCCGGCCTGGCGGCGCTGGTTCTCGCCGGCGGCTGCACCGGCGGCTGGGTGGAGGAGTCGAGCGGCACCGGCAACGATCTCTTCGGCGTCTTCGGGCTGGAAACGGGCGAGGTCTTCACCGTGGGTGCCGGCGGTACGGTGCTGCTGCGCGAGCAGGGCCGCTGGCGCCAGCTCAGCACCGGATCCCAGGATACCCTGCGCGCGGTGTGGGGCTTCGACAGCGAACACGTGGTGGCCCTGGGAGACAATTGCGCCGCCCTCGAGTACTCGGGCCCGGTGGAGCCGCCCGAGGAAGGCGAGCCCCCGCCCGACCTGCATCCCATCCAGGCCGCTTCCTGCGGCGATTTCCGCGACGTCGACGGCTCCAGTGAACATGCCTCGGCCTTCGTGGTGGGGGAACGCACCACCTCGCAGTGGTACGGCGGCGGCAACATGAGCAACGGCCGTTCTTTCAACCAGCGCATGCAGGGCGTGTCCATGCAGGTGCATGACGAGATCTACGCCGTTGGTGACCAGGGCGCCTTCTACCGCAAGCACGACGGCAACTGGAGCCAGCTCGACGTCACCGTCTGCGGGGTGGAGCCCGTCGACGGCCAGTGCCCGGAGGGATACCTGGCGCAGCCCATCCTCTGGGACGTCTGGGCCGGCCCGGACGGCCAGGGTGCCGTGGTCGGATCGGGCGGTGGCATCTGGCGCCTGCCCGCCCCGGCCGAGGGCGAATGGGAAGCGGAGGACACCGATTTCGATGCCGACCTGCTGGCCGCCTGGGGACACCGCGACGAGCAGCAGGGAACGGTCACCGTCTATGCCGCCGGCCGCGGTGGCGTGCTGGCGCGCATCGAGCCCGAGCGCATCGTGCGCGAGGCTCCCGGTCCCCACCAGGACCTCAACGACATCTGGGTCAGTCCCGACGGAGCCGACATCTACGCCGTGGGCAACGAGGGCGTAATCGTCCACTTCTCGCGATAACTTCCATTGCCACCAATGAAAATATCCCCCGGTGGCAGGAGCAACCGGGGGATGGCGGCCAGGATCAAGACCTGGGCGGCAACTACCAGGCGGGACCGGGGCCGGGGCCACCCGGGCCGCCGGGACCACCCATGCAACCGGGACCTCCGGGGCATCCCGGGCCACCGGGACCGCCGCGGCGTCCGTGCCGGTGGTGCATCATCCGCCACTGGGCCTTTATCTGCTGCAGCTTCTCGAACTGCTCCGGGGTCAACAGCTTGCGCACGTCGAGCATCAGCCCAATCTGGTTCTTCTTGATCTTCAGCTGCAGGGCGCTGATCTTCTCCAGCTGCGAGAAGATGGCCGAGCGGTTGGGCTTGTCGGCCTGCAGCAGCTGCTTGAGATCCAGTCGCGCCCGCTGGATGTCGTGGCGGATGTCGATCACCTGCTTCTGGGCCTCGATTTGCATGCCCTGGATACGCTCGATCTGCTTCTCGTTCAGCCCGGCTTCCTGGAGGGCCTTTTTCATTACCGCCGGTGGGGGCCCCATGCCGTGCTTGCCGGGTCCCCGGCCCCGGGCCGAGGCCACCGCGGGGACGACCAGCACCATCGCCACCAACATGCTCAACAATTTCCGCTTCATGACTGCCTCCTTTCCGAGTCACTCGTTTCGCGTCATCTCGCCTTCCTGACTGGATCGATCCCCGGCAAGGCAATGCGGTATACAGCAGCGGCCTCCAGCCCCCCGCCCCTGCCGGGAAGGAGCGGCGGAGTTCAGTTGGTACAGGTGAGCGTCCCCGGAAAGCTGCCCAGGTCACCCATGTTCAGGCTGCCGGGGGTACAGTTCATCACCCCCGGGCAGTCGCCGGCGTCTCCGCACAGCTGAGTGCAGTAGGTGCCGCTACCGGAGCTGTAGCAGATGCCGTGCGAACAAGGCGGGTCGCCGGCGCCCCCGCAGGGGCCGGCGCCGGTGGGAGTTGTCTGCCCGGAGGGAGGATTGCGACAAAAGCCTTGCACGGCACTGGAATCAACCAGCACCGCCGGGTGACACTGCAGGCCGGACGGGCAGTCGGGATCTCCCGCGCAGGCGATACGGCACTCGCCCAGGTAGTCGAAGAACGGCGCCGGCAGGCAGGCCTTGTCGGGAGGATCGTTCGAGTTAATGGCCTGGCAGGAGTAGCCGGCCAGGCACTCGCCGTCGTCGCTGCAGGCCGGGCCCCGGCAATGGGCGTTTACGCAGCTGTAGTTCACCGGACACTGGGCATCGCGACCGCAGTCGCCGGGATAGACCACTTCCCAGGAAAGCACGCAGCTGGTGGGAGCCCCCAGGTAGCTGCCCGTGCAGTCGGCGACATCGTCACAGGCCTCGCTGCACAGGCCGGTGAACCAGGAACACATGTCGTTGGCACAGCGGTTGCCGCCATCACAGCTCGCGCCGGGCGTACCGCCGCCGGCGAGCGGCGGTCGGCACTGGTGTTGCAGCGACATCTGGTCGTCCGCCTCCTGCACGGTGCACACCCCGTCCGGGGCGCAGTCGGCGTCCGAGCCACACGGGGGGTAGTTACGGGCGTAGTAATCCCGGTTGGAACCAACCAGGCAGCGGTAGCCGGCAGGCCAGCCGGCCGGGTCGCTGGCCGGGTCGCACTCCGTGGTGCAGTAGCGGTCGAAGTCGTCGCCGGCGCAGATCTGGCTGGAGCAGTCCACCCAGCTCGTGCAGGGCTCCCCGAAGCCGGCGCAGCCGCCCCCGGAACCGTTGTCCTCGTCCACCTGCCCGTCGCAATCATTGTCGATGCCGTCGCAGAACTCCTGCTGCGGGTTCTGACCGCCCGTGCACTGGCAGTTGCTCAAACCGTCGTCCACGGCTTCATTGCAATCGTCATCGATGTTGTTGCAGCTCTCCGGGCCCGGGCTGCCGCCGTCGCTGCAAGCGCAGTTGCTCAGGCCGTCATCCACGGCCCCATTGCAGTCGTCATCGACGTTGTTGCAGCTCTCCGGACCCGGGCTGCCGCCGTCGCTGCAAGCGCAGTTGCCCAGGCCATCGTCCACGGCCCCATTGCAGTCGTCATCGACGTTGTTGCAGCTCTCCGGACCCGGGCTGCCGCCGCCGCTGCAGGCGCAGTTGCTCAGGCCGTCATCCACGGCCCCGTTACAGTCGTCATCGACGTTGTTGCAGCTCTCCGGGCCCGGGCTGCCGCCGCCGCTGCAGGCGCAGTTGCCCAGGCCGTTGTCGATCTCCCCATCGCAGTCGTCGTCTGCATTGTTGCAGCTTTCGACGATGTCGGCCGGCTCTTCGGGCCCGCACTCGGTGCCCCGGCCGTCCGCGCTGCACACGATGGTGCCGTTGGCGCACTGGTCGCCGTCGGGCCCGTCGCAGGCCATGCCCACGGCGAAGCCATCATCGATGATGTCGTTGCAGTCGTCGTCGATGCCGTTGCACAGCTCGGCGACCGGTGGAGCCCCGTCGCGGCAGCCACACAGGGTGAGGGATTCGTCGACGGTCCCGTCGCAGTCGTCGTCGATGTCGTTGCACCGCTCGGTCCCGGGAGAACCCCCGTTGGTGCAGGCACAGCGGGTCAGCCCCTCGTCGGTTTCACCGTCGCAGTCGTCGTCTGCATTGTTACAGATCTCGACGATGTTGGCCGGTTCCTCGGGCCCGCACTCGGTGCCCCGGCCGTCTGCGCTGCACACGGTGGTACCGTTGGCACACTGGTCGCTGTCGGGCCCGTCGCAACTCTTCCCGACGGCGAAGTCCTCGTCGGTCAGGCCGTCACAGTCATCGTCGATACCGTTGCACTCCTCGGCACCGCGCACCTCGCAGGGCACGATGGCGTTCGAGCAGGCCAGGTCGAAAAGCGATACCAGCAACAGCAACAACAGCAATCGGGTGTGGCGAGACATCTTCCACCTCCTGCAAGCGCACCAGCCATGGTCTTTCACCATACTAGGGCATCTCGTCGCGCCGGTACAAGCCGGAGTCGGCCCGGCGACGAGAAGCCTAGTTGCTGGCGGCCGTCTTCGCTTGGCCGGATGGCGGCTGCGGCCCGGGAGCCATATCCAGGGTGCGCATGATGCGCAGGTCGGCGTCGGAGCTGGCCAGGGCGGAGGCGAAACGATCGATGACCCGGTTCACCTGGCCCCCACGGCAGGAGTAGTTGTTCACCAGCAGGGCGAAGGCATATACCTGGCCGGTACGGTTGGCGGCGTAGCCGGCCAGGGCACGCACGTTGTGCAGGCCGCCGGTCTTGACGCGCAGGGTGCGGCTCAACGCGGGGTGTTCGAAGCGGCCGTCCACGGTACCGTCGGCGCCGGCCACGGCCAGGCTGGAGACGAAGTCGGCGCGCACGTCGAAACGGGTCCACATGTGCCGCAGCAGGGCCACCACCTGGCGGGCGCTGACCCGGTTGACATCGTTCAGGCCGGAGCCGTTGTGCAGCACGTAACTGCCGGGGGGAATGCCCAGCTGTTCTTCCAGGAACGCTTCCATCACCCGCTGGCCCTTGCTCCAGCTGCCGGGCGGCGACAGCATCTCCGCTCCCAGCGTCTTGAACAGGGTCTCGGCCATGAAGTTCTGGCTGTACTTGTTTACCTTGCGGATCAGCTCGCTCAGCGCCGGCGACCAGGTGTCGAGCAGCAGATGCGCGTGGGCCGGCGCCCGGCCCCGGCGTACCCGGCAGCGACCGCTCACCCCGGCGCGGCGCAGGGCCCAGCAGAGCACCTCCCCGGCGTGTCGGGCGGGCTGGGTGACCAGGAAACGGTCCTGCCAGCCGGGGCTGCGGCGTGATATGCGCCCGCGGATTCGTACCCGGTCTCTCCGGCCGGCCCGCTCGACATCCACGGAGATGCGCGATCGGCGCGGGCTGGTCACCACCCGGGTGGCCGGCAACAAGTAGGCGGTGTGGGGTATGAATTCCACCCGGGCCGGCGCCCCGCTCCGGGGCCCGGGAAAGACCAGCAACCGTACCGAGTTGAAGTCCACCCCCAGTGCCCCCACCGGGGCCAGGTAGGCATCCGCTCCCTGCTCCTGCTCCCAGCCGGGACCGAAGCGCTCTCCGTCGAAGAAGCTGTCGTCCACCACCACCGGGGCGGCCAGCTTCTCCAGCCCCAGGGCCCGCAGCTCCAGGACCAGGGCCTGCAGGCGTTCGTCCACCAGGAAGGGATCGGCATAGCCCTTCAGGTACAGGGGGGCACGCAACTGCCCGGCCGTCAACTCCCCGGTGGTGAACAGGGCGGTGCGAAAACGGTAGTCGGGATGCAGCAGGCACAGCGCCGCGGCGGTGGTGAAGATCTTGCTCACCGAGGCCGGGTTGGCCAGGCTGTCGGGATGCCGGGCGAAGACCAGGCGACCGCTGTCGACATCGACCACCAGGGCGCTCAGGCGGGCATCCTGCAGCAGGGGATC
>Ga0190358_1000105_pt1 | contig 31156 bp, 30 predicted proteins | sample 48721812_MG_FD_161666 | JGI IMG/M metagenome (GOLD analysis project Ga0190358, IMG submission 161666) | Hydrothermal vent microbial mat bacterial communities from Southern Trench, Guaymas Basin, Mexico - 4872-18-1-2_MG | ecosystem: Environmental > Aquatic > Marine > Hydrothermal vents >... | reverse complement strand
AGCGTAGCCGATTAAACGAGAAGCGAAAAGAAGCCATTAATCAAATTGAAAGGTATAAGCAGTTTCCTGAAATCCAACAGTTGGAGAATTTGAAAAGTTGGGCGATTGTGTTTGTCGGTGGGAAGGCGGAAGTGGTTGAGGAGGTTTAACTGTATCTTATATATAAGAAATCCGATTTTTGAAAAAATCGGATTTCTTGAACCCGTTCCTGGCGAAAAACCTGTCAGGTTTATACCATTATCTGTGTACTACCCTAAAAAACAACAAATGTGCCTAATAACACAGCCAGCCCAATAATCATTGCAAACGCATAATGATATAGTATCCCTGTTTGGACGTGACGAACCACACTGGAAAACCATGCTATCGTATTAGCAGTGCCATTGATTAAACCATCAATCGCTTTGACATCACCGAATTGCCAGAATCCACTCCCTAAACGGCGTGCGCCGCCGGCAAAGAACCAGTCATTAAATCGATCTAAGCCATATTTATCAAGCAAGATTTTGTGAAGTAGGCTTGCACGTTCTGCAATCATCGCAGGTATGTCGGGGCGTTTGATATAAAGAAAATAAGCGGTTCCTAAGCCAGCGATGCTTAACCAGAAGGGAAGTTGCATTAAACCATGCCCAATAAAACTCAATACACCATGATAATCTTCGGGCGCAAAGGGATTATGAGCAATGGCTCCCTCAAAGTAGTTACCAAATAATAAGGGGCTTATCGTGAACATCCCAATGAATACCGAAGGTATCGCTAATGCGATTAAGGGTCCTGTGACAACCCAGGGCGTTTCATGTAAATGTTTGCGGGTGTGTTCATCCATGCGTTCTTTACCATGAAAGGTTAGGAAAAACATGCGGAAGGTATAGAGGGCAGTGATAAATACGCCCAACGTGACGGCATAATAGGCAATACCTGCACCTGCCCTTTCGGCTTCATAAGCAAGATGAGTTGCTTCGATAATGGCATCTTTGGAGAAGAAGCCGGCAAAGCCAGGAAAACCAATTAGGGCTAATGAACCTAAAAGCGCGGTCCAATAAGTAATTGGCATATATTTTTTTAAGCCACCCATTTTACGCATATCTTGTTCATGGTGCATGGCGATAATGACGGAACCAGCACCTAAGAATAAGAGGGCTTTGAAAAAGGCATGAGTCATTAAATGGAATATCCCGGCGGCGTAAGCCGAAGCACCCAGGGCGACTGTCATATAACCCAGTTGTGATAGCGTAGAATAAGCAATGACGCGCTTGATGTCGTTCTGCACTAAGCCTAAAATTCCCATAAAAAATGCGGTAATAGCCCCTATGATTAAAACAAAGCTAAGCGCCGTTTCACTCAATTCAAATAAGGGCGACATACGGGCTACCATGAAGATACCGGCTGTCACCATAGTCGCCGCGTGAATTAAGGCAGAAATGGGTGTCGGACCTTCCATTGAATCAGGCAGCCAGACATGTAAAGGAAATTGAGCAGATTTACCCATTGCGCCAATAAAGAGCAAAATACAAATCACACTCATGATGGACCATTCACTCCCTGCAAAAATACTGATTGTCTTATCATAATCACCGGCTTGCGCCAATTCAAAGACTTCAGTATAATTGAGACTATTGAATGTCATCAATACCGCAGCAATACCTAGAATAAAACCAAAATCGCCCACTCGATTCACCAGAAAAGCTTTCAAGTTAGCATAAATGGCAGATTCTTTGGTAAACCAAAAGCCAATTAGCAAGTAAGAAACTAAGCCTACTGCTTCCCAGCCAAAAAATAATTGAACAAAGTTATTAGACATCACCAACATCAGCATAGCGAAGGTGAATAGAGAGATATAACTGAAAAAACGCTTATAACCAGGATCATCATGCATATAGCCAATGGTATAAATATGCACCATCCAGGAAACAAATGTCACCACAACCATCATTAAAGCAGTGAGCGAGTCGAGCATAAATCCAACTTCAAGATGGATATTACCAGCGACAAGCCAAGTATATAACGTTTCATTAAAAGTTTCATGTCCCCCAAAAACGATTTGGTAAAACACATAAAGCGACATAAAAAAGGACAACCCAACGGCACCGTTTGTCACCCAATGGGCAACCCGCCGACTAACGGGAAACAGTCCAGCAATAATCGCCCCAAATAGGGGGGCTAATACAATAGCAATAGCAACATTTTGCATATTTTATCCTCAACAAGTAAATAGACGTTTTAGAAATACGATTTTTCAAAAATCGGATTTTTTAACGCAGTGAAACAATTCACAATGATATATTATCTTATTTCTACTGGATTTTGTCTATATTCATTAAACCTTATTATAAAAAACAAGCATAGAGCCACTAAACACCCTATTATATGGCTAAGGTGCATAGGTTGAAAAACTTGTGATTTCGTATAAGGCAAAATAGATTCATTCAAATAAAAGTCAAATAAAAATTTAATGGGCATAAAAAAAAGTATCACGATAGCCATAGAACGCCAAGGTTGTAAATCTCGTAGCCCCCAAAGTGCAAGATAACACATCGCACCATAAACCAAACCCGATAATCCACCATAATAAATCATATTCGGTTTCATTATCAGCAAAGATAAGCTAATAAAAAAAGCCATTAATATGCATAATAATCCAAAATACCGGTAAGTTCTATATTCAATAATCCATCCTGCCATACCAAAAGCTAAAAGATCATAAAATAGATGTAAATTCGTAAAATGCACTAAATGTGAAGATAAAAGCCGCCAAATTTCCCCTTCAAATATTGCCTTCCGATCATAAATGAAAGCGGCTGATACTTCAGGTAAAGCATAAGTTACCAAACTCAAACCCAGAATAGCCAGTGTCAAAAAAGGGATATGTGAAATTATTTTTTCCGAAATAGCCATAATCCACTTAGTGCCATAATAAGAATTAGAAAGGCAATATCCAAACTACCGCCCCCGGTATAGCCTGGCTTATGGATTATTTTGTAATCATCAGGTGCTTCTTTTACCTTTTCTTTGAAGAACTCAAGTTGTTCTTTTAGACTCACAATAAGTTCTTGACTTGCTTGTTTAAAACCTTTTGAACTATCTATGCGAAGCTGTTCTGACAAGTTCACCGGCGTTGCCAGGCTCTTGATATGGCTAATGCCTGGGGCGCGAAATAACATTTTGCGGCTTTTGATGTCATAAACGGAAGCATCAACCATTGTATGAGTATCGTTTTTTTCACCAGGTATCGTATAAGCCCCGATGAGCGTCCAATACGTTATTGAAGCCAAACCTCTATCCGTAAATCGGCTTTGATCATAAGAAATCAGGGCGATCACATCAATACCATACATTGTGCGAATTTGGGATAAATTAGCAAAACTCCCATTTGTTGTGAGGTAAGCTGATGGAATGATGTCAATTGATTTGACAAAATCATAAGCCTTGAAATGCCCGCTAACAGTTTTCATCAACGCCATTTTATCTCGTTCGGTTAGAAGGCGATGTCTCCCAGTGGTTTCGGGTACAAAGGCAATGCCAATTCTTAAGGGCAAGGATAATAAGGGAATTGTAGGCGTTTCAACAAACTGCTTTTGATTTGGATAAAGGTACTGAACGACACTACTGCTATAGTGTTTTGGTGAAGTGCTGCAACCTATTAATAGATTACCAATCAATAGGCACCATAAAATGATTGGTAATATCTTTGATGACTTCATTCATTTAATTCCTTTATACGTTGCGGAAACAAAACATATAACGACATGGATTATATACAACCCATGTCGTTATTATTTAGGTATTAATCTAAACCCCAAATTTTTCCAAACCACGACTTTTTAGCTCAACTGCTTTATAAACCTTTTTCAGTAAAAAAGCGACTGTATTTTTTATCTTCTTGTAAGATATGCTTTTTTAACCAATTTTTCAAAAAATTAATTAAATCAATATTGATTTGTTCACCCTGAGCAATTCTATCTTTCATTTCCATCACTTGCTTTGTCAGTTCTGCATGCTGCGCCTTGTGTTCTTCATACTTAGGATAATTAAAAATCCTAAATAAGCTTTCTTCAACCGAAAAATGTATCAGCGTATACAGCACCAATTCAGCTAAAACCTCATTGGCAATAGAGTTATCATGCTTAATAAATGCCTCATTATAGATCCGGTTAATCAAACCAACCAAAATTTTATGCTGTTCATCAATTTCCTGGATACCCACACTTAAGTCATCATCCCAGGAAAGAAATTCTTCTTTCATTGTGTTCTCCATTAAATGAATGTATGAACCTATCCCATTATTCAAAAATGCCGAAATAAAATAGGTTTTATATGAATAGTGACTCCGATACAATTATTTCAATAAAGCCGAAACCTGTTGAATCAAAGTTTTTTCATTAACAAAGGTAATATCAAACATACGAGTTAAACCTTGGATTTGCTCATCACTCAACCCAAGCACCAGCATAAAAAAATGCTTTTTCTCCATTTTCAATCTTTTACGTAGTTTGACATATTTGTCAATAAAATGTCTAAATTCACCCGACTTGCATTCTACAAATACCGGTATACCATTTATCAAAAAAAAGGCATCCAGCTCATTATTATTCTTATTAGGAAAGTGAATCTGAAAACTCCTCAAACCGGAAAAGCTAATCTTACGTTCATGACAAAAAGCCAGCAATTTCATAAAAGCAAACCATTCTAGCCATTCTCCATTAAAAAACTTGACAATTGGCTGCGCCGTCTGCAAAGTCAGATGTATTTTATTTTGTTTCCTATTGACAGAATACCTAGCAACAAAGGCGTATTCATAGAGTTCTTTACAAAACTCTTTAATAAGCACTGCTTCTTCTTCACTGTAATCAGACAAATTCAGCGTCACATTAGTATATCTTTTATTTTGAATATATTTAATTTTATCACTCACTACTTTTAGCAAGTCATAATTATCACCCAATTTAACCGCCACCTCATCAAAAAAACCCGTCGTATCAACCGCTTTTTTATCAATATTCAACTGAATATTTTGACTTTTAAACCAATCTAAAATAGGTTGATATTGTTGTTTTTCCGTCATCGCCGTTGTGTTAAAAATATCCATATCGTCAGCATTTTGATTCGCACCATCTGCTTCATTGGAAATTTTAGTCGCGGGCAGACTTTTTTGCAAACGACTCAATTCCGTTCGCACACTAAAATACTTATCCAACAGCTTTTTGACAAAAGCAAGTATGCCATATATCGGCATAATCTGTTTGCAAACAGGGCATTTAACCTTTTTACCGGTATGTTGATTAGGTACTTCTCGTAAATATCCACATTTATTACATCTAAAAATTGCCATCGTATAAAAAATTCCTCCATTCTATAGAAGATTAGTTAGTAGGTGCCAAAGCTTTAGCTTTGGAAACAGATTTCAAGCTTTTAAAGATTCAGACAAATGTGGTTGGATGGTTTGCAAAATACCTTTAAATACTTTCGGGCTACCGGCTACGATATTGCCTGTTTTCATGTAATCGTTTCCACCGCTAAAGTCACTGACTAAACCGCCAGCTTCTTGAATTAATAAAACGCCAGCAGCCATATCCCATTCTTTTAAACCAATTTCCCAAAAACCGTCTAAACGCCCGGCAGCCACATAAGCTAAATCAAGGGCAGCGGAACCGGCACGACGAACATCTGAAATTTCAGAAAATAGAGCTTTAAAAGTTTTCAAATAGGTATCTATATGATAACTTTTCCTAAAGGGAAAACCGGTACCGAGCAATGCGTCTTGAAGGGAACCTAACCCACTAACACGTACACGGCGATCATTAAGTAAAGTACCATTACCTCGTGACGCAGTATACAAGTCACCACGTAAGGGATCATAAATCACCGCCTGTTCTAAGCGCCCCTTATATCTTAAAGCAATAGAAACACTAAACTGTGGATTGCCATGTAAAAAATTCGTCGTACCATCCAAAGGATCGATCACCCATTGATAATCATCACCTTGTATTACGCCGCATTCTTCGGCAAGAATAGCATGATGGGGAAAGGCTTTATGTAATGTTTCAATGATTACCGCTTCGGCTTCTCTATCGACTTCGCTGACAAAGTCGTTTTGCCCTTTAGTTTCTATCTGTAAATCTTGGCGTTTTTCGATATAACGAATAATGAGGTTACCGGCACGGCGTGCCGCCCGTACCGCAATATTGAGCATTGGTTGCATAATCAGTTATCAGTTATCAGTTATCAGTTCACAATTAGTTTATCAGTCATCACACAAAAATCCATTTTAACATCATTTTCATTGGCATCATCTATTTTATCGACAGGTTCAAATAGGGATAAGCCTATTTTAATTATATCTTTTCGGCATTTTTGCAAAAATCTATCATAAAACCCTTTGCCATAACCCACTCTATAACCTTGCCTATCAAAACAGAGTAAGGGCAACAAAATCATATCAATCATATCATCAGGGCACTTTTCCGCATTAATCGGTTCAGGAATACCCCACTTATTTTCCATAATTTTGGTATCGCTTTTCAGCACAAAACTTTCCATCATAAGAGTCTGAAAATGACTTTTTGAAGTTATCAGTGTGACAGAAGGATAGTGTTGCCTTATTTCATCAATAATTAGCCAAGTATTTATTTCATTTTGTTTCAAAATAGGTAAAAATAAATGTAGCCTTTTAACCTGGCATAAATCAAAATGCTTGAAAAATTGTTCGCTAATACTTAGACTTTTTTCTTGTAAACTTTCTAAACTCAACGTTTTTCTTTTCGATAAAAATTGTTTTCTGAGTTGATTTTTATTCATGCGACTCCTAACTTTTACACCAATTTATGGACATTTCCACACTTAACAGCGCACAACGCGAAGCCGTTACAGCACCGCTAGAGCACATTTTACTATTAGCAGGTGCCGGCAGCGGCAAAACGAAATGCTTAACGCACCGCATTGCCTGGTTATTAAAAACAGAACAAACCTACCCTCATAATATTTTAGCCGTCACCTTTACGAATAAAGCGGCAAATGAAATGCGCTCACGCATTGACGCTTTATTAAAAAAGCCCGCGAAAGGTTTATGGGCAGGTACATTTCACAGTATCGCGCACCGTCTATTACGCATCCATTGGAAAGATGCCAATTTACCGCAAGCATTTCAAATACTGGATAGTCAAGATCAATTACGCATACTCAAACAGGTAGTGAAAAGTTTAAACATTGACAAAGAAACTTTATCTCCAAAACGGGCACAACATTTTATTAATGCTTGTAAAGATGAAGCACTTCGTGCTAAAGACATTGTTATTGAAGTAGAAGAGAAATTTCTGAAGGCAAAAATGCTTGAAATCTACTCGGCTTATGAAGAAACCTGTCAACGTACCGGCGTAGTTGATTTTGCGGAATTACTATTACGAAGTTATGAACTTTTGCGTGATCATCCCCCCTTGTTGGAATATTATCAACAACGTTTTAGACATATCCATGTCGACGAATTTCAAGATACCAATACGATACAATACAAGAATTTACAACTATTAGCCGGCAAACAAGGTAAAATGTTTGTCGTGTTCGATGATGATCAAAGTATATATGCCTGGCGTGGTGCCAAGTTGGAAAATATTCAACAGATTCAACAAGATTTTTCTGAAACTCGTTTAATGCGTTTAGAACAAAACTATCGATCTACCGGTATCATTTTAGAAGCCGCTAACGCCTTGATTGCCAATAATAAAGGGCGTTTAGGCAAAAAATTATGGACGCAAGATAAGGCGGGCGAACCGGTCAACTTATACACTGCCTATAGTGAAATTGATGAAGCACAATTTGTCGCTGAAAAAATCCAAGCTTGGCAAGGTAAACGGGTTGAAATCGCCATTTTATACCGAACCACCGCGCAATCGCGCCAATTTGAAGAAGCGTTACTACTAAAAGGAATGCCCTATCGCATTTATGGTGGGCAACGTTTTTATGAGCGCCTTGAAATTAAAAACATGTTAGCTTATTTGCGCTTGCTGGTTCACCGTGATGATGATAGCGCATTTGAACGAGTGATAAATACGCCAAAGCGAGGAATTGGAAATCGAACCGTTGACATTTTACGGAGTCTTGCACGTCAACAGGGCAATTCAATGTGGCAAGCGGCTTGCGCGGTGCTTGAAACTAAGCAATTAAAAGCGAGAGCGGCTAATAGTTTGACTACTTTTTTAAACCTGATTGAACAACTGACGGCGCAACTCAAAGATTTACCGCTCCATGAAAAAGTTGAACAAATCAAAATCGTAACGGGCTTCATTGCTCATTACAAAAAAGAAAGCAAACAAGAAGCAGAAAAACGGCTAGAAAATCTTGAAGAACTAGTCACAGCGGCGCGTCAATTTGAGCAACTTAACAAAAATAAATCCAATCTCTTAACCGCATTTCTTGATCATGCAGCCCTAGAAGCAGGAGAAAGGCAAAGTAGTCAATTTGACGACTGTGTACAATTAATGACATTACATGCTGCTAAAGGATTAGAATTTAAAGTCGTTTTTATATGTGGTTTAGAAGAAGGTTTATTTCCACACCAAAATAGTCTGGATGAATCCAAACTAGAAGAAGAACGCCGCTTATGTTATGTTGGTATTACCCGGGCGCGACAATATTTATATCTCTGCCATAGTGAAAGCCGCTATCGTTACGGAATGCGTGATAGATGTATCCCCTCACGCTTTATTCAGGAAGTACCGCTCGAATTAATTCAAGATGTTCGTTTAAAAAGTGCGATGGCACAGTCATTATAGTAGTAGAAATCCGATTTTTGAAAAAATCGGATTTCTTTAATGAGTAAAAAAAAGAATTAATACTTGTAAGGGCAAAAAAACCTGACAGGTTTTGAAAACCTATCAGGTTTGTAATGATATAATAAACCCACCACACTTTGACTTTTTAACCCTTGATATTTTATAAACAGTTAATTAAAATTTTTATCTTCCCATTGATATAAGGTATTGATTATGGAAGCATCTATTAGAGATACTAAACTTATCACTATAGGCAATTCAAAAGGTGTTAGTTTACCTAACTGCCTTTTACAAAAATATGGCTTTTCCAATTGGCTATTATTGGAGGAAACCGAACAGGGTATTTTATTGCGTAAAAAGGACGACAATAAACTCCCTTATGAAGAAACGTATAAGGCAATAGCACAAGCACAAGAAGATTGGACATATTTTGACCAAACATTACTAGATGGATTAGAAAAAAATGAATTTACTACCCCTTCGATCTGAAATTTATTTGGCTAACTTGAATCCAACGATTGGTGGTGAAATTCAGAAAACACGTCCCGTTGTGATAGTTAGTCAGAATGATATGAACCGTTACATGGAAACTATTGTGGTATGTCCTTTAACCACAGTTATTCACCCGACATGGCGTTGTCGCTTACAAATTAGTTGCGCGGGTGTCGATGCTGAAATCGTTGTTGATCAAATACGGGCTATCAGTAAACAAAGGTTAATCAGAAAAATTGATCAACTTTCTGAGAAAGACGCTGCCCAATTGAGAAATATTATCACAGAGATGTATGGAGAATGAATACCTGAAAGTGAAATTGGGGTCAGATTTGAGATTTGTGACTTTTGTTCCACATAAACAACATATTTATCTGATTGAACAAATGGTTAGCTTGCCGGCTTATGTACAGTCAATTGCTGGGGATACGTTTTTTAACAAGCCGAAAATTAAAACAATCAATACCATTATAAAACAGGTTGATGCGATGATAACTATTACATCAATCATGAAAAATAAATCAACTGATTTGCACGATATACCTTTTTATGTTGAATATGAGATTAAGTTAAAGGAAGCCTATCTTATGGTTATTGAGTCACTGACTCATTTCCAAAATGAACTGCGATGCGAAAAAGGTCATTTTCTATTTAAGAAAAAAACCAAAAAACTGATTCGCAAGATTGGCAGACTGAAAAGCAATATTACCTTGTTCCAGAAAAATATAGAACGCTATTTTACCGCGGATTCGTGGGATATAGAGATGTGTAAAGATGCAGAAGCTGGACTTCTTGACGAAATGGCGGAATGGGTTCACTACCTGACTTTAATTTTATTTTCTAAGTAGTTACATCTATTTTAACAAAGAGGTATTTATGGAAAGAAAAGTTTTAGAAATTGTAAGCTTTACTGATCCTTATTGCACTTGGTGTTGGGGTTCTGAACCGATCCTGCGAAAAATACAGGAAGTCTATGGGAAACAAGTATCCATCAGTTTTGTAATGGGTGGACTCGTGGAGGATATTCGAAACTTCAGCGATCCAGGTGCTGGTATTGGGGGAGATCAGTGGCATAAGCAAGTGGCTGAACATTGGGCTGAAGCGTCTCGTCGTCACAAGATGCCAGTGGACGTGGAAGTTTATTATGATATTAAGGATGATGTCTTTTCAACGTATCCTGCCTGTATAGCGTTTGAAGCAGCCAAACTCCAAAGTGAAGAAATGGGGAAGCTCTACTTGCGTCGTCTTCGTGAAGCTGCCGCTGCGGAAAGAATGGCAATCCAGCACTCTGATGTTCAGGTGGCATTGGCTGATGAAATCGGACTGAATCGTGATATTTTTTTAGAGAATATACAAAGTAAAAAAGCCGAAAATGCTTTTAGAGAAGATATTGCGGAGTGCCTTCAAAGAGGAGTGCGAGGTTTTCCGAGTTTTCTTTTAAGAGGTTTCGGAGAAGAGATACTTCTTAGAGGATATACGCCTTATCAAACCTTCGACAACTGGTTTCGAGAATTATCGAAAAATCAATTGGAACAAAAAGAACTCCAAGCTGGATTACCACAAGTATTTGATTTCATATCCAGATATGGAAAGGTAGCTCCAATAGAAGTGGCTTGTGTTTATGATATGGCTTTTGAAGACGCTCAAAAGTTATTGAAACAAATGACAAAAAAAGGTATTGTGTCCGAAAAAAAGATTGGAAATGGCGCTTTCTATTCTTTACCCCAAGATACGATACAATGTGATTCTGCTACTGGAAGTTGTTCGTTTTAGTTGCCCACCACTTTTTTTAATGAGGAAGGTGGGCAAGAAAAGGACCTTGCCCACTTGATTCAGATTAGTCAGCAATAATACTCCCTCTCGCAAGACCCCTTTCAGTAACTGAATTTTTTGAAACAGAATAACGAAAGGACCATTGGCCACCGTGTTCTGAAGGACTCCAGCAATGATTACCATTTCCATGAAAAATCAGAATCCCATTTGAAGAAAATGAGACACCCAGCGTATTTCTAAGTTCCCTATTTGCGTTGACAATTACATCAACGAAAATCTCATGGTAAACCGGCACTTCTACTCCGACTTTGAGTCTCCTAAGAGATTCTGGAGGAAGAAGAAAATCAAATCCAATCATTCTATGAATAGATTTCCCTTTAGGTTTTAGAGTGAGATTTCCGATATACTTTCCATCACGTCGAAGCGTCAATTTTATGTGATTCCTAGCAATCGAACTGGTAATCTTCAGCCCTTTTCCAATCTCAATGTCCGGGAATCCTCTTCCTCCATATATATACATACCCATTTCCCCTTTGAGATTGACATCTTTTGCATTATCGAATAACGACGTTTCGCTCTCATGAAGCGTATTCCGCTCATTACAGCACGCACATGAATAGGCTGTATCGGGTACAAATAAGAATAAAGCTATAACAATTGAGATTAATAGCATTGACTTCATATATAATTCTCCCTAAATGATAAATAGATATTATAAGGCAAATTTGCCCTAATACCGCTCTTGAGCAGCCAAAGGACGGCTCCAAGGCAAAGCCATGTAGGGTGGGCAACGTATTTTTGTTGCCCACCACTTTTTTAATGAGGAAGCCGTTGCACGAAAAGGACCTTGCCCACCCTACCTGACTACCTAACTTGGAATTGGTTCACTGTGTAGCGAAGTAATTGGAGGAAAAATTAGAATAACACAAATGGAAGGGCGAACACGCAGGTTCGCCCCTACATAGTTACCGAAAATTGTCAAGTTAAGGTTAACAAGCCCTTTTTCCTATCAACGACTAATCGTCGATTGTTTAGCCATTGTAATCCCATTAAAACATGAGTGAATTCCCTGCCGCCGATAACCGGAAAGGTAGCTCCAATAGAAGTGGCTTGTGTTTATGATATGGCTTTTGAAGACGCTCAAAAGTTATTGAAACAAATGACAAAAAAAGGTATTGTGTCCGAAAAAAAGATTGGAAATGGCGCTTTCTATTCTTTACCCCAAGATACGATACAATGTGATTCTGCTACTGGAAGTTGTTCGTTTTAGTTGCCCACCACCCTGACTGACTAAAACAAAACGAGGATGACGTGCTATAATAATTTAATAAAAACCTTTATCGTTTAAAAATTTATAAATCAATCGAGTCTGACCCCATTGATTTGTTAACGAAGTTCTTCTTTCACTATTTCAATAAATTTTTCAATAGAAGTTAAATTGTATAGCTTATGAATTGTATTAAACGCCTCGTTTAGTTTGTTTTTTGCAGAATGCCAACCTTGCCCATCAGTTATCCAAACAAATTCATAACTCTCATATTGATTTATCTTAGGTGAAATATCAGTATAGGCACGGGCTGTTTCATTCAATTTAGAACCACCACTATTATAATAATTCACTTCTATTAAATAGGTATTTTTATTTGTTTTAATAACAAAATCAAACCGTTTAATATCTTCTCCTAAGCTTTTTAAGACAGGAAAAACATCGCTTTTAATTTCCGTCTCAAATGGTATTTTATTTTTATCAAATATAGAGGCAATTAATTTTTCCATATTTTTGCCACCCCTATTTTTTCGGGCATTAGTATCTAACCCCACTTCAATGCCAAACACATAGTCAACTAAATTTTTAATACTTTTATTTTGAAAAATTTCAGTTAAACCTGTCTCATTAAAGTACTCAGTGGTTTTATTGACATCATCAAAATAATTATCCAAAAAGACGACTTCTCCACTTGGAGATATTATTTCTCTATTATCCCTTACTGCAATTAGTATTTTTAGAACAGAGAAACAACTTTTATTTTCTTTGTATAATTCTTTTATTGCCTGAAAAATATCATCTTTACCAATAAGGTAATTCAACTGATTTAATTTTATAGATATTTTCTCAATATTGATAGAGACTTTTTTAAAATCGACAAAAGAGTCTAATGTGGAGTTTGTAGTACTCAATTGTTCCATAAATTTTTCAAATTTCATTTATAACTCCTTGGTTTGTTATTAGCAACTCTGTTAATTGTCCTCGTTTATCTGGGTTAGAGTTTATGCTTCTTTTAGCAACAACTCTATCTATTTTATATTTTTCAAATAAATCGTCAAAAAAGTAATTATCTGGGTCTTTGCCTTTTACATCTGAATTGCTTAATATCCAACTATAACCATAAAAATCCAATTTATCACAAAATTCTTTTAATCTTTTTTGTTCCTTATCATTAAAGTCATATTTTGCATATGAGTTAAAACTTGATGTGTTTGATAAGGGTTTATAAGGAGGATCGAAATAATAAATTACACTGCCAATATTTTTGCTAAATGTTTGCTCAAAGTCACCAGACAATATTTTGACTTTTTGTAGAGCAATATTTACATTTAACAGATTGTTTTTATCGCAAATCATAGGTTTTTTATAACTACCTATAGGAACATTAAAACCATTTTTTTTATTCACTCTATAAAGACCATTGAAACATGTTCTATTCAAAAAAATAAACAATGCTGTTTGAATGGTTTCATTAGAGGACCTTGTGTTAAAAAGTGTTCGCTTTTCGTAGTAATATTCTTTTTTTTCAACATCATTTTCTAAAATAGAATGATACTCTTGTTCATATTTTTCAAGAACAATAATTAGTGCATCAATACCTGATTTTATTGTTTTATACGAATTAATTAAATCTTCATTTATATCATTGATAATTGCAGATTTAATATTTGGGAAATTATTCAATACCCAGAATAAAACAGCACCACTACCAACAAATGGTTCTACATAAGTGAAATTATCATTTTTACTATATGGAAATTTTGCCTCAATATCATTTAATAATTGAGTTTTTCCACCTGCCCATTTTAAAAATGGTTTTGCTTTCTTCTTCATTATTTCTCTATTTCTGAAGTCTAACACCATTCTTGAGCCGCCGAAGGTCGGCACCATAGATACAAACCCGTTATCAGTGGTTCCAGTCAATCACTATATAGTCAAAAATGACTTTCATGATTTGGGCATGAATATTACCACATCTTGAAAAAAAGGTCAAGCATTTTATGAAATAATTTTCTATGTCAAAATAAATATTTCTTCAAATTCTACAATTTTAAAGGTTTCAGCCAATATAAAAATATTTTGATCGGTTCTTATGTTTAATTTGGAATTAATAATTGATAATTGAATTAGCAATTAACCAGCGTATGCTTTTATTGATGAACTAAAGTTGGAAATGGATAATAAAGAAGCGCGTCGCTTGAAAAAAGACAAAATTAATAAATTGAAACAACAAGCAGTTGTTGGTAACATAAAACAGATTGCAAAAGGTGCAGCAAACCTAGGGTAGCTAGAACTTCGTTACCCCACCCTACATAATAGACTTTAAGAAAGAATTATTAAGGGCAAGTCTATTTTTAAGGTAAACTGTGATTTTTATTTTTTTATCTGAAAAAGGAATTTAATATGGCTGAATTAATTGAGGTTGAAGATGAGGTAATTATGGGTTCAGTAAATCATAGCCTTGCACAAGGGCGGATAACAATTTTATTGGGAACTGATGAACGATTTGAGGTCATGCCAGAATTAAGTTTGGATGTCAGCCAAATTGATTTAAAGCGCTTTAATCTCAAGGCGAAGGATGAATTAGTACCAGACATAAGTGTTTACACTGGTACGCCACCAATACCGGATAAAGAGATTGAGGATGATATTCTGAAAGTTTCTCAAATGCCTGAATTAGCCATTGAGGTGCTTTCACCAAGACAGACTATTGGTGAGTTGATTCGGAAAATCAAGGCATATTTTTCTATTGGTGTTAAATCATGTTGGTTGGTTGTACCTTCAATGGAGGCGATAGATGTTTACTCACAACCCAATCAGCATAAAACTTTTACTGTGAACGATACTGAAGTGTTCGATGAGTTGATGAATATTCATTTGCCTATTCAGAAGGTATTTGAGAACCGTTTTGAAAATGTTCAAAAAAAACCAGACCTGGCAGGTTAAACAGGAAAAAGGGGTCTGACCTGGGGTGTTAAATTTGCTACAAAATGCCCTATCTTTTTTCAGCCGACATTTACAAATACTATTTCTTTAAGAAATAAGTAGTAGTACAAAAGTATTTTAACATTATTTTAAAAATACGTAATAACTTGATTTATGAAATTTTATTCGCATATAATATCATAACAGTTGCTTCAACAAAATGTTAAAATACTTATGTCCAGCTACTTAGTATTTGTGTTTTTTTGACAGCGAGCGTTCAGTAGAAATCCGATTTTTGAAAAAATTGGATTTCTTTTCCTGTAAAAAATGTTAAAATGGACAATTCAGTAAAAAACCGTAAAATTAATATGAGGATTGAAACATGATGAAAAATTTATTAGAAAGAACCACCTTAGAAAAAAGCATAGATGCGAGTCATCCTTGTCGCAGCGGCAAACGATTTAACTGGATAATTGTCTGTCTTCTGACAATCATTGGCTCTTCTCTCCAAGCGTTAGATTGCAATACAGGTACTCTGAATGAGTTAGGCTGCAATGCAAGCTCTTGCCGTTATTTGCTCAATTTTGAGCAAGAAGGGTTTTATGTCATCACAACTCGCCTATCCCAAGAAAAAACGGAAGGCGTTTGGAGCTTGTCCATTGAGCCACGGCAGAATATGACTATAGCTGGCAGTTTTCACATCGGGGCAATATTGAGGGAAAATGGAGAACTACCAGGTTTTGCTGCTTTTTTCCTAAACCAGTCACAAGTATTGACTCTCACTCCCTATGAATACACCAACCAGCTTTCTCAAATCCATATCCGAATATTGGATGGTAAGCGTGCGCTGGTTTATGAAACGGATGCGGTAGTGGAAGAATCAATAATCACGCCTGAATTACAAAATGGGTTTTATATTATAGAAGTGTTGAGTACAAACGATGCCCCAAGAGCACGCTTTGGTTTATCTGTAGAAATGCCTTATTTTCCTCACGGTTTGAATATAGGAGGCTGGCTTGATGCCGTAACCGGTGATAACCCAGAAGGTTTTGCCGCTCTATATTTAACCAGTGGTCCCGTGATAATCACGCTACAATTTGGCGAAAGTTTCGGTCAAATAGGTGCGGATAAGCCTGATTTGCACATTTCTCGTTTGAATGAAACAGAAGAGTTAGAACCGTTCTGGCAAACGCCTGTTGTGGCAAAAGTTTCTCAAAATACGATTGATGACAACAAAGACTGGCATAAGCCAGCAATAAGTCGTGATGGACGTTTTGTTGCCTACTTTGCTGAAACAGATGATGAAAGATTAACATCACCACAAGTCTATCTTTACAATCGCCAAACAAACCGTAATGTGCGTATTTCAACGATTATAGAATATCCTGAAGGAGCAATAACCCGTTCTAATATAATTGATCTCGTTATCAGTGCAGATGGGCATTATGTTGCCTATTTGGCATCTGAACATAGCGTTGGTCCAATGGGCGGATTTGATACACGTAACTTATGGTTATATGAAGTGGAAACGGCTATAACTTCTTTAATTGAAAAGCGTCGTGGTTCTGTAATGGGTCCTCGTCATATTGAGCATATCAGTATCAGTGGCGACGGACGTTATTTCGTTTATGCGCCAAATCCTAATCTGACTATTTATGACAGGGAAACTGGCACAAGTAGAGAGCTAGATATTTCCCCAAATGATGTAAACAACTTTGAAATCAGTGCGGATGGTCGTTTCCTTGTTTTTGACTCATCTAGGGATAATATTGTTTCGAGTGACACCAATCAAGGTTTGGATGTATTTATTCGAGAACTGGCAACGGATGATACCCGAATGGTGTCTATACTTGGTGAAGGCAACCCAATTAATGGGCAAAATTTTAATCCCGAAGTTAGTGCCGACGGACGTTATGTCGTTTTTGTTTCAAACGCAGAACCAAAACAAGCCATTTATATTTACGATTCTCAAATCGGTGCAGCTAGGAAAATCACTGACATCGGTAACAACAGTCAGCCAGTTATCAGTGATGATGGACGATTTGTGGTTTTTGCTAGTACTCTTGATTTATCGTATAACGCGATAAAACGTAGAAGCAACATTTATGTGCTTGAAAATTTTGGACTTGAGAAGAGCTATGGCATAAAATCGCTTCTAGCCGGTGCGAATGATGATAGTTATGCGCCTGCAATAAGTGGTGATGGGCGTTATATTACCTTTTATTCTTACGCCGACAACCTAGTCGTTGGTGATACAAACGCCCAAGCTGATGTATTTCTGTTCTTAGAACAACAAAAAGTGAAAATCCTAGGCGTACCTTAACTGATTGAGCAATGCCTTGATCTATCAAACCTGACAGGTTTTCAAAACCGTTAGGTTTAGTTTCGGATTTTATTAAATCTGCATTCCTAAGTTATACAAGTTCCATTTTTTATAGAAATCAAAAGGTGCGGTTCTTTTGAATAAAAGATAAAATAGATAAAATACAAGCATTTCCAAAGAAATAAGAAAAAATAGCTTGCAATGTCGCCAGTTTTATGTTAGAAAGTTTCATTAATGTTTTTCCAGATTATTTTTTTTGCAGGAGCGTCTTTTGGGGATGTAGAAACTGAAATACATAAAAATGGTATGAAAGTCGTTCGTAAAATGGCATAAGGTTTTTTAACCCAACGTAGCAGTGAGGAAATAAAAATAGACAGTGTGATTGGCATCGCATCTGGATGCATTATACGTCATTTTTTTATAGCGACAGCGTTTTTTAAAAAGACTTTGTTTTTTGACGTAATTGCCAAATTTGATATAGTTCTTGTGGCATCTGTAATTCATTTAACAAGGTTTTCATATTGGGTGGCACACTTTTTAGTGGTGAATTTTTGTTAAAATCCATTGCCCAATGCAAAATCGCTTCAAATAATGCGGCGGCTTCTACAATCGGTTGCCCATAAAGCCAAACGGGAAAAATACGAACTTCAAAAGTATTTTTGGTAGGTGTCGAGTAAATGAAATTTTTGATATTAAAGCTACAATATTTAGTGAGTTCTAGTTGGGTTAGACGTTCTTTGGCGATTTCCCAGGGCAAATAAATAAAATCTGGTTGCTGTACCAGTTCATATAATGCCTGATGCCAAGTGCCAAGTCGGCGACAACGAGGATTGGTTCCTACTAATTGTTGTAACTCTTTAGATCAAAATATTTAAAAGAAATTCCACCCACCTTATATTAAGGGATACAACCCAATTTTGATAGGATAGAAAAATTCGTTGTATTCCCTAATCCGTTGTGCTTACTTTATATTAATAAAATTTTGCGTATCGACATAAAATTAAAAGACACTTTAGAACATGGCTAAAACCGGCTCTTTAGTATCTGAATCCTCCGATAAGATTCATCAATACGTTCTTCACTGATTTTGCCTTTTTTTATTAATTGCTTAATAACAGCAACAGTACGGGCGACAATATTTTTCTCAAATTTCAAATTGTTTCCGATAACAATAATATCAATACCTGCATCCAGCGTCGCAAAAACAGCTTCTTCAAAACGGTAATGGTTCGTGATAGCTTTCATCTGAATATCATCGGAAACAACCACACCATTGTAACTCAAATGGGTTCGCAATACACCGTTAACAATGTTTTTTGAAAGTGTCGCCGGATAGTTTTCATCATAACGCCGATTGAATACATGGGCGATCATAATCGCGTCTGCCATACCCGCCTTAATGATTTCTGAATACGGTTCGAGTTCAATCTCTTCCCAAGTATCAGTCACATCAACTAATCCAAGGTGCGAATCTTTCGTCGAGCTGCCATGTCCTGGAAAATGTTTAAGGGCGCAAAATACATGATGAGTGTGATGTGCCTTGATAAATTCCAGCGCGTGTTCTATCACAATTTCAGGCTCATCTGAAAAACTGCGCTCAAGTTTCCCAATAATGGGGTTATTAGGATTAGTATTGAGATCAACAACAGGTGCAAAATTGAAATTAATACCCACACCTGCCAATGTTTTAGCGATTCCAGCCGATTTTTGATAAGTCAGTGCTAAATCGTTTTTTTTGCCCAAATACTGAGCCGAAACAGTACTTGGAAAGCCAAATTTCTTTTTCAAGCGCCGTATTTTCCCCCCTTCTTGATCAATAGCGATAAATAAAGGAATTTGTGAAGCCTTCTGCAATTGAGCAACCAGTTTTTTCACTTGGCTAGGTGAGCGAATATTACGCTTCCATGATCTGAGGGCAGTATCATAATCAAAAAGTATCACACCACCCAGGTGAAATCTTTTTATATCCCGTACAATGGGAGATTTATGATTAACAGACAATCCGCGAAACCCGACAATGAGCATTTGACCGATTTTCATTTCCAAACTGATTCCTGGTTTAGCTACTTTTTCTGCTGGTGTAAATACATAATGTATAGGTGGTAATGTCGGTTCTGACTGCTCTTGTTCAGGTGCTTGTACCTGTAAAGGCTTTTCTTGCCTATCTTGCTCCGGTTGAGGCGTTTTCGGTTCCGGTATTTCTGGTTTAGGAATGGGTTGTTGAGGTCTTGGAGATATGATAGGAACAGGAATGATTTCATCTTGCTCATGGTTTCCCACGCAAGAAACGGTAAACAAACCAATCATAAATATTAATATGAAAACGATAACACTGTTTTGAATTCCCTTGTTTTTTTTCATGTTTATACTACTCTCATCATTTCTTGAATGAGCATTTTAATCGTTTTGTCGTTTTGACTTTCAAGTGCCTGATTTATTTGTTGGGCAATATTTTTTTTAAGGGCAGAAGTATCCAAAATAGTATCCAATACTTTTAAACCCTTAGCTGTGAGTACTACCCCTTTAAAAACCGTATAATATAATTCTTGGTAGCAAAGTAAACCTTCCCGTTGTAGAAAACGCATGGTTGCGAAATAGTTATCAAGCATGTTGTCCTCATAAGATTCAGATAACTTATCAATAGCTACATCCATTTCTTGAGGGAAGTTAGTATAAAGTAAATCAAAAACCAATGCAGTGCATTGATCAAAATCATCTCGATTATTGTGAGTCATATTGTGAGTCATAGAGTTATAGTTTTTAAGGAAAATAAAAGTTATCAGACCTGCCATGTTTTCAAAACCTGGCAGGTCTTAGTCGTCATTAGAAATCCGATTTCTTTAAGCCTTTATAATTCGACGCATCTTTTCCATAAAGACATCTATCCGAAAACGTTGCGCTTGCTCTTCACAAGCCCTACGCATATTCAATGCTTTTTGTGCTGTAAGCATTTCTACAGCCTGACAAATTGCGTCAAGATTTAATGAAGATTCCAGTAAAATACCGGTTTCATCAGGAACAATGGTTTCTAATAACCCCCCTTCAGCAACCCCAATCACCGGCTTACCCGCAGCCATAGATTCTAATGGTGACATACCAAAATCTTCATTTTTAGCTAAATACACAGTTGCAATGGCATGACCGACTAAATCAGCTAATTGGGCATCATCTAGCCAACCCGTAAATTGAATATGGGGTGCATTTTTAGCCAGTTTTTTTAATTGCTGCAGTTCGGAGCCGCCTGAAGTAATAATAAGGCGTTTATCTGGCATTTTCAAAAATGCTTGAATAATTAAATCGACTCGCTTCAAAGGATCTAAGCGCCCCATTGATAAATAATAATTATCTTGCCCTCGCCAAATAAAACGCGCCGTATCACAGGGCGGATAAATTACAATTGCTTCTTGATTTAAATAATATTGAATACGTCGGCGCACATTTTCAGAATTAGCTATTAATGTATCCATTTGGGTGATAGCATTTTCATAGCGGGGTTGTAAGTAATTAATAAAGGCTTGTAAAGCCGGGCGCAACCCAAATGGTAATCGCTTTAAGTAAAAATCCCGTTGATCATAAATAAAACGAGGCGGTGTGTGACAATATAAAATATGACACTGGGCGGGATGATGCTGTACCGCTAAGGGTGTATAAAAACCGCTATAAATAACAGTATCATAGTTCTTTAAAAAAGAAGTGCACCGTGCAAAAGTACGTGCTAATTTAAATTGTCGCCACAAGGGAATAGCAGTATAGGCGTGTAAATGATATTGTTTTATTTTTTCCCTTTTTTCAAAAGGGGGTGATGGATTTAAAAAAGGATTTAAAAATGGATGCCCTGGGCGAGCAAAACCATAGGCTAAATCAGCGGGTAAATTTTGCGCTAAAATACTTGAAAGCCTACCACCGCCTTCTAATGATTCAAAGTAATCATGTAAAATAATATTTTTAGTTTTTTTAGGCATATAGTTACAACGAAACAAGAGTTTTTAATTTGTGAAATCATTTAACTTACAAAAACGCTTAGGCGATATCCTTGCCCTCCTGGCAGGGGCGGCTTTACCGTTAGCATTTGCACCATTTTCTTTATTTCCCATAGCCATATTATCACCGGCTGGATTATTTTTACTTTGGCAAAACATTTCACCAAAACGAGCTTTTTGGCGAGGTTTACTTTATGGTGTGGGTTTATTTGGCATGGGGGTGTCATGGGTACATATTAGTTTTCACCAATTTGGTGGTTTACCCTTTATTGGAGCCATTTTATTAACAGCTGCCTTTGTTTTAATAATGGCACTTTATCCCGCGTTGCTAGGCGGATTGCTTACCCATTTTTTTCAGAATAACACATTTTCAAAATCATTATTAGTATTACCTGCCGCATGGACATTGATGGAATGGCTACGAGGTTGGTTATTGAGTGGATTTCCATGGTTAAGTCTTGGTTATAGCCAAATTGATTCGCCATTAAATGGATTCGCACCGCTATTAGGGGTGTATGGTGTCAGTTGGTTGACTGTATTAACGGCAGCATTGTTAGTTTATGCTTTTAATCTTTTAATTTCACCTAATTCCTTATTAATGGAAAAACGTGAAAATAATATACCAATAGAAAAACCACGTTTTTTGAAAAACGCATTTTTTGCAACTTGGCGTATATTGCTAATAATCATCGTTATATGGGTTAGTGCTTGGCTATTATCAGGGGTGTCATGGACATTTGCTGTTAATAAGCCCTTGAAAATAGCATTGATACAAGGTAATGTACCACAGGAATTTAAATGGCTATCGGGTTTCCAAATTCCGAGTATGCAGCGCTATTTACAGTTAAGTCAAGCTCACCGCGATGCTGATATTATTATTTGGCCAGAAACTGCCATACCTTTATTCTACAATGATGTACCAAAATATATGCCTGGTTTTTTAGACAATTTAGCGGCAGAGCATATTAAGTATGACACCGATTTTTTAATTGGTGCGCCGGTGATGGAAAAAGATGATCGTTATTTTAATAGTGTAGTGAGTATAGGAAAACAACCAGGATTTTATTATAAACATCATTTAGTTCCCTTTGGTGAATATATTCCTTTTCAATCTATGGTGGGGAATTTATTAAAATTGCTTGATATACCCCTATCAACATTTTCATCGGGGGCTGTACAACAGACTCACCTCAAAAGTCGGGGAGAAATGATAGGGGTTTCAATTTGTTATGAAGATGCGTTTGGTGAATTAATCCGTAATAGTTTGCCTGAAGCATCATTGTTAGTTAATGTTAGCAATGATGCCTGGTTTGGGGATTCAATTGCCCCCCATCAGCATTTAGAAATAGCCCGAATGCGAGCTTTAGAAAGTGGGCGTTATTTACTCCGTGCTACTAATACGGGTATTTCAGCGATGATTGATGCTAAAGGGCAAATCGTGGCACAAGCACCACAATTTGAAATTATAACCTTACGAGTCACAGCCCAACCTTATCAGGGCATGACACCTTATATTCGTTTTGGCAATGGACTCATTGTGAGTTTATTATTGGTATCTATATTATTGGCAGGAATTAGGAAACATCATAAATGACGAATGAAATCAATTTAACAAACAGAAACAAGTTTTATAAACTGGGTATTGCAATACTGTTTTTAATCATGGTGATGTTATACACCTTGATTTATCACCATGATATGCCATTCTTAGCATTTGTCGCCATGGTAGGCGGCTATATGGCACTGAACATTGGTGCAAATGATGTTGCTAACAATGTTGGACCGGCAGTCGGTTCTAAGGCACTCACATTGACAGGTGCTATTATCATAGCTGTCATTTTTGAAGCCAGTGGTGCATTAATTGCCGGGGGTGATGTAGTTAGCACCATTAACAAAGGCATTATTGATCCTAAGTTAATTGCTGATTCCGATGTTTTTATTAGGATCATGTTAGCCGCGCTTTTAGGGGGCGCATTCTGGCTCAATATAGCCACAGCCGTAGGGGCACCGGTTTCGACGACACACTCTATTGTAGGTGGTATTATAGGTGCAGGTATTACATCAAGTAGTTTTAACATTGTGAACTGGGCAATGATGGGAAAAATTGCAGCCAGTTGGGTCATTTCTCCCGTTTTAGGAGGGCTTGTTGCAGCACTATTTCTCTACATCATTCAAGATAGAATTTTTCACCAAGAAGATACGCTTGAATCCGCTAAAAAGATGCTTCCATTTTTAATTTCCATCATGAGTTTTGCTTTTATAACTTATTTAGCACTTAAGGGCTTAAAAAAAATTGTCAAACTGGATATAACAACCGCCTTATTTATAGGTGCCATATCTGGCATGGTGACTTATCTGGTTGTCAAACCACTTATTCTTAAAGCCTCACAACAGCTATCCAATGAAAAAACGGATATTAACCAACTTTTCACCATACCCCTGATTTTTGCGGCGGCACTTTTATGCTTTGCACACGGTGCCAATGATGTCGCCAATGCGATTGGTCCCGTTTCAGCCATTTATGATACCATGCAAAGTGGCGAAATGGCTCAAAAAGCGACTATTCCAATTTGGATAATGGTGATTGGCGCGTTAGGCATTGCATTTGGGTTAGCCATTTATGGACCTAAACTTATTAAAACAGTAGGCAGTGAAATTACAGATCTTGATCAAACAAGAGCCTGGTCAATTGCTATGTCTTCAGCCGTTGTGGTAATTGTTGCCTCAACGTTAGGACTCCCGGTGAGTTCTACACACATTGCCATTGGTGGTGTTTTTGGTGTGGGTTATTTACGCTATTATCTTTATTATAAGTATAAAGATGAAATTGAAGGGGTGAAAGCACATCATATCAGCTCCATCAATAAAAAACTCACAAAGTGGAATAACAAGTTGGCTGGTTTAGAAGATGAAAATGAAAGAACGCAACTTTTAAATCGGATAGCAACAAAAGAACTAAAATTAAAGAGGGTGAAAACCAGTGACGAAATAAATTTTTCCAAGAAGGAAATAAAAAAACTGTCTAAAATTAACAGAAAGCAGTATATCAGAGGAAAAGTGATCGTCAAGATTATAACTGCCTGGCTAGTCACAGTGCCCATGTCAGCACTCATTGGAGGTATTTTGTATTATGGTATTAGCCTAGTGTGGTAAAGCAGAAATTCCCAGATTACCCCCCTTCTGCTCACAATATGATAAACCAAGTTTCTTGAAGAAACTTGGTTTCTAAGTGTGGTAAATCTAAAAAAACGGATAACGGATAACTGATGAACACAACTCAAGATGCACCTAATCCCCAACTCATTGCTTTAAGCACTTTATTACAACTTGAAAAAGAGGCACGTCTCGCAGATTCCCATACGACCCTTGGTTTTATCGCTGTCAATGAAACTCACCGCCTGTTTCCTTATGCTCAAGCCGTATTATGTACTATAACACCCTCAGGGCGTATCAAAATTATCTCTGTTTCTGGTGTGGCAACTGTCGATGCTCATGCGCCATTTATTCGTTGGCTCCGTCAACTTATCCAACACCATATCAAAGAGATTGAAATCGCTCAACAAATTCATCCACTGCAACCAGAAAAATTGCCATCCTCAGTACAATCAGGTTGGCAAACCTGGTCATCTGAGCAAGTATTGTGGTGTCCTTTTATTCATGCACCAAGTGGTTATATAGAAGCAGGCTTATTATTATTCCGCAAAAATCATTGGCGTGAAGCTGAAATAACACTTTTAGGGTATTTGACAGATGCTTATGCCCATGCTTGGAGTGCCTTACGGGGTGGACATATTCACAAACCCGTCAAACCATTACGTCGTTGGTTTTTTAGAATCTTAGTATTGGTGGGATTGGCAGCAAGTACATTGTTATCTATACATGAATCGGTATTGGCACCGGCAGAAATCGTCGCACAATCACCCCTCATTGTAACAGCCCCGATGGAAGGCACGATTAAACAATTTTACGTGCAACCTAATCAAAATGTTGAAGTAGGACAAAAACTGTTCACTTTAGATGATACCGTGCAAAAAAATCGTTATACTATCGCCCAAAAAACGTTAGCTGTGGCTCGTGCCGATTTATTACGAGCAGAACAAAAAGCGTTTCTGGACCCCAGCAGTCGAGGAGAAGTGGCTTTATTACGGGCTAAAGTCGAAGAACGTGAAGCAGAACTGGAATATGTAGCAGAAATTTTGAAGCGTCTTTCGGTACGGGCAGAACAATCTGGTATAACAGTATTTACAGATGTCAACGATTGGTTAGGTAAACCGGTGAACGTTGGCGAAAAGGTCATGTTTTTAGCTAATCCGAAATTGACAGAAATTCAACTGTGGGTGCCGGTAACCGATGCGATTAATCTGGCACAGAATGCACCCGTTCAATTATTTCTAAATACGGATCCCACTAGCCCCTTATCGGCGCACCTTTACCAAGCCAGTTATGAAGCAGAATTGACTCCCGATAATTGGTTAGCATTTCGCGCAAAAGCTCAATTTACGAGCCAAGATTCATTGCCCAGAATTGGACTTAAAGGTACCAGTAAAATTTATGGACAAAAAGTGAATTTGTATTACTATTTATTGCGCCGCCCTTGGGCGGTTTTGCGACAATCATTGGGGCTATAGCTTTATTTTCATAGACCTGACAGGTTTTAGAAACCTGTCAGGTCTTTAGAACAAAATATTTATCTGAAAGCTATAATTCAATACTAAAACTTTTTAGAGCAATTCCCAACAAACGCTTATCTTTTGTTCCTAAATATTCTAATGGGCTTGTTGGCTCTGGAACAATAAGCGTGATAATATTTGAAGAAACCTGATTTTCAAAATGTAAGCGAACCAAATATGGCTGATCATTAACAGGTTTAAATTCCTGAATTGAATTTCCAACAATCACTTTAAATGATTGATTAATATTAGGTCCGAATACTGAAGCAATCTCTAAAATCAGCTCGAAACTTTTTGGTAAAGTGCGTATAAAATTAATATGGACTGAGTCTGAATTAGTCCACTTTGCCCATCCTTCATTGTATGACATACCCTCTATAGATTTTATGCAGGGAGGCATTGAGTCAGTCAGTAAATCAAAAAATATGATATCCGACTCTGTATTGAGAGCTTGTATATAACGGGACGGATTGAAAAATTCATTACGTGGCAGATTGGACCATATTGTTGGGTCGAAAGGTTGCCAAACAGGCATCGCAGGATTGGTAATAATGCTTCCAACTTTGCCCTCTTTGGAAAGCAGATAACTCATAGTTGGAGCCGTCCAAGACCATTGAAAAAAGCTAAGATTCAAACGTTCTGCTGAAGATAATTGCTTTGTTGCTTTTTCCCATACTAATAGCCCCTGTTTTGAGTCGAGCATCACTTTGAAACTTGCGAGATAATTATTCCACAATCCGATTCCAATAACATGCCATGACAATACACCAACAGCAAGTATACTAATTAATAGCTTCAAGAATGTTTGTTTCAGTAAAATTGGATTGAACAAACCATAGACAAACATAAAGCTTATTAAAGCCAATGGAAACGAAATTAAAGCACCATTATTTCTCGCATTAAACTGGGTAGATGCCACAAATCCATTTATGCCATCAACGGTAGCCCCCACGCCAACTGCAACACACACTACCGCAAATATTAGCAATACAAATTCTAGTTTTCTTTCATGGTTGCCCGTAAACCTCTTTTTCGCTCCAAGCCATACCGTTACGATAATAAAAAAAAGAATACCTAAGACAGCTGGTAAGTTTAGTCCATTAGAAGATGCCAACCAAGTAAAATTAAAGAAATTTGTGAAATAACTATCTCTATTACCAATATCTCTTGGAAACACCACAAAATATAATTGAACAATGATAATGACGACAAATAAGATAATAAGAATAAATAAAATCTTCCTGACAAGCTCATCCCTCTCTTTTGTTAATCGCCAATAACTAGCAACAGCCATAAGCATACCCAAAAATAACCAAACTTGATGCAGCAATAAAGCAGGAATGCATAAAAACAAAAAAGGAATTGCGTTACGATCATCAAACTTTTGAAATAATACAAAATTAAACAACACCCAAAAATAAGCCGTTGCGGTTGCTCCCTCGGCAATCGAAGCAAAACCAGATGCTTGTGCACCAAAGAAATAATAAATCAGCGGAAAAATAAAATAGCTTTTCTTCTCTTTTGGTAAAACTAAATAACTGAATATCGTCAACACTAACGGAAATAACTCAAGCGTCAAAGAGAAAATAAATGAAAGAATCGAAATATCTTTTATGCCTATCATCAGTGCTAAAAAAGTAGGCAACTGATGTAAAAAGATTGCTACTCGCCGACTGAGTTCATAAATGAAAAAATCTCCATTATTCACCATAACAAATAAATGGTACGCACCATCAGCATAATACCCACGAAAACTAAAAGCGGCATAAAATGCAACAAGTATAGCACACACACACAAAATCAATATATATGATGTTTCATATACATCGGATTTTAATTTCTTTAGTTTAAACATCCCAATTCCTCATGCAAACAGAAATCATAATATAAATCATATCTTGTAGGGGCAATCCTTTATGGTTGCCCTATATTTCACTAAACGAAAAACGCTATAATTAAAAATAATCATTATACTACATAATAATGACGAATAGCTTAAGCAAATATAACAGTTTGATGATAAGCTTTAAGCTCACTCCAAGCACCTCGCATCCATAAAGAATTTCCCCTACAATATTCTAATGTAAAAGCAATCGCTACGCAAAAGTTCTGAGTCGTCAAAAATAATTTTATTTTTTAATGAAAAAAAGGAAAAAAATGAAATCACCACTTTTACTCACAATTACTTTATTAACCATTAGCTTACCCATCAATGCTGAAGTCACCCTCGACGGCACCCTTGGAAGTAGCGGCGCATTACCTGGTCCCGACTATCTCATCGGGGCAGATTTAGGGCAACAACACGGCGGCAATCTTTTCCATAGCTTTCAAGATTTTAACTTGCGAAGCTTTGAAAGTGCCACTTTTTCCGGACCAAGTCACATTCAAAATGTAATTAGTCGCGTTACCGGCGGAAATCCCTCACAGATTGACGGGTTAATCCGTTCAACCATTCCCAATGCCGATATGTATTTCCTCAATCCGTATGGCATTATGTTTGGGGAAAATGCTCAATTGGATGTACAAGGTGGGTTTCATGCCAGTACCGCAGATTATTTGCGCTTAGGAGAGGGTGGACAGTTTGATGCCCGTTATCCAAATGACAGTTTATTGACGATTGCACCGGTTGAAGCGTTTGGTTTTTTAACAGACACACCTGCTCCTATCAAAATTGAAAATAGTAAACTTTATGTTCCTAACAATCAAACGTTGTCATTAATTGGGGGTGAATTAGTTATGAATGGCGATTTATCATCAAATAACGAGTTAGAAACATTTCATCCTGAATATCCATTGAAACTTTTTGCAGAATTTGGGCGAATAAATTTAGCGAGTATTGATTCTTCTGGTGAAGTGATTCCTAATGAAACGGGACTCGTTATAAATGCAAAAGGGGGTAAAATAACAACTCATAATGCTTGGATTGGAGTCAGTGGCAACGGCGCAGGTAATATTTTTATTCGTGGTGGAGATTTCAAATTGCTCAATAGTGAACTTGAAGGTGATTCACTAGATGAAGATAGCGGAATAATAGATGTTCAAGTAGATAACTTGATATTACAGGGTTCTGAAATTTCTACCGATACGCATGGTATTGGACAGGGAGGCAAAATTTTGCTTAAAGTGGCTAATAATTTTGTTGCTTCAGGAGTGTCTGCAACGGGTTATCCTAGCTTTGTTTTTTCTGGTACAGAAGGATTACTTGATAATGCAGGTGATGCTGGGCAAATTGAAATAGAAGCTCGCCAAATAAAACTATTAGAAGGTGCTAGAATTGGTAGTTTAACTATTGGGGCGGGGAAAGGAGGTTATATAAATATCAAGGCATTTGATAACTTAACTATTTCAGGGAAACCAGAAGTCAATTTTGGTTATAACCAGATTGATAGTTCCACTTCTAATGATCTTAATTTTGGAATTAGTGGTTTATTTGCTAATTCAAAAAGCAAAGAACATAATGCCGGTCATGCTGGTGAAATCTCAATACAAACAAAAACGTTGAATTTGACAGAGCATAGTGTCATTACCAGTTCTACAGTCAATTCAGGTGGTGGTCATATTGAAATTACAGCATCAAATCTAATTTATTTACAAAATGCTAGAATGACAACGGCTGTAAAAAGTGGTACTGGTAGTGGTGGGGATATTACCGTTGGAACGCCTTCGTTTATCGTTTTGAATAATGGTAGGTTTATTGCTCGTGCAGATGCAGGACATGGTGGAAATATTCATATTCAATCTGATCAATTTATTAAATCTTCAGACAGTGTAATCAATGCCTCTTCAAGATTGGGATTAGATGGTGAAGTCAAGATTGATTCTCCCGTTATGGATATGAATGGATTTTTAGTGGTTTTACCGGGTGGGCTTTTAGATGCCAGTCATTTAATGAAAACGCCCTGCAATCAACGCGATGTTGAAAATTTGAGTCATTTTTTCGTCAAGCCAAGTGAAGGTGCTCGTAATTCACCAGAAGATTTATTACCAGGGGGAGCATTGCTGGGGAATTGAGCGATCCTGTCAGGTATTCAATTTTTGCCAGGTTTTTATTAGAACGAAACTGCATTAGAAAAACTCAAATGAAATATTTACTAACCATACCTTTATTAATCTTCACGTCGTCCAGCAACGCCGAAATCACTCTCGACGGCACCCTTGGAAGTAGTGGTGCATTACCTGGACCAGACTATCTCATCGGAGCCGACTTAGGGCAACAACACGGCGGTAATCTTTTCCACAGTTTCAAAGAATTTAATTTGCAAAGCTTTGAAAGTGCAACGTTTTTTGGTCCCAATAGCATCAACAACGTTATTAGCAGGGTCACGGGTGGAAATTCCTCATATATTGACGGGTTAATCCGTTCAACCATTCCCAATGCTGATATGTATTTCCTGAATCCGTATGGCATTATGTTTGGGGAAAATGCTCAATTGGATGTACAAGGTGGGTTTCATGCCAGTACCGCAGATTATATGCGTTTAGGTGAAGCCGGGCGGTTTGATGCCAGTCATCCAGAACAGAGTATTTTAACCGTTGCCCCACCAACCGCTTTCGGATTTTTGGACGCGCCCACTGGTATTGAAGTGCAAGGTAGTGATTTGGCAATTGCCCCAAATGCGGATTTTTCCTTAATCGGTGGTAATCTGACAATTAACAATGCAAAACTGACTTCTTATGGTGGTAGATTTAATTTAATCAGTATTGCTCAGGATGCTGAAGTCACTTCAAAAAATGGCCGATTGGATGCGCGGCTACCAGATACATCGACTTTTGAGCAACAAGGACGTATTGAAATGAACGATTCGTTCGTTTATACGAGTGGCGTATCGGCGGGAGGAGGTGTCAGCATTCGTGGTGGGCAATTTTTTATGCATAATTCCACAATCGAAGCGAATACTTTAGGCGACCAATCTGGCAAAGATATTGACATTATATTGACCGACAGTTTTAGCATGGTTGGT